>TARA_B110000003_G_scaffold21860_4_pt1 | contig 10970 bp, 6 predicted proteins | sample TARA_B110000003 | Tara Oceans TARA_B110000003 (sample SAMEA4396424) | marine metagenome | biome: Westerlies Biome; feature: [SRF] surface water layer (ENVO:00010504); material: water (ENVO:00002006), including particulate matter (ENVO:01000060) such as... | depth 5 m
TCATCGCGGGTACAGGAGCCTAGGTGCATCGGGGGCCGTGAGCGCCGTGCTTATTGCGTTCATTGCCATGCACCCAACACGTACGTTGTTGTTGTTTTTCATCCTACCCATTCCAGCGGCTTTGGCCGGCATTTTGTTCTTCTGGTACGAGAGCCGAATGAACAGGAAAGGAGGGACCCTTGTGGCACACGACGCACATTTGGGAGGTGCCTGTGCTGGATTGGCTTGGGTGCTTTGGTGGAAGCCTAGCGTGCTGATGGACTTTTTCTCGGCACTTCAGGATTTGTTGGCGTAAAACAAAGGCCAGGTTCCTTTGTGTCACTCCACAATGCGGTAGACCTCCTCATTTGGCTTTCGCATGAAGAACCGCTCGCGTGCGAAGCGTTCGAGTGCTTGGGGGTCTGTCAACAAAGTCGCCTGCCGGTTTTTCAGCAACTCGTTGCGTTTCTCGATGTCGACCAGCTCTTGTTTCAGATGACGCAGTTGAGAGGTTTCTCGGGCCACATAAAGCAAGCCCAAATCATGTATGAACGTAGCCCAAATCAGTGCCAACAAGGTCACTGCAATGAACTTGTTCTGCAGCGCACCCAAAAGATGCCCTTTCCAGTCCATCACCCTTCAGACTCTTTTGACGGTGGCTTTGCCGTGGCGTCGTCCGATTTCTTTTTGCCTTTGGGTTTCTTGGATGTGGGTTTCTTGGTGGTCACCTTTTCAGGCTTCAAGGCATCTTCCGCACCTGCAGGCATCTCGAGCAACCCTCCCTTGATCACTTCAATGGTGAGCTCTTTGGCATCTTTGGCGCAATCAGCGCGCAGCAAGTCGCCTTCAGAGACATCTGAATTGATGATTTCTTCGGCAAAGGGATCCTCCAAGTATTTTTGGATGGCCCTCTTCAATGGACGGGCCCCATACTTCTCGTCATAGCCCTTGTCCACGATGAAGTCAGCTGCGGATTGTGTGATCTCCAAATCGTATCCCAACGCAACAACACGGGTCTTGAGGGCGTCAAGCTCAATGTCGATGATGCGATGTATGTGGTCCCGCTTCAGGCTCTGGAACAAGATCACGTCATCGATCCTGTTCAAGAATTCAGGGGCGAATGCGCGCTTCAATGCCGTCTGGATCACGCTGTCGCGGTCAGAAGATACATTTGCCTGTTTGGCCGTGGTGCCAAAGCCAACTCCTGTGCCGAACTCTGCCAACTGCCTGGCCCCAATGTTGGAGGTCATGATCATGACGGTGTTTCGGAAATCGATTTTGCGACCCAAACTGTCTGTCAACTGGCCATCGTCCAAGGCCGACAGCAGAAGGTTGAACACATCGGGGTGCGCCTTTTCAATTTCGTCCAAAAGGATGATGGAGTAGGGCCGCCGACGCACCTTTTCAGTGAGTTGTCCTCCTTCTTCATATCCGACATATCCCGGAGGTGCTCCAATCAAACGGGTCACTGCGAACTTCTCCATGTACTCCGACATGTCGATGCGAATCATGGCCTCTTCACTGTCAAACATGAAACGTGACAAGACCTTGGCCAACTGTGTCTTTCCGACCCCTGTAGGACCTAGAAAGATGAAGGAGCCAATGGGCTTGTTGGGGTCTTTGAGACCTGCACGGTTTCGCTTGATGGCTTTGACCACCTTCTGAATGGCCTCTTCTTGGCCAATGACCTTTCCCTCCAAGTCTTCGTTCATGCGCGCAAGCTTGCCGCTTTCTTTCTCAGCAATGCGTTGCACAGGGATGCCCGTCATCATGGCCACAACATCACCCACATGCTCCTCTGTTACAGTGACGCGCTTGTTTTTGGAGTCTTCTTCCCATGTGCGCTTGGCCTTTTCCAAACGGTCGTTGAGGATTCGTTCTTTGTCGCGCAGGCGTGCAGCCTCCTCGTACCGCTGAGACCGAACCACTTGGCTCTTTTCTTCCTTAACCTCTTCAATTTCCTCTTCAATTTTGACAATCTCCTCAGGAACATGGATGTTGGTCAGGTGGACCCGGCTCCCCACTTCGTCCAAGGCGTCAATGGCCTTGTCAGGCAGATGTCTGTCTGTGATGTATCGACTGGTCAAAGACACGCATGCAGCGATGGCCTCGTCGGTGTACTTGACACTGTGGTGCTCTTCGTACTTGTCCTTGATGTTGTGCAGGATTTGCTGTGTTTCTTCAATGGTTGTGGGTTCCACCATGACCTTTTGGAATCTCCGCTCGAGTGCGCCATCTTTTTCAATGTACTGCCGGTACTCGTCCAAAGTGGTGGCGCCAATGCATTGAATTTCACCCCTGGCCAAGGCAGGTTTGAACATGTTGGAGGCGTCCAAAGAACCACTCGCTCCGCCTGCTCCAACAATGGTGTGGATTTCATCGATGAACAAGATGACGTCAGGGGACTTTTCCAACTCGTTCATGACCGCCTTCATGCGCTCTTCGAACTGGCCGCGGTATTTGGTGCCAGCCACAAGCGAGGCCACGTCGAGGGTCACAATCCGCTTTCCGAACAGCACCCTACTGACTTTCTTTTCGACAATGCGCAAGGCGAGACCCTCGGCAATGGCACTTTTTCCAACGCCAGGCTCCCCCATGAGGATGGGGTTGTTCTTTTTCCTTCTGCTCAAGACTTGACTGACACGCTCAATTTCCTTGGCACGGCCAACAATGGGGTCAAGTTTTCCTTCTTCCGCCATCTTGGTCAAATCCCGCCCAAAGTTGTCCAGGACGGGTGTTTTGGATTTGGGATCCCCTTTGCGTCCCAAAGGCCCTCCACCGCCAGGACCCGAACCAGCGTCTCCACCGCCTTCCATGGGGGCGTCACCATCGGACATGGGGTGGTCGGCTCTTGGGCCGGTTGCGGTGCTTCCGTCGGAAAGCAGGTTTTCAAATTCTTCTTTTGCCACGTCGTAATCGATGTTGAATGCGTGAATGCTCTTGGTTGCTACGTTGTCTTCGTCTTTAAGGATGCTCAGCAGCAGATGCTCCGTGCCAATGATGGCGCTTTTGAAAATCTTTGCCTCGAGGTAGGTGATCTTCAATATTTTCTCTGCTTGCTTCACAAGTGGGATGTTGCCAGAAGTTCCACCGGGCTTTGGGGTAGTAGGCCGCACAGAACTTTCCACGAGCTTACGCAGTTTTTGCAGGTCGCAATTGAGACCTTCTAGGATGCGCACTGCCGTGCCTTCACCTTCTTTGATGATCCCCAGCAACAAATGTTCAACACCTATGTAGTTGTGCCCCAAACGAAGGGCTTCTTCCCGGCTCAGGGATATGACTTCCCTCACGCGTGGTGAAAATTTAGCATCCATGTTCTATGCGCTCTAATGTGTCCAAATGGCCGCCAGCAATCCTTGTGACTCCTCGGCCATTCAAAACTATTGCAGCCCTTCGCTTGTGCCCGTCGGCAGGGGTGAGGTTATTCACATGAGATTGGGGTCAATTGTGAGTAATTGCGCAGCGCCGAATCCTTTTCAGGGCCTGGGGTTTCGGTATTTTTGAAGGACGTCTGGATACCAAAAATTTTGGCCCGGGCATCAGCGTAGAAAGCGTCCGATTGGACATGTGAAACAGACCCCATGGCAGAAGGAGAAAAAATCATCCAAATCAACATCTCTGATGAGATGAAGTCGGCGTACATCGATTACTCGATGTCCGTAATTGTGAGTCGCGCCCTGCCCGATGTAAGGGATGGGCTCAAGCCTGTGCACCGTCGCGTGCTCTACGGCATGCTTGACCTCGGTGTCATGTCCAACCGACCCTACAAGAAATCCGCAAGGATTGTGGGTGAGGTTTTGGGAAAGTACCACCCGCACGGTGACAGCTCGGTGTACGACACCATGGTCCGGATGGCACAGCCGTGGTCTTTGCGGTACCCCATGGTGGATGGTCAAGGAAACTTTGGTTCCATCGACGGCGACAACCCTGCGGCCATGCGTTATACCGAGGCGCGTTTGCGCAAGGTGGCCGAGGAGATGCTTGCCGATTTGGAAAAGGAAACAGTGGACTTCAGGCCCAACTTTGACGAGAGCCTGAAAGAGCCAACAGTACTGCCTGCGAAGCTCCCCAACTTGCTTTTGAATGGTGCCTCGGGCATCGCTGTAGGAATGGCCACCAACATGCCTCCTCACAACCTTACTGAAGTCGTCGAGGGCATGGTGCATCTCGTGGACCATCCCGATTGCACAGTGGAAGAACTTATGGAGTTCGTCAAGGCTCCTGACTTCCCAACGGGTGGTGTGATCCATGGCATTGAAGGAGTGAGGGACGCATTCCAAACAGGACGTGGCCGCATTGTGATGCGCGGCAGGGCGAAGTTTGAGGAAACGAAAACGGGACGGGAAGTAATCATCGTGGAGGAGATCCCCTACCAGGTGAACAAGGCCGACATGGTTCGCAAGACAGCAGACCTTGTCAATGACAAAAAAATCGAAGGCATTTCCGAGATTCGGGACGAGTCAGACCGAAATGGCATGCGCGTGGTGTACGAACTCAAGCGCGATGCGATTCCAAACGTAGTCCTGAACAAGCTATACAAGTACACGCAGCTACAAACGTCATTCTCAGTCAACAACATTGCTCTTGTGAAAGGGCGTCCCGAATTGTTGAACCTGAAGCAGATGATGGCGTTTTACATCGAGCACCGGCATGAAGTGGTGGTGCGACGCACGCAGTTTGATCTGAACAAAGCGGAGGAGCGCGCCCACATCTTGCAAGGGCTCATCATTGCTCTTGACAACATTGACGAAGTCATTGCCTTGATTCGGGCGAGCAAAACACCTGAAGAAGCGCGCAACGGCTTGATGAGTACGTTCAAGTTGAGTGAAATCCAGGCGCGGGCCATTTTGGACATGCGCCTTCAAAAGCTCACAGGACTGGAACGCGACAAGTTGCGCGCAGAGTTCGACGAGTTGATGGCGGTCATTGCCGACCTCAAGGACATCTTGGACCGTGTGGAGCGCCGCATGGAAATCATCAAAACAGAGCTTCACGATGTGAAGGAGCGCTTTGGTGACGATCGACGATCGACGATTGAATACAGCAGTGCCGATTTGAGCATCGAGGACATGATCCCGGACGAGCAAGTGGTTATCACCATCAGCCATGCGGGGTACATCAAGCGAACACGACTCAGCGAATACCGTTCCCAAGGACGGGGAGGGGTGGGGTCCAAAGGGAGTACCACAAGACAGGAGGACTTTTTGGAAAGCATATTCACGGCGACCAACCACAATTGGCTGTTGATTTTCACCGCCAAGGGAAGGTGCTTCTGGATGCGGATTTTTGAAGTGCCAGAAGGAAGCAAACAAAGCAAGGGACGGGCCATCGTCAACCTCATCAATCTCGAGCAGGACGACAAGGTCTTGGCGTACATCCCCGTGAAAGACCTCAAGGACAAGGATTATGCCGAGTCGAATTATGTGATTTTGAGCACGAAGAAAGGGCTCATCAAGAAGACAAGCTTGGAGGCATACAGCCGACCACGGTCCAATGGCATCAATGCGGTCACCATCCGTGAGGGCGATGAACTTTTGTCAGCACGCCTGACCAATGGCGACAGCGAAATCTTGTTGGCACTGAAGTCCGGCAAGGCCATCCGATTCCATGAATCAAAGGCCCGAGCTGTTGGACGAACAGCCATGGGCGTCCGCGGGGTTTCCTTGGCCACTCCAGAGGACGAAGTCATCGGTATGGTGTGCATCAACGACGCTTCCAGCGACATTTTGGTGGTGTCTGAAAACGGCTACGGAAAACGCTCTGCAGTAGACGATTACCGAGTGACCAACCGAGGTGGAAAGGGTGTGAAGACCCTTCAGATCACAGAGAAAACTGGTCAGTTGATTTCCATTTTGAACGTTACCGATGAGAACGACCTGATGATCATCAACAAGTCGGGCATTGCGATTCGCCTGGCAGTCGATGAATTGAGGGTCATGGGACGCGCCACCCAAGGGGTGCGCCTGATCAGTCTTAGGGGCAAGGACTCCATTGCGGCGGTCTGCAAGGTCCCCAAGTCGGACGATGAAGACGAACAACTGGAAGATGGTGCTCCCGAAGGCACGCCAGAGGCAGGAGGCGAAGATGCATCCCCCGAAGGTCAGGTGCCATCCGCTGAAACTGAACCAGACGGAGGGGAGGTCTGATCGTTGGCACGACCTTTGAAACCAACATTACCAAGCCCACTCATCGGGCCCCATCAACACAAAACACGAAACACATCATCATGCAGAAAATTGCAGCATTCCTTGCCTTCGTGGCTTTGACGCTCCAGGTCTTTGGCCAAAAGGAAGTGGTCTCCGCTTACAACGCGAACAAAGAAGGCGACTTCGCAAGTGCCGCCACCTACATTGAGCAGGCCATTCAAAACCCCAAAGCCAATGCCAAAAACAAGACTTGGCGCTACCGTGGGGAGATTTATCTCAACATTTCCAAGGACACCGTCTTGTTTGCAGCCTTCCCAGACGCATTGACCAAGTCCAAGGACAGCTACATGAAGGCGCGCGAGCTCGACACCAAGGGTTCCTACGCCCAAGAATGTCAAGTAGGTCTAGGTCAAGTTCAAATGGCCGCGAGCAACGCGGGCATTGGGCAGTACAACACCGGAGATTTTGGCAAAGCAGGTGGATTCTTCGACTTGGCAGCGGAGATTGCCCTGGCATTTGATGCCGTGGACACCATGGCCTTGTACAACTCAGCGCTATGCTATGAGAAATCGGGGAATGTGGATTTGGCCGTGGCACGCTACCAGTCGTGTGCAGATATTGAGTATCAAGTACCCAATGTGTTTTTGTTCATCAGCAACCTTTACAGAGAGTCGGACAGGGAAGCGGAGGCTTTGGCCACCTTGGCGGAAGCCCGCAAAGCTTATCCCAGAGAGCAAAGTTTGATCATTGAAGAGCTCAACATTTATCTCACCAACGAGGAATTTGACAAGGCAAAGGAGAATCTCGCGCTTGCTGCAGAGCAAGACCCAACAAATGAAATCTTGTGGTTCAGTCTTGGCAGTGTTCTTGACAACCTCGGCAATGCGGAGGAGGCTATTGCAGCTTATCTCAAAGCCCTTGAAGTGAAGTCGGATTACTTCGATGCAAACTACAACCTTGGTGCACTTTACTTCAACCAAGCCGTTCAGGGCATCAATGAGGCAAACGACATGTGGAAGCCCCGCATGACCAAAGCAGAGTCAGATGAACAGAAGACGCTTGAGGAGGATGCCAAGGCTTTGTTTGGCACGGCCAAGCCTTTCTTGGAGACAGCACATGCTTCAGATCCAACGGACTCACAAACCATGAGGAGTCTCAAGGACATTTATGCGCGCACGGGCGAAGATGACAAATGGACAGAGATGTCGGCCAAGTTGAAGGCATTGGGCCAGTAACGATGGCAGGGTGGAGTTTGCTTGCTGTCATTCCTGTTATCGATTAACATAATGTATATTATCATTCAATAGGGCCATGGATGACGGACGGCGCACTATTTGAAAGCGCATGGATGCGGATTGAATGTGTTGTGCTACTTTTGCAGTCCTGGAGGTTTGGCAGAGTTGGTCGATTGCACCGGTCTTGAAAACCGGCGTGCCGCAAGGTACCGGGGGTTCGAATCCCTCAGCCTCCGCAAAAAGAAACCGACAGAGATGTTGGTTTTTTTTGTACATGACATGTCTCCAGTGTCCTGGGCTGTATTTTCGCTCCACATGATGGGTCATTCTTTTTTACGTTGTATGATAGTCTGGGCCATGGCTGGCGCCGTCATGTTGAACGCACAGCCTTGCGGCGCTCAGCACAGCTGGCAATGCGACGCTCTCAGCCAAAGGATGCCAGATGGCCAGGCGTATTTGGACATTCAGACCTCGTGGATGTCAGAACGAGTTGATCCAAGCGACAGCTTGACCGTCACTGTTATTGTGACGTCCCAGGACGAAGTGCTTGGTTTCGCAAAGAACAATGTTCTAACTCGCCCAGCTGTTGCTGATTCGTCCCGTCTCCAGCATGTTCACGTTGACCGCATAGCCGTTCCTGATGGCTTTGGTTCTGTCGAGTGGTCTGTGATGCGTGACGGTGATTTGCTGCACGTGTCGAATTTGACATATCACATATCGCCAGGAGGATTCCCAGAGATCATGGATCCCATGATCGTTTCGACCCATGCCAAAGCAACAGAATACAGTGACCCCAACATGGTCCACAGCGGATTGGATTTGATTCCATGGGTGGGCCGACGTATTGCGTTGGAACAGTCCGCAGCCATGTTTTACCTCGAGCTGCATCGGATCCAAGAGGTCGTGGGACAAGACTCGCTGTTTTTGCTGGCTTTTGGTTGGGCAAATGTCTTTGGAGAATGGGATGCGGCGACCACGAAATACAAACGTCTAAAGGCTGGTTCTGTGGTGCCTGTGTTGGAGAGTTTGCCTTGCACCCCCTCCTCTCCCGATCCAATAAAGCCGACACTGAAGCTCGAAGTTCGTACCCGTGAGGGTTATGTTGTGGTGTCAAGGGATGTCGTTTTTCCTGGCCGTGCTGCGGCAGCAGGCCGCGATGTGAAGGGCGACGCCAGTGGTGAAAGTTTGGCCCTGTATTCGGCACCTCTTCTCCCCTCTGTCCTTCAGTTGACAGATCCCGATAGGCTTGTTCGTCACCTGTTTGACCATCTCGCGATGGCGACCACGAATGAGCAAAACACCATCCAGAATGTCCTTGTGCCCCAACGGGACGTTCAACAGATGCAGCAATACATATCCGGGTTTTGGTTGGAACGAAGCAACTCCGTTGCTGAAGCTCAGGCGCTCCATCAACAATACCTTGGTCGAATTGCCTTCGTGGATGGCGCCTATGGCGATTGCAAACAAGGACAGGGCAGCCAAACAGAAATGGGCAACATTTTCCTGAGGTTTGGTCAACCCAACACAGTGGTCAAGCGTCACAATGAGACGGATTATTATCCTTACGAAATTTGGCATTACCACAAAGCAGGTCGTTTCAACAACAAACGCTTCTTATTCTTTGCTCCTCACGTGGTGTCGGAATGTTTTGAGATGCTGCACAGCGACATGTTGGGCGAACGGCAAAATGAGGATTGGTTGAGTCAACTGCGATCACGAGAGAACAGACTGCGTGTGACAGAGTCCATGCAAAACCGACTCAACCCAAGAGATGCGTTTTCACGATCGGAGCCTGAAGACCTCTTCTACAACCCGAGATGAGTCTTATGGCAAGCAAAAGAGCCGATGTGGCCGTCGTTGTTTTGAATTGGAATGGACTGGCACACCTTCAGACCTACCTCCCCTCGGTGTTGTCTTGCACCCCAGAGGGCGCTGCGATATGGGTTGCGGACAATGGCAGCACAGATGGCAGTCTGGCGTGGCTGGATTCAGCCCATGCCGATCGAATCCAAATCTTGCCGATGCCCAACAATCTGGGTTTTGCGGAAGGCTACAACTGCGCACTTCGAGAGATTGATGCTGAGATGTTTGTCTTGTTGAATTCAGATGTGCGTGTCACGCCAGGCTGGCTGAACAAGGTGATCGAAGAAATGAACGTGAATGGATGGTCGGCTGCAAGCCCACTCATTGTGGAGGATGCCGACCCAAACATGTGTGAACATGCTGGAGCTGCAGGTGGTTGGATGGACCGTGATGGGTATCCGTTTTGCCTCGGAAGAATTTTTGGAGAGACAGAACAAGTCGATGGTTGGCATCGACAATCGAGGGAGGTCTTTTGGGCTTCAGGGGCTTGTTTTTTCATCCGAAGAGAAGCTTGGCATGCAGCAGGTGGTTTTGACGACAAGCTGTTTGCGCACATGGAAGAAATTGATCTGTGCTGGAGACTTCAGGACCTCGGACATCGCATAGGCTGTGCTGGAAATGTCAGTGTGCAGCATCTTGGTGGTGGAACACTCCTGACATCGAGTCCCTTCAAAACCTATTTGAACTTTCGGAACAACCTGATCGTCATGTTGAAGAACCGACAAGGCTGGTGGCCGGGATTCATGTTCCGTCGGATGACATTGGATGGCCTGGCTGCCTTTCGATTGCTTGGGTCTGGACAATGGCAGCAGTTTCTGGCTGTTGGAAGAGCCCATGCTGGACTGTACGCCGCCATGCCTCGTGTCTTGAAACAGCGCAAAGCTTTGCGGAAGCAACGTGTCCGTCAGGAAGCCCTGACGGGTTGGTGGTCGGGCAGCATCGTTTGGTCGCACTTCGTTCGCGGTGTGCAATTCGCACGAGATTTGCAGGGCGTGGATTGAGAGCCCCCTGAGGCCTCAAGGGCCATTGCGATGCACAGTAGATGGAACCTGTGCATTTGTGAAGTCATTGCAGATGGTTGGACCTTTTCATGGACTTTCCCGCCATGCCGTGGACAGCAGCATTGGCCCTGGGATTGTGGAGTGCTTCCATCCTTCGCCCCGTGCATGGTGAGTGGATTTGGATGCTCTGGCTGTTGATGGGCGGAGTGTCCGTCGTGCTGGAGCCATGTGCTTGGAGGAACAGTTTGGGCTTCATCCTGTTGGGATGGTGTTGCGGAGCATGGATGGGAGGCACCAGCCAATCATCTTCTGGCCACGGCTCCTCGATCAGTGCATGGGTAGATGAAGCGGTGGCAGTGCCATGCTACGTGCCATCGGCGCGAAGAGATTCGCTTCAAAAACAAGGAGGACCATGGTGGTTGTTGGCCCACAACAACGCCCCCAAGAAGGTTTGGATGTCCTTGCCGTCTGACATGGCTTTGGCGCCTCGCAAGGGTTGGTTTCGATGGCGCTTGCCTGATGCGCATGATCCTGCGGATGCGTTTCCATTCAAGAATTATCTGGAACAGCAGGGCATGGAAGGGACAGTGTCCATGATCTCTTCATCAGCGTTGGGAGAAATAGAAACCATGGGTGAAAGAACAAGACAATGGGCCTTGGCGTGGCGCTCCTGGGTCCATCGTCGTACCAGAGACAATGCCAACGGTTTGCTTCTTGGCGTTTTTGCAGGCGACAGACGCGCCGTC
>TARA_B110000003_G_scaffold276284_1_pt1 | contig 10967 bp, 11 predicted proteins | sample TARA_B110000003 | Tara Oceans TARA_B110000003 (sample SAMEA4396424) | marine metagenome | biome: Westerlies Biome; feature: [SRF] surface water layer (ENVO:00010504); material: water (ENVO:00002006), including particulate matter (ENVO:01000060) such as... | depth 5 m
GGGACAATAATAAAAAAAAACTTTTTATTTCTAGAGATAGGTTTGGAGAAAAACCATTATTCTATTCCAATAAAGATAATTTTATTTTTGGATCACAAACAAGTTTTCTAAAAATTTTAAATAATGAAAATTTAGTTAATGAAACTCAAGTTAAAAATTTTTTATTTAATGGGTATAAAAACATATTTACTCACAAAAATACTTTTTACAAAAATATAAAAAAATTAGATCCTGCACATAATATTACAATTTTAAATAATTTTGAAAAAAAAATTAAATGTTATTGGAAACCTTCTTTTAATCCAATTAAAAATTTAAAAGAAAATGATGTAGCGGAAGAGGTGGAATTTCTATTAAAAAAAAGTTTGAAAATTAGACTTAGAGCAGATGTTCCTTTGGCAGTATCGCTTAGTGGTGGAGTCGACTCAGCAATAATAACTGCTTTAGCTAAAACATATCATAATAAACATATAAAAACATATTCAATAGTAGATTACGATAAAAGGTATAATGAATATGAGAATATTAAAAAAAATGTAAATTTTATTGGCGTGAAAAATAAATTACTTATCTTAAACAAAAAAAATTATACATCAGAATTAAATAAAATTATTAGTTATAGTGATAGTCCAGTAGCAACAATTTCAAATTTTATTAATTTTTTACTTATTGATCAGGTTAAAAAAGATGGTTGCAAAGTTATACTTTCAGGTTCTGGAGCAGACGAAATATTTTCAGGTTATTATCATCATTTTTTACTTTACTTAAATCAGATTAAAGATGAAGACATAAAGCTTTATAATAGCTCTATTGTAGACTGGAAAAAAAATATTTTTCCTATTTTAAGAAATGATAAATTAAAAGATTTAAAATTAAAAAATTTAAAAACAGACTTTGAAGATAAAAAAAGGATAGAGAAATATATTAAATTTAATGCAAATTCAAACACTTCTAGTAAATTTTATAATAATGATAAATTGAGAAATTACATGTTTAATGAAACCTTTAAAAAAACTTTACCAGTTGCTCTTCATCATGAGGATTTAAATTCTATGTATCATTCTATAGAAAATAGATCACCATTTTTAGATAAAAAATTATTTGAATTTATGTGCAGAGTTCCAACTAAGTTTTTAATTAAAGATGGTTTTCAAAAAAATATATTAAGAAATATATCCAAAAATATGATTCCTGATAAAGTAAGACTTCAAAAACAAAAATATGGTTTCAATGCATCAATAAATTCTATTTTAGATTTAAAAAATGATAAAACTAAAAGTTTTTTATTAGATAAAAAATCTATGATTTGGAACTTTGTCAAAATAAATAGTATCAAAAATTTGATTTCAAAAAATAAAATTGACAATTTAGACTCTAAATTTTTATTTGCATTTATAAATACAAAAATTTTTTTAGATAAAAATAGCTAAATGGAAACTGTTGATATTTTAGATCTTGGTTCAGGAAATATTGGAAGTTTAACTTCAGCTTTAGAAAAAATAAACATCAAACCAAATCTTTGTAAAGATAATAATGATTTTAGAAATAATAAATTAATAATACCTGGTGTTGGATCTTTTTCATCTTTTATGAAAAAACTTAAATCTAAAAATATAGATAAATATTTAACTGAATTTATTAATAAAAATAAATCTCTTTTAGGTATATGTGTAGGCTTTCAAGTTTTATTTGAGTCAAGCACTGAAGATAAATTTACAGAAGGACTTAAATTTTTTGCTGGAAATCTAGATAAAATAAAAACTAATCTTGCAGTACCTCATGTAGGATGGAACTCTTGCAAATTTAATAAAAATTCAAAATTATTCGATGATATTAGTGATAATGTAGATTTTTATTTTACTCATTCTTTTATTGTCAATAACTATGAAAAAAAAGATATTATAACTTTTACAAATTATGAAACTTCTTTTCCATCATCTGTAAGCAAGAATAATATTTATGGTTTGCAGTTCCATCCAGAAAAAAGTCAATTTTCTGGTCTAAAAATTTTAAAAAATTTTGTAAATAATTGTTAATGATAAAAAAAAGAATAATATTAGTATTGACTTTTTTAGATGGTATTCTTTTTAGAACTAAAAATTTCAAACCTGATTATCGCTATACAAAAAATTTTGTTGATTTATGGTCTGCTGATGAGATTATCTTAATTGATTTATCTAAAAAAAAATTCGAAAAAAAATTTTTAGATACAGTCAAATTTTTTTCTAAAAATTGTTTCCTACCAATATCGGTTGGTGGAGGCATTAATACTTATGAAAAAGCAGAATATTTATTTAGAAATGGGGCAGATAAAGTTATTATAAATTCTAGCTCTATAAAAAAACCAGAACTAATTTGTGAGATAAATAAAGTATATGGAGAACAATCAATAATACATTCTATAGACTGTAAAAAGGTTTTAAATAAATACAAAGTATTTATAAATAATTCTCAGACAAACACTAACTTAGACCCAATAAATTGGTGTAAAGAAATAATTAATTTTGGTGTTGGAGAAATACTTGTAAATAATATTGATAATGATGGAGGTTTAACTGGTTACGATATTGAGTTAATTAAAATGTTTGAAGAATTTAAAAAACCTATCTTAGCCCTTGGGGGGGCTGGTAGCTGGGATCACTTATTAAAACTGTTTAATGAAACCAACGCTAGTGGAGCCTGCACTCAAAATATTTTTCATTTTACAGAAAAAAGCTTAATTTCACTTAAATCATATTTAAAAAATCAAAATATATCTGTAAGAAATTAATAATTATACTTATAAGAAAATAAAATGATTAGTTTTTGTAAAAAATGCGTAACCCCAATTACACGACCAAGAATTCATTTTAATAACAAAGGTATTTGCAATGCATGTTTAAATGCTGAGAAAAAAAAAGAAATAGATTGGCAAAAAAGAGAAAATGAATTTTTAAATTTAGTTGATAAGATTAAAAAATTTTCTGAACAAAATAACTTGTCTTATGATTGTATAGTCCCTTGGTCAGGAGGAAAAGACTCTACTTCCATAGCATTAAAATTAAAAAATATTTATAATTTAAATCCTTTATTGATCACTTTTTCTCCATTAATTTTAAACGAATGTGGCATGCATAATAGAGAGGCCTTAATTAATAAGGGATTTAATAGTATATTTTTTAGACCAGATCAAAAAATTTCTAAATCGTTAGCAAAAAGATTTTTTATTGAAAGAGGTAACCCAAAAGTAGCTTGGGATGCTGGTGTAAATTCAATTCCTGTATCATTTGCTTTAAAATTAAAAATACCATTTATTTTTTATGCCGAACACGGTGAGAGTGAATATGGAGGATTAGTTCTTTCTGAAGAAAGTACGAAGATGAGAGATTTTGTTGAAGTAATAGAACATCAAATTGGTGACTATCCTGAAAATTGGGTTAATGAGAATATTACTTTAAAAGATTTAAATCCTTATATTTATCCTGATGAAAAAATTTTAAAAAAAAATAAAATTCAATCATATTATTTTAGTTATTTTTTTAAGTGGAGTATGTTTGAGAATTATAAATTTGTTAAAGAAAATCTTAAAGATTTTAAGGAAAATTTTAACGGTAGGACAGAAGGAACATTTACTGACTTTGATAGTCTAGATGATAAAATTGATGATCTTTATTATTATATGCAATATATCAAATTTGGATTTGGTAGAGCCACAAGAGATTCAAGTCGATATATTCAAAATGGACATATGAAAAGAGAGGAAGCTATTGAAATGGTTAAGAAATATGATGGCGAGTTTCCCAAAACACATATAGATAAAGTATTGGAATACCTTGATCTTTCTGAATTAACTTTATACGACATAATTGACAAGCATCGTAATAAAGAAATATGGAATAAAAAAAATAACGATTGGGAATTGAATTTTAAATTATAAAAATGAGTGAATTATTATCATCAAGTGTTTCTAACAAATATTCAATTAAAAGTGTTGAGGAGGATCTTAAAAATGCACTGTATAAAAAATTTGGTGCTAGATACCTAAAATATAGAGACAAATACTCTGATTACTTAGGTAAAAAAAAAACCGAAGAAATTTTAGAGTATCCAATAAGTGTAATATTAGAACTTGTTAATAGATGCAATCTAGAGTGCACAATGTGCTATCAAGGATTTAGAAATGATACTGAAAAAAGTGTACTAAGTGACGAAGATTTAAAAAATCTTTTTGAAGAGTTTAAAAAAAATAAATTAGATGCACTATTGTTAAGTACATCTGAACCATTATTATATAAAAAATTTTCTTGGATTGTTGAAATGGCTGCAAAAGCAGAAATTATGGATATTTTTATGTTTACAAATGGAATTTTACTTAATGAAAAAAATTCAGATATAATATTAAATAGCGCCATAACTAGATTGTTCATATCTATAGATGCGGCAACTGAAGAAACCTATGATAAAGTTAGAATACCTGTAAATAAAAAAATTCTAAATACTAATCGACTAGCAAAATTAGAAGAAAATGTCATAAATTTTGTAGAAAAAAGAAAAAAATTAAAAAAAATATTGCCATTAGTAAGAGTTTCATTTGTAGTTTTGGAAAAAAATAAACACGAGTTAAATAATTTTATTAATAAGTGGGAAAAAATTGTAGATTCGGTAGAAATTCAGACAGAAAATTCTATAGATCTTTATGATCAATTAAAAAATAATTTTATAATAAAAAAAAAACTAAAAGAATATAAATGTAATGAACCCTGGGGTCAGGTTGCTATACATGCCGATGGTACAGTAGGTCCATGTTGCAATACAGTTGGAAGAAATGTTCCAATTGGCAATGTTAAAAATGAAAGCTTAAAAGAAATTTGGAGTGGCAAATTAATGAAAGATATTAGAGATGGATTTTTAATAAACAAACCCAATAAAGTTTGTCAACTTTGTTTAGAAAATGTTAATAAAATAATCTAGATTATTATGGGTATAATTTATTCATTTATTAATGATTTGATTATATTTCGAGGTTTATTTAAGGTTTCAAGCTTTAATAAATTTACATTTTATTTTTTTGATTATTTAAAACTTTATATAAAGTTTAAAAAAAATATTCATTTATTTAAAAACAAAAATATTACAAAAAATAACTTAATAAAAAAAAAAAAAAACTGATTTAATTTTTATTTTAGGGTCTGGTTTTTCTTTAAATAAAATTTCAAAAAAAAAATGGCAAATAATAGAGAAAAACGACACAATAGGTTTTAATAATACTTTCTATTTAAAAAAAGCCCCAATAACTTATCATATTGCTAGAGCTGGTAATGAAGATACCCAATTTTATCACACTCTTATAAATTGGATAAATTTTTTTCAAAACAAAATCAAAAATAATAAATTTTATAATGATACTATTTTTTTTTTCCCAAAGGGGATAACTGCTAATTTTACCAATACTTTATTTGGAAAAAGATTATATAAAATTAAAAACAAATTTTTTTTATTTCGAACAAATAGGATCTCTAATTTACCAAAGAAAAGTCTAGATGCAGGGTTAATCCATAGATCGGGTACTTTATTTGATGCCATATCTTTAGCTTATTATTTAAGATATAAAAAAATTATTTTATTGGGTATTGATCTTTATGATGCAAGATATTTCTTTGCTCCAAAAAATAAAACAATTACATGGGATTCCAAAAAAAATAAAAATATATTTGTTAATGTAAATGAAAAAAAAAAAAGTTATTTGGATAAGCATTATACTTTAAATAATAAAATGATTAGAGATGTTAAAGAATTAAATATTTTTCTTAATAAAAAAAATATTAAAATTTTTATTGAAAATAAAAGATCTCTTCTTAAAGGTGCCCTTAAAACTTATAAATGGTAAAAATATATTATTTTTAATTTTAAGTAAAAAATTATGAAAACATTGGTTATTTATTATGCAAATCAAGAAAATAAAGGCCTTTCCTATCAACATGGTTGGGTTAAAGCGTTTAAAAAAAATAATTTATTTAGTTGTGATTATTTAAATTTAGCTAATTTTTTTCCAATTCATAAATCAAAGCCTAATATTTTTGAGCTAAAGAATATTCTTTTTAGAAATTATGATTGTATAATAATATTACATTCTGCATTTTCTAATGCATGCTTAGTGCCATTTTATATTCAAAAAATTTTAAGACACAAAAATGCGTTTAAAGTTTATTTTATTGGAAATGAATATAAACACATGCCTGAAAAAATGAATTTTACAAAATATTTAAAAATAAATTTGTTTATAACTCAATCTCATGTTCAGGAAGTAATTGATCTATATCAAAACTATTTAGAATCAAAAGTTGAATACATAGTGAATGCAGGAATAGATGAAGAAGATTTCTTTCCTAAAAAAAATTACAAAGAAAGAAATATAATGATTGGCTATAGAACCTATCCAGAACCTGAATATTTTGGTCACCAAGAGAGAGTTAGATTATATAATTTTTTAAAAGAATATTCTTTAGATAAGAATTTTAACTTTGATTTATCCATAAAGGAAAGTGATAGGTTTGAATATATTGATTGGGCAAATTTTTTAAATAATTGCAAATGCTTGGCATCTTCTAATACTGGTTGGGATTATTTTTCATTAAATGATGATTTAAGAAATAAGGTAAATCACTCAAAAATTATAGATTTTAATTCAATTTATGACAAATTTTTTAAAGATTTAAAAAAAGGAGTTGAATGGAGATGTTTAACAGGAAAAGTTATTGAACCAGCAGCTTGCAAAACTGCATTAATTTTAGTTAAAGGTGATTATTATGAGTTTAAACCTGATATTCATTATATTTCATTAAACAAAGATTATTCTAATATAGATGAGTGCTTGGAGAAATTAAATGACGAACAATTCATTAACACTATTATTGAAAATAGTTATGAGCTTGTTAAAAACAAATATCTATACACTCATCTTTTAGATAAATTGTATAATATAATTCAAAAAGAAATTTAAATGAAAAAAAAAATTAGTTTAATTTTTTTAGGTAGAGGTAAAATTGCGTCAAATTGTTTTAATATTTTAAATCAAAGTTTTTTTAAAAATTATTTTGAAATTAAAGCAATAGTTTCTAATAAGCAATTTTTATTAAATAACAAAAAATATATTTCCAAGAGTACTGTTCAAATTTTAAATAATGTAAATAATGAAAATAAAATTTTTAAAATAATAAAACAAAAAAGGATTAATTTACTAATATCAGTTCTACATCCATGGATATTGAGTGATAAAATATTGAAAGAAATTAATTATAAGGCTTTCAATCTTCATAATGGAGATTTACCAAAATATAAAGGCTGGAATACTACAGCTCACACAATCATAAATGATGAAAAAAATATACCTACATTAATCCATAGAATGGTTAAGAATGTGGATGAAGGATCTATAGCTTTACAAAAAAAAATTAAGATAAATAAAAATATGTCTGCAAAAAAACTTTACAGTAAAATTATCGATGCTGCATCGTTAAATTTTAATAACTTTTTAATAAAGTTAATTAAAAATAAAATTAATTTTACAAAAATTTCTAATGGAGGGAAATTTTATAAAAAAAAAGAATTAGAATTACTTAAAAAATTGAAAATTAAACTTACAAAAAAACAATATAAAATTGTTTTAGGATCATACATGCCACCGTATGAACCAGCTTATTTAAAACACGATAAAAAGAAAATTTACCTTTTGCCTGAGATAAGTTTTAAGAAAATAATAATTAAACAAAAAAAAATTAATTAGTTTAATTTGCTAAGGATATTAATTTTTTTGCTATAAATTTGATATCTTTTGGTTTTAGCCACCAGCCACATGGCAAATTTATTTGTCTTTTTGAAAATTCCCTTACTCCTGGAAGTTTCGTTTTATATCTCTTAAAACATGAATAAAGATCATTTGGCACATGTATTTGTCCACTTGAAATACTAAATTTTTTTAATTCATTTATTATTTTATCTCTATTTAAGGATTTATCTAAAATTAAAGTATATACCCAGTACACAGATTGAGCTTTTGAATTTTTTTTGATAGGAAAAATTTTATTATGATTTTTAAATAGATAATCATATAATTTTGCATTTTTGACATGTTTTGAAATAGTGGAGTCAATATTTTTAATTTCCCCCAAACCAATTGCTGCTGAAATATTATTCATATTAAATTTAAAACCAATATCATTTTCTTGTATATCGACATCTTCCTGAGGTTTTTTCCAATTACCCTGTCTATCTTTTGAGTTATCTCTGTCATAACCAAACCATTTTAATTTTTTGGATTTTTTAAAATGAATTGAAGATTTGGATATTATTGCACCTCCATCACCGCAGGTAAAGTGCTTTATGGCTTGAAAGCTATAACAAGTAAAATCTGCATAATTGCATAAAGGTTTATTTTTATATTTTGCCAAAAAAGAATGTGCTGCATCTTGAATAACTATAATTTTTTTTGACTTACAATATTTATAAATTTTGTCTATTTCCGGTATAACACCACCCCAATTAACAAATGATACAGCTACTGTATCTTTATCAATCTTTTTTTTAATAGTTTCTATTGTAATCATGCCATTTTCATGATCCACATCTGCCCATTTAATTCCACCGCCAAGATTAATTATCGGAGTGTTGGAAGCTATACATGTCATTGGTGATGAAACTACATTTTTACCTGATTTTACTCCTGCTAATTTATATGCAATAGTCAGCGCAGATGTACCACTGTTAGTTAGAACAATATTTTTTGAGCCAAGTTTTTTTGATAGAATATTTGTTAATTTATTTACTTCAGATCCTTCATTTATAAAACCAGATTTAAAAACTTTTTGAATTAATTTTATGCTTTTATTTTGATTTATTTTAATTTTAAAGAGAGGGTATTTCATTTAAGTTCTGTAATTATGTGAAAATAGTAGGAGTAAAAAACATCAATATTTTTTAAAAAATTATTAACTATCTTCTCCCCAAACTTTTGTTTTAATAACATCGTTCATACCTATTATTATTCTTCCAATTTTTGATGCTACATTTTTAACTTCATAAGCTTCAGGTAATTTACTCTTATTTTGTGAACTAAAATCACTTGTAGCTATTTTTACAGACTCTAAAACTTTATTTGGTTTTAACCCTGTGATAATACAATGACCTGCATCAATTGACTCTGATTTTTCTGTTGATTTCCTAATAGCTACTGCAGGAAAATTTAATATACTTGAATCTTCATGAATTGTTCCACTGTCAGAAACGACACAAAGTGAATTTAATTGTAAATTTATATAATCGTTTAACCCAAATGGTTTGTGCCAAATTATATTCTTATCAGCAAGTTTGAAAAAATTTTTTCTTTCTAACATAACTTTTGTTCTGGGATGTGTAGATACAACAATAGGTATTTTGAAATTTTTTGATAAATGATTATAACATTCTATCATTGATTTAAGTCTTGTTGACTTCTCTACATTTTCTTCTCTATGAATACTAGCTGCAATATATCTTTTTTTCTTTAAATTTAATTTTTTTAAAATTTTTGATTTTAGAAAATTTTTTTTATATTTTTCATATACTTCAGCAATTGGTGATCCTGTAACAAATATTTTACTTGGATGAATGCCTTCTCTTAACAAATTATATCTACTGTATTCAGTGTAGGGCAACAATACATCAGATAAATGATCTACAATTCTTCTATTAATTTCCTCAGGAACTTCTTCATCAAATGATCTATCACCCGCTTCCATATGATAAATAGGTATTTTTAATCTTTTAGCATTTATAGCTGATAAGGCAGAATTTGTATCACCTAAAATTAATAAAGCATCAGGTTTTTCTTTTTTTAAAATTTCTCCTGTTTGCAAGATTATTTTGCTTAATTGTTCATGAAGATTTTTTGATTTTACATTTAGTTGAATATCTGGTTTTCTTAATTTTAGATCTTCAAAAAAAACTTTATTTAATTCATTGTCATAGTTTTGTCCTGTATGAACCAAAACATGATTGCAAAATTTGTCTAAAAACTTAATTACTTCTGCTAATCTTATAACTTCAGGTCTAGTTCCTACAATGGTCATTACTTTCATTTTTGATCCCAGTTATAATTATGGTATTTTTTACAATGGTAATAGTTATTTTAATACTTATAACTATTTATTATATTTATTATAATATAAACTCAATGTTAATTTATAAATTTAATATTTATTTAGCCAATTAAAAATAAAGAATTTTAGATGAATCTTCCAAGATTAAGTAAAGATATAACTAAATTTCATTACAATAAAAAAATTTACAATTTTAAGAATATAATTTTTAATAAATTAAAAAATTACTCAAAAATAAATGATAATTTTAAAATAAATAACCTTGAAGAGCTTCACAAAAATAGAAATCTTAAAAAAAATGTTGAGATTTATAGACAGCTTTGTTTTGAAATCTTTAGATCTGAAAAATTCCAAAATATTTATAAAAAATTTGGAATTTTTTTGATTAATAGGTTTTTTGATAAAAATGCATTACTTCAAAAAACTCCAACCGTTAGAATACACCTGCCTGGAGAAAAATGTACACCTTATCATTCAGACACTTGGTATGGTCATGGACCCAGTGTTAGAACTTTTTGGATACCATTAACAATTGTTAATAAAGATAATACCTTGTTTGTCTCTAAAACGTTAGAAGAGTCACTAGAATTAATGGAAATGATAGAAAAAATCAAACCTACATATAATGAAATTCATAAATTATCTAAAAAAATTTGCCAACCATTAATTGGTCAACCTGGAGATATATTTTCATTTTCTTCTCAGTTAATTCATGGAACAGAAGTTGCAAAAAAATCAAATACCAGAATATCTTTTGATTTTAGAATTGCTAAAAACGGAAAAGATTTAGGCATTAAACCTAAATCTAATTTTTATTCATTTGATGAATTAAAAAAAATTAATAAAAAAAAACAA
>TARA_B110000003_G_scaffold85923_1_pt1 | contig 10953 bp, 7 predicted proteins | sample TARA_B110000003 | Tara Oceans TARA_B110000003 (sample SAMEA4396424) | marine metagenome | biome: Westerlies Biome; feature: [SRF] surface water layer (ENVO:00010504); material: water (ENVO:00002006), including particulate matter (ENVO:01000060) such as... | depth 5 m
AAAGATACACCATCAGGCCATTGGGAACTTGCAGGAGTTCCAGTCCCTTGGGACTGGCATTATTTTCCAGATAGCAACCCCGCTTTTCCTAGTGAAATTATTAGTTGTGTGGATGAGTTTGCAGGAGGAAGTTTAGCTAATTGTCATGCTTCCGGTATTGCCGTGATTGATGCTTATGCAAGACAACATTTAGAAACTGGTTTTCCAATTTGCTATACATCCGTGGACAGTGTTTTTCAAATTGCTGCTCATGAAGAGACGTTTGGGCTGCAGCGCCTTTATGAATTATGTTTGGAAATTGCGCCTATTTTGCACAAAATGAAAGTGGGACGTGTGATAGCACGTCCATTTATTGGCGACGCTGATAAAGGTTTTCAGCGAACTTTAAATCGTAAGGATTTTGCCATTGATCCACCTTCGGCAACACTGTGTGATTGGGTTATTGAGGCTGGGGGAATTGTTTATGGAATTGGAAAAATTGGGGACATCTTTTCGATGCGTGGGATTACCTCGTGTCAGAAAGGTAGCGATCAGCAACTCATGAAATACTTGAAGGATCGTATGCATAATGCGCAGGAGGGCAGTCTTACTTTTGCAAACTTTGTTGAGTTTGACAGTTTGTACGGACATCGACGTGATCCTGAAGGCTATGCCAAAGCACTAGAGTGGTTTGATTATAAAATTGGTACTATTTTAATGAAGGCCCGCCCTGATGATTTGATTATTTTTACGGCGGATCACGGTAATGATCCAACTTGGCCAGGTTCTGATCATACTCGTGAACAGGTTCCTGTTTTGATCCAACATAGAAAGTTTGAGGAACAGGTGGGAGCTATTGGGAGTATACAGTTCCAAGATGTAGCCGCTAGCGTAGCAGCGCATCTGGGGCTTAGCTCGAGAGGCTCTGGTAGGAGTTTTTTATGAACTGGAAACTTTTTCCAAAGGTTGAATTACACTTGCACCTTGAGGGGGCGGCTGATCCTGCATTCATACGTCAATTAGCATCAGAAAAATCAATAAATATAAGCAGTATTTTTGATGAAAATGGTGCGTATAAGTTTGATGGGTTTAATGCATTTTTGGATATTTATGAAATTGCGACACAGGCCCTAAAAAGCCCAGAAGATTTTAAACGGCTTATGCAATCAGTTTTAGAAAATCTTGCAGAACACAATGTAGTTTATGCTGAGACTTTTATATCTCCTGATTTTTGTGGGGGCCGCGATCTGGGAGCTTGGCGTGAATACTTAATGGCTATGCAAGAAGCACATGTTGAGGGTGTCACTCTAAAAGGAATTGTAACTTGTATTCGCCATCTTGGTCCTGAAATAGCACGTGGAGCCGCGCTATGCGCTGCTGAAACCGCTGGAGATTGGGTGGTTGGATTTGGAATGGCTGGTGCTGAAAATGTTGGGAATGCCAAAGATTTTTCTTATGCTTTTGATATGGCTCGCGAGGCAGGTTTACGACTGACCAGCCATGCTGGTGAATGGTGCGGTGCAGAGTCTGTATGGGAGACGTTAAAAGATCTAAGGGTAGAACGCATTGGTCATGGAGTTCATTCTATCAATGATAAGGAATTAGTCGAATATCTTGCTAAAATGGAAATTGCGCTTGAGGTCAATCCAGGCTCAAATGTGGCGCTTGGGGTATATCCAAGTTGGAGAGACCACCCTATTCAAAGATTGCGCGATGCTGGGGTTAAAGTGACCGTAAGTACTGATGACCCTCCTTTTTTTAATACCACAATGACACGTGAATTTGAGGAGTTGGAATATGCATTTGGCTGGGGTATTGAAGATTTCAAGCTCTTGAACAAGACCGCATTGGATGTTGCATTTTGTGATGTGGCCACAAAAGAAATTATTACAAAAAGATTGGAAGCCTCATGACCCTTACTGTAGTCGATCACCCGCTCGTACAGCACAAACTGACTCTAATGAGAGATAAATCCACTCCAACAAATCAGTTCCGACAACTACTGCGTGAGATAAGTCATTTGATTGCTTACGAAGTGACCCGGGATTTGCCACTTGAAAGTAAGCCTATTCAAACACCAATGACTTCGATGGAGGCACCAGTCCTGGCTGGTAAGAAACTTGCCCTTGTATCAATCTTGAGAGCTGGGAATGGACTTTTGGATGGAGTTCTTGAATTGATACCATCAGCGAGGGTAGGTTTTGTAGGTTTATACCGGGATGAAAAAACATTACAGCCTGTTCAGTATTATTTTAAAGTTCCAGATGGGATGGAGGACCGTGTAGTAATTGCTGTTGATCCGATGCTGGCTACTGGAAATTCAAGCGTAGCTGCAATTGATCTTCTAAAAAATGCTGGAGCGCGAAATATCAAGTTTTTATGTTTGCTTGCTGCTCCTGAAGGGGTGGCCAGAATGAAAGAAGCACATCCAGATGTAGATATTGTGACGGCTGCTATTGATGAAAAGCTTAGCGAAATTGGTTATATTCTGCCGGGTCTTGGAGATGCTGGTGATCGTATGTTTGGAACCAAATAAACAAAGCTACATTTCTGAACAAATAGACTTTAGTCCAAGCCATGCACCATCTGGAAGAATTAAACTTGGTGATTTAGTAGGATAAGGATCATTAATAATTAAATTATTAGAAACGTTACTCTTTTTTAATTTTGCAAAAGGAGAAATACTTACTTGCGCTTCGTTAAAGCTTTTTAAGAGAGTTGTATTAGACGCTGACTTTGGATAGTGAGATAATGCGTTTTTGGCTAGTTTGTTAATTTGGACCTCTGAGAGCTGATTAGACATAATAAGGCTAATTGAGATAAAAACCCCTGCGTTTGACAAATGTGTTTGTATTGGTCTTTCATTTTGATAATCTGATAGGGCTGATAAAATATAGCCCGCTGTCACTTCGGGATTGTCTGCGGCATTAATCATATTTTCAAAAAGAATAACCTTGCCGTTTGGTATAACAATTGCCTTATCGCGCTGGCCTGGAAGTATTAATATTTTTGTTAAATTATTAATCTTTAATCGCTTTATTAATTTTTGGGCTGCGCTCTTACCTTCTGGTGTTTCACAGTACGGACCAGCTAGTTGACCAATGCGTTGCTCAATCTCTTCCGACAGTTGAAGTTGTTTAGTATTTGGTAAAATTTTGCCTGCATAACTGGTTATGGCCTGGGGACCTAAAAATAGCGATAATATGCTCAAGATAGTTATGAGAGCGATCGCCAATATTAGCCGCAGTTTTCCAGGATGAGGCGCACTCTGGCTGATTTCTTTTTTGACTTTCAAAAGTGCGTCAAGCATTGTTCTATCATCAATTTCAATAGATTCTTCAGCGTCAAATCCTGGTCGCAATGTGGCTTGGCCTGATTTCCCTTTTTGTATTTCTACTGCTGCCAAGGACCAGTGTGATAGGGCACGATTCTGGGTGTCAGTGAGTACAAGGGTGGCCTTTCCAAAAGATAGGATAACTTCACGTCTTTGCGCAGCTGGATTGCTTCGCCAGAGGCCTATACACTCTAGCCTTTCGTATTTTTTAAGTGCTGTCATTTCTGCTCATTTACTTCTTCTCTAACAAATTAAATTGATTGCTCGACTCCCATGATAATTTCGCCAAAGCATTATTTTTAGAATAAATTTATGCTCGGACTGTTTTCGCTATCAAACGCAGCTCAAATTTTTGGATTTTACCAGTCGATGTTTTGGGAAGCTCTTGAAAGATTACCCGTTTTGGAGTTTTGAAGCCAGCCAACTTACCACGCACATAAGTTATTAAATCAGCCTGGCTGATTGTTTGATCTGATAAGAGTTCAACAAATGCACAGGGTACTTCTCCCCATTTTTCATCAGGTTGAGCCACTACTGCGCACAGTGAAACTGCTGGATGTGCCATGATAGCGCTCTCGACCTCAATACTTGAAATATTTTCACCACCAGAGATGATAATGTCTTTCATGCGGTCAGCAATTTGCATCATTCCGTCAGAATGTTGCACAGCTATATCTTCAGAATGAAAATAACCATTCTTAAAGGCTTTTTCCGTTGCTTCCGGATTTTTGTAGTAGCCCTTCATTACTGAGTTGCCACGCATGACGATTTCACCTTGGGTCACCCCATCCATTTGAATTTGTTTGCAATCTGTATCCACAACGGTTGTGCTCTCCATCATTGGCATTGCTACCCCCTGTCGGGCCTTAATACTGGATTGTTCTTCGTCGGGAAGATTGTCCCATTCGTTGTTCCATAGGCATTCGACAACATGGCCGTAGGTTTCTGTTAGTCCATAAACTTGGGTAACGTTAAAACCCAATTTGCTTATTCCTGCCAATGTAGCGGGAGCTGGAGGAGCACCTGCTGTGAAAACTTCAACCAAGTGATCAAAGGGTTGCCGATCTTCTTTTTCAGCATTTACGATCATATTTAATACGATAGGTGCACCACCGAAGTGACTGACCTTTTCATTTGCAATGCCGTCATAAATTACTTTGGCTGAGATGTCGCGACAGCCCACAACAGTACCACCAAGTAATGGCATCATCCAAGTATGGTTCCATCCATTGCAATGAAATAAAGGTACAACAGCCATAAATACTGGTTTCATGGTCATCCGCCAACTCACGGGTGTTCCCATTGTCATTAAATAGGCCCCTCGGTGATGATATACTACTCCTTTTGGCCTTCCCGTTGTGCCTGATGTATAATTTAGAGCAAGACTTTCCCATTCATCTTTGGGCATGAGCCATTTATAATCGGGATCCCCAGTGGAAATAAATTTTTCGTATTCTTGGTGCCGTCCAGAAGCGGTGAAATTCGCCTCTGTGTCAGAAACTTCGATTATTAGTGGTGATGGTCCACTCATCGTTTCTATTGCAGTTTCAACAGATGATAGGAACTGCGTATCGACCAAAACTACTTTTGCCTCACCGTGATCGAAAATATAAGCGATCGTATCTGGATCGAGGCGTGTATTTATGGTGTTTAATACGGCTCCACACGCTGGAACTCCAAAACTAGCTTCGATTTGTGCGGTAATGTTTGGAACGAGCGTCGCTACGACTTGCCCGGGCTCAACACCAATATTTGCAAGTGCACTGGCCAATTGGCTGACACGATTATGATATTCACGGTAGTTTGCTCTGTATTTTCCGTAGACCACTGCGGTTTGATCAGCAAATATGCTAGCAGCTCTTTGTAGGTGAGAAAGTGGTGTAAGAGGCACATAATTGGCTTCACACTTGTCTAACCCAGTCTCGTTTTTCATCCATCCCATGTCGTAATCCTCTCTGTTAGTGCGCACTATCGCGCTTGCGTGATTTATTTCAAGGGGCCATTGGTATGTGATGGATCAAAAAACAAATACAGCTTTATCAATAATTTTCATGATTACTGGGATGGCAGTCGTTGGTGTTATTGATAATTTTATCAAATTTATCGCTACCGAGATTAGCCTTTGGCAATTTCACTTTCTACGAAGCCTTATTGCGGTACCTGTAATCATAGCATTCGGATTAATAGTGGGATGGGACCTAAAACCAAAACGGGTTGGGCGTGTTCTGGGGCGAAATATGTTTTTATCTGGTGCTATGTTTGTATATTTTGGATGTTTGGGATTTTTTCCAATTGCAGCTGTTGCTGCAGGGCTATTTACAGCACCTGTCCTTGTTTTGGTCATTGATATGATTTGGTCCAAAAAGCGTGTAGGACCAGTAAGATTTCTGGCCGCATTAATTGGTTTCGCCGGCACTATTTTAGTTCTCAAACCTGATGTTGGTGGGCTCAGCTGGACTAATCTAATCCCGGTTTCAGCTGGCCTTATGTATGCCTTTGGTAATGTTGCTACTCGAAAGTGGTGTGAAGGTGAAAGTGCAGTGGCACTGTTGTGGTCCTATAAATTTTTAATGTTAATTTTTGGTGGCTTGGGCGTAATTTATTTATATTGGTATCCAGGCGATGCCACTAATTACCTCTCCAGAGGATGGGTCTGGCCTTCTCTTGAGGTTTGGTTTTGGCTATGGATCCAGGCAATTTTTTCGCTTGTGGGTATTGGCTTTATTATAAAGGCTTATTTGATTGGCGAAGTCACTTATGTTTCCATTTTTGAGTATTCGATGCTGATTTTTGCTACCATGACTGCTTGGCTATTATTTGGAGATAAAGTGAGCTTATTAGGTATTTTGGGTATTGGGTTAATAATTGTTACTGGCACTGTAGTGGCAATTCGTTCTAATGAGCTAGGAACTTAAATTTACTTGATTTAAATTAAATCCTGCGTTCAGGAAAGCTTATCATAAAAAGCTTCACCTGTGTTGGCCATGTCTCGCAAAAGGCTAGGGGCGGCAAACCTGGAACCATAGGCTACCTCTAATTCATCACATCGTGCAGCAGCGTACTCTGAACCTAACATATCAAACCAAGACAATGGTCCTCCTGACCAGGGAGCAAATCCCCAACCCAAGATAGCCCCCACATCTCCTTCACGGACATCCATAAGAACACCCTCTTCTAAAGCACGAACTGCTTCTAGAACCTGAACAAACATAAGCCTGTGTTGGACCTCAAGAAGATCAATGCTTTTGTCTTTTTTTGTATATTGGTCTTTAAGGCCTTGCCAAATACCAACTCTTTTTCCTTTTTCATCATATTCATAATATCCAGCTGCAGACTTACGGCCTAGCCTGCCTTGATTAAATAACCAAAATAAAACTTCATCTGCATCTTGGTTGTCGTAGGCATTTCCCAAGGCGGCTTTAGTAGCTTGAGCTATCTTCACACCAAGATCGATTGAGGTTTCATCATTGAGCTGTAAAGGGCCCAAAGGCATGCCCATTAATTTTGCAGCATTTTCGATTAAAGCGGGTTCAATGCCTTCCTTGACCATCCGGATACCCTCATTGATGTACGGAATTATGCACCTATTTGCATAAAAAAAGCGTGCGTCATTAACCACAATTGGGGTTTTTCTGATTTGCCTGGCATAGTCTAAAGCTTTAGCGACTGCGCGATCTTCTGTTTTCTTTCCCTTGATGATTTCTACTAATAACATTTTTTCAACAGGGCTGAAAAAGTGAATGCCGATGAACTGCTCAGGCCGGATGCTGGCTTTAGCTAAATCTGATATTGGAAGGGTTGAAGTATTCGTCGCGAAGATACAATTTTCGTTTACAACAGCTTCGACGTTTTTGGTTACTTCAGCTTTAACTTCCAGATCCTCAAATACTGCCTCAATAATTAGATCACAATCGGCTAAATCTGCGTAATTCGTGGTTGCATTTACTCGCCCAAGCATTGCTTCTTTTTGCTCTAATGTCGTTTTTTTTCGTTTAATTCCCTTGTCGCAATAGGATGCGATATATGCTTTTCCTTTGTCTGCATTTTCTTGGACTTGATCTATCATAACGACATCAATCCCTGCTTGTGCAGTTACTAAAGCGATGCCCGCTCCCATCATACCAGCACCCATAATTCCTACTTTCTTCACTGATTGATCAGAGACGCCGTCTGGACGAACAGCACCCTTTTCTAAGGCGCCTTTATTCAGAAATAAGCTGCGGATCATATTTGAAGAGGATGGGTTAACTAGAACTGATGTAAAATATCGAGCCTCTATTTTTAGAGCGGTATCAAAAGGTACAAGCGCTCCCTCATAGGCAGCACTCAGAAGGGCCTTTGCAGCGGGGTAAACTCCAAATGTATTTCCATTAACCATTGCAGAGGCCCCAACAAATGTCATGAAACCTCCTGGATGATAGGGAGTGCCCCCAGGCATTTTATAACCCTTTGAATCCCAAACTTTAATTAGGTCAGTATCCTTAGCTTCCAATATCCATTTTTTTGCATCTTTAATAGGATGTTCACTAACTGCATCAATTAAGCCAGCTGTGAGCGCGGCTTTAGGATCGCTTAGCTTACCTTCCAACAAGAATGGGCTCGCGGCCATCGCCCCCATTTTTCGCACTAACCGCGTAGTGCCTCCGGCGCCAGGAAAAATGCCTACCTTGATTTCGGGAAGGCCGATCTTGGCTTTGGGATTATCAGCCGCAATAATGTGGTGGCAGGCAAGCGGTATTTCAAAACCAATGCCAAGGGCGGTTCCGGGAAGTACCGCTACGAATGGTTTCCCCCCTTTTTTTGATTTCAAGTCCATACCAGCAAGCTCAATTTTTCGCAAAATTTTGTGGATATGCATTACCATTTCAAAGCAGCCTTGTGCTGGATTGTCTGGATTTTTTTCCTTTGTTTTGGCGATTACGCCCAAATCCATTCCGGCAGCAAAATCTTTTTTGGCTGAAGTTATAATTACTCCTGTCACACTTTGGTCTGAGATACAGTTTTCGACCAGTTCGTTAAGGTCAACAAAACCTTGTTCGCTCATCACATTCATTGGCCGATTAGCACAATCCCAAGTAATAGTAGCTATGCCGTCACCATCTTGCGTTTTTATGAAATCAGACATTTTAGTTCCCTCAAATTAAATCTGTTTTGGTCTAATGTATAATTGGTCACATATAATTTTGGCTTTGTTTATCTGGAAAGCATTTTGCAGGTCTAAATACGTTCGATAATGGTAGCGGCTCCCATTCCCGATGCTACACAAAGAGTGGCTAGCCCTGTGCCCTTTCCGCTTCGCTCTAACTCGTCTAACAGCGTACCAATGATGATGGCACCGGTTGCTCCCAGGGGATGCCCCATAGCGATTGAGCCCCCATTTACGTTTATCCGGTCATCAGTCAAATTGAATGCTTGCATGAATCGAAGAACAACCGCGGCAAATGCCTCGTTTACCTCAAAAAGGTCTATATCCGAAACTGACATGCCACTTTCAGCTAATATCTTCTCTGTAACAGGTACTGGACCAGTCAGCATAATAGTGGGATCTGTACCTATCTTTGCCGTTGCGCGGATACGCGCCCGTGGTTTTATTCCAATGTGCTCCCCAAAGTCTCTGGAACCAATCAACAGACCGGCTGCCCCATCAACGATACCAGACGAATTTCCTGCATGATGGATATGATTAATACGTTCTAGATGTGGATATTTCATTAGAGCAATTTTGTCGAAGCCTGGCATCGATTCCCCCATGTCCTTAAACGCTGGTTTTAATCCACCTAAGGTTTGCATGTTTGTTTCTGGCCGCAAATACTCATCTCGTTTCAAAATAGACAGCCCGTTTACATCATGTACAGATATCACAGAGCGTTCAAAATGATTATTATCCCAAGCATCTGCGGCGCGTTTTTGGCTCAATACGGCAAGTTGATCAGCATCATCACGCGAAAAGCCATATTCAGTGGCAATTATATCAGCTGATATCCCTTGTGGAACAAAATATTGGCTCATTGCAATCGAAGGATCAACAGCAATTGCGGCACCATCACTGCCCATTGCTATTCTGCTCATCATTTCAACCCCACCAGCAACATAAGATGCGCCTGCACCTCCATTGACCTGATTAGCTGCAAGATTAACGGCCTCCATTCCACTGGCACAAAATCTATTTATTGATAAACCTGGGATGCTCTGATCAAGATCTGATGCAAGCACTGCTGTACGAGCCAGACAACCTCCTTGCTCCATCACTTGCGTCGCATTACCCCATATAACATCTTCAACTGCATGACCCTTAAGATTATTGCGTGTTTTTAATGCGTTCAGAACTGTGGCTGATAAATGAGATGCAGTTACCTCATGTAAGCTGCCGTCTTTTCTTCCACGACCTCTCGGTGTGCGAACTGAATCATAAATATACGCATCTTTCATTGTCTGCTCCATTTTTGCCGATCTGATAAGTTACCTGATGTCTAAATTAAAAGTTTCTGAGTTGATCTATAAGTACATTAAAACGCATTGGCTTCTAACTTCATTATTATGTCTGAACCTGAGGTAATGCGCTCAAGATGTAGACCTGTAGCCGGCAATTGACGCTCCATATAATAGAGCCCAGTTGTAAGTTTATTTAGATAAAATTCGCGGTCTGTGACCTCATTTTTTAGTTGTTCTTGTGCTGCCTTGGCCATTTTTGCCCACATAAAGCCAAGGCAGACATGACCAAACATATGCATGAAATCGTTTGAGCCTGCCAAAGCATCATTGGGATTTTTTATACCGTTTTGCATGAAGTACATTGCTGCGGCCTGCAAATCTTTCGAAGCTTTTTTAAGTGGAGTTATGAAATCATCCAAAGTGGCATCATCTGAATTTTTGTTGCAAAAAGATTTTACTATTTCGAAAAAGGCGATGGCATGCTGTCCACCGTTTTGTCCTAACTTTCGACCAACTAAATCAAGAGCTTGAACACCATTTGCTCCCTCATAAATCATTGCAATTCTTGCATCGCGAGTGAACTGGGACATTCCCCATTCCTCAATATAGCCATGGCCACCGTAGATTTGTTGTGCCTGGATGGTCATAGCGTACCCTTGATCAGTTAAAAATCCTTTGATTACAGGCGTAATTAATGAAATGATACCGTCTGCTTCAGCATCTTTCCGACGATGAGCTTGGTCAATCCAAACAGAGCCCCACAAGATCAAAGCGCGGGCGCCTTCAACAAAGCTTTTTTGATCCATTAAGCTGCGTCGAACATCTGGGTGCACTATAAGGGGATCGGCAGGTCCATCTGGATTTTTTGAACCGGTTACGTCGCGACCTTGAAGGCGGTCCTTCGCATAAATGGTAGCGTTTTGGTATGCTATACTAGCTTGACCAAGGCCCTGCATTCCAACACCCAATCTAGCTTCGTTCATCATGGTGAACATCGCGCGCATTCCCTTATGCGCCTCGCCCAGTAAAAATCCGACTGCGCCATCATAATTCATCACACAGGTTGGGTTTCCGTGAATGCCCATTTTATGCTCGAGTGCACCACAGGACAGACCGTTTCGTTCACCTAAACTACCATCAGCGTTTACTATAAATTTTGGTACTATAAATAGAGAAACGCCTTTTATTCCATCTGGCCCACCAGGAAT
>TARA_B110000003_G_C16654076_1_pt1 | contig 10948 bp, 6 predicted proteins | sample TARA_B110000003 | Tara Oceans TARA_B110000003 (sample SAMEA4396424) | marine metagenome | biome: Westerlies Biome; feature: [SRF] surface water layer (ENVO:00010504); material: water (ENVO:00002006), including particulate matter (ENVO:01000060) such as... | depth 5 m
AATCTTGACGCACCTGCAGGATATACTTTAGCAAGCTGGACGATCACCAACCAATCTGGACAAGTTTCCCAAAGCTCAAGCAATCCACTCGTACTCAATGTAGAGGGAAATTATTCGATTTTTGCTAATTTTGAACCCGTTGAAGTTCAATTGCACGATCTGAACATTTCTATTTCACCCCAAAATGGCGGGCAAATTTTCAATGACCCAAGTCTGAGAGACTGGAATAATAGTAATTTCACTTTAGCATCAGTCATTACTGCTACACCTAATCCAGGTTATTCTTTCCTTGGTTGGGCAAACCCAGACAATAAGACGATTTCTCCAAATTTCAAAAGTCCTTCTATCACTTTTACAACTGATGCAAACGCTTCTCTCGTGGCAAAATTTGCAAAAAATACCATTAGCACATTAACTCGCATTAACGGCAATGGTTCCACACAAACCGATTCAAACGAAACTTCACTCAGTTTTACTGCATTACCGGATGCAAACAACAATTTCACCGGTTGGGCGATTGATCGTAATTTTACTTATGATGTAACAATTGGAAACTCAACTGTGAAACAAAACTCTCAAGTTTTCTTTCTTAATGGAAAAGAAAGCCCGACGTTGAAACTGATTAAAGGATATACCTACCATTTTAACTGTAACATATCTCCACATAAATTTTACTTATCTACTGAAAATAACTCCACAAACTTTGATAGCGAATTCACTCATCTTAACCTTTCAGGTTCTCGAACTTCAAACGGAACACTTACTTTCACCGTTCCAACTAACTACAATTCAAATGTAGATCTCTTTTATTGTTCGGACACAGATCCCTTTATGGGGAATAAAATTGAAGTCATTAATGCAATTAGTGACGAACAAATTCTACCATTCCCTAACCAAGCTATTGTAACTCCAAGTATTGCTCACGATATTTCCTTATTGGCAAACTTCGATCTAAACCGATACGAAGTAACCATTACATCAGGCAATGGTGGAACTATAACTAATGGAGCGAGCGGTACATTCTCTCATGGATCAACAATTAACCTAACAGCCACACCCAATCAGCATTTTGAGTTTAGCCACTGGGAGGGTACTACATTTTCTTCCACATCTTCATCTTCTACTATCGCTACAATTGCTAGCGCTTCTCAAATAAATGCCGTCTTCGTTCCCATTCTATACGACTTAACCCTTTCTAAAAATATAACCGAGGCTGGAAATGTTTTTAGTATATCAAATACTTATAAATTTGAAAATGGTACCATCGTTAATATTCAAGCAAATCCGAATTCTGGTTATATTTTTAGTTCTTGGAGCCTAGGGAATAGCCTTACATCTCCTTCAACAACTATTACAATGAACGGTAATACTTCTGTTTCTGCAACTTTCAATAGAAAACCAGCGATAGTTCAGCAGTCCATAGTAACATTGGATATTTTTAACAACTCTGAATTTAATACAATTGGTGGTTTTATAACTCCTGATAGTTTTTCTGGATTAAAAGTCGGTGAATCTATTCAAATTTCAGCAAATGATTACCCGGGTTATCAATTTCAAAATTGGATAGAAGATAATAATCAAACGGACAGTGCCAGAACAAAAACTCTTATTTTAGACGAAAATCAAACAATATCTGCAGTGTTTAAAAAATTAAGTTATGAAGTAAACTTGATCTCGACACCCCTCGTTGGTGGAAAAATTTTGTCAAATCCAGGTTCTACCTCACAGGTCCAAAAACTCACTTTTGCCCATGGAGAAATTGTAAAAATTACAGCCATCCCTAACGAAAATTATCAATTTGAACAATGGTCAGGTAGTGGACTAGGGGGGCTTAATACGACATCCAAGGAAATTCAACTGACGGTGAATCAAAATATTAATGTAAATGCTAAGTTTATTCCACTTCAACCCCTTGATCTAAAAATCATCATAGAACCAGTCGATACAGGATTCGTAATTGGCGATGGTTCATTCGTCTACAACCCTACTCACCCAATTTATGCCACACCAAATACTGGTTATCTTTTTGACACATGGGAAGGGGTTGGGATTGAAAATGCCAGTCTTCAAAACTCATCGGTACTGCTCAATGAAGATAAAACTATTAAAGCGAAATTTAAAATTGACCCAAATTATATAGGTACAGGGAATCCAACAAATCCTGGTCTCCATTCACTTAATATCGTGGCAATTCCATCGAATTCTGGAACCATGATTGGATCTGGAGCATATGGTACAGGTTGGACTGATATTAAAGCAATTAGTGCAATCGGATATAAATTTTCTTACTGGGATGGCAATGGGGTTGAAAATAATTCCTCCAATGAAACCAGATTTTTTCTAACATCTAATACCACACTTCAGGCAATATTTGAACCCCTACTAGGTAATGATTTAATAGCAAACGCAACCATGCTAGGAAATTCGTGGTGGTACAGCGATTGGTTTGGACCATTCTGGCATCGCGATGGAGATCTATGGATCTATCATGCACCACTAGGTTGGATTTATCTAATACCTGAAAATAGTGCAGGCAGTTTATGGTTTTGGGTTGATTATTTGTCCGGATGGCAGTGGACTTCATCAACTGTGTTTCCACACTTCAGAGGTCACTCATTGGCAAAATGGTATTGGTTTAATAAAGAAAAATCTGTTCAGTCTAATCGCTTATTCTTTGAATACAATGATGCGAGCGGAAATGGCAACTGGGTACAATTCTAAAAATATTTGTTTAAATCTAATCTGAACTAATTTTTATTTTCCCCAATTAACTTACATTAAAAATAAGTTAATTGTCCTATCTACATTATTAACTAAAAATTAGCGTTAATTTACTTCCATGGTCGAGGATATAAAATTCCTTAAGTTGCAATCACTATGCATTTAGTAAACTTAAAAAGGGTGTAGTTTAAATATAAGATTCAAGGTAATTTGAATTTTCAGTATTACAATTCCAAGATTTTTTCACTACTAGTTTTAAGTATATTAAGAACTTGAGCTTATTAGATAAGTAATTAACTACTCAACAGGATGCAATTTCGATCAACCGGATCCTTTCCAATTAAAAAAATCTGTAATATTATTAATTCAAATAAATCTAGTTACTTAGATTTAATTGAAACCTAAATGGACTATCAATTGAAAGGGTTTTTAGGTTTAAAGTAAGTAAGAATTCCGCTGGGGTTCTTACGTATAATTACAATTCCTTCAGTAGCCTCTAAAATTTCACCATCCTGTATAACATTATTGGGGTTAGCAGCTCCTACTTTTCTCCACCCACCACCCGATATAATAACTTGTGGAGCATATTGATATCCGGCACCTCTAGTGTTTCCCGATCCAGTAAAATTAAAACCGGTTACTGAACCGGCAGAAACTGTTGCTGTTGCCACGGCCATAGTCGTACTTCCGCCTCCCATGAAGTATGCTTTTGCATTGCCATTATAACCCGTTCCTCCCTGACCAGTAGACCAAGTTCTAGGTCCCGTACTTACAAAATTGACATCTCTTCTTTTTCTGACGACGACACTAGAACTAGATGGTCTTGCGACAATTTTATAAGTTCCAATTAGACCTGAAAATATTTTTATTCCACTTCCGTTTGAAACTTCAGTTCCATTAACATCAAGTTCTTTATCCCCGTTATCATTTAGCTTGTTTCCAAAAACACCTTGGAATGTTATATCAAAACCTACAAGAGGAGCCGTACCACTAAGAGTAACTCGGGTGTGATTACTATCATTATGGTCAACAGATAATCCTCCAGATGCCGTGCAACTTTGAAGGTTAGAGATTGTACCGCTTGCCAAGGACACATCTGTATCAGCTAAGCCATTGCCACCTGCTGTACCAGCTCTGGCTGTGGCTGTGGCTGTCTTGGTAATACCGTCATTTACTCCAGATTTATAATAAAATTGAGACCAAACTGCACTATCAAGAAAAAATAGCTGATCTGCATTAGCATCTGTATCCCCAGATCCTGGGCGAAATTCCACGCTACTTGTTCCGAATACTTCTGAGGGAATAAGTTCGCCAAGAAGCATATCTGTACCATAGGGATTATTCATAACAACAGCTCCTGTAGTTACAGGAAGTTGCATTTTTTGATCAGATGTACTTACTCCACCATCGAAATCAAGGGTTAAAGTTCCAGAAGTTCTTTTAGCAACAATAAATCCTTCATCTGGATAAATGACTAAATGGTTTCGTCTTCCCCATCTCATGTAGTATGAACTATACCAACCAGCATCTCGTCCTGAACCAGCTGGCATGTAAGCATATGGAACATACTGAAAACCGTTGTAAAGATATACAAAATCGGCACCTGATGTACTTCCGTTAGTACTAGATGGATTTAAATCTAGATCCGATGCAGTCTCACCAAATACAGAACCTAAAGTTGGGGCAGGCACAACTTCAATGGAATAGTCCGTTTGCAAAACATCTGAGAGAGATTCACCATTTGCTAACTTGGATGTGTCAAGTGTAAGGCGGGTGGCATTATTGTCTGTAATTAAAAAAACGCGCCCCTCGTCATCATCTCCAGACTCTGTTAATTTCACCAAATAAGAACCTCCGACTACTGTAACTCCAGGAACCGCATCATAACCTGAGCCTGCGTTCGTTATTGTAATACCAGAAATTGCACCACTAGAAATAGCTACTGTTGCGGTAGCTTGATCATCGCCACTAGTAGGATAGTCAATTACAATCTCAGGTGCTGTGGAGAATCCTGTACCGGCATAAGTAATAGCAATAGAACCAACACCAGCACCTGATAATGCAGATGTTAAAATGGGAGACCTGACGGAAGAATTAAAAACACCAGAGATAAATGGATTAACTGTAACTTCACTAGAATCGGAAGACGATTCAAAACTAATGGTAGATGTAGTTACACTTGAAATCTGTCCCGAGTAGACAGCATCAGCAGAAACACCAGCACTTACAACTGCGTATTTGGGAACTGATGCATTGGCTTCTGCTATTGTTTTTGAAATTGCCCCCGAAACTCCCGCTACATTCGTTGCTGCATTCGCGTAGAGAGATGAAAAAAGTAGGAAGACACAAAGGAAGAGAGAATTGCGGGCGTTATTCATGATTTTCAGTGATAATTTAAAAGGGCTTACCTATACTTAGCATAAACTGAGTTTATCTTACAAGTAACTCAAATATTTTTTCAAAATAAAAGTTAGCTTTTCAGACTTTTTTTATTAAAATTGTCAACTTTTAGCACATTTTGTGCAAAAATCTTCTATTTTTTGCTTAAATGGAGGATTCAAATTCATAAAGCAGATAAGATCCAATAATAATACTCAGTATATTTGGAATCCAGATGAAAGCGGGTTGAGAGTGTGAAAGAGAAAGTTCTTCTAAAAAAATTAGGGCAACATAATATATTACAGCTAATGCAATACCTAAGGACAAATTTGAAATACTTTCCTTTCGCCCGCTTTTAATAGAAATTGGAAGAAGCATAAGCGATAGAAAGAAAGATGAGGTGCCTAATGCGAATCCTTTATGAATCAAAACTTTTGCCTCATTGCTCTCGAGACTCTTAGATTTTGCAACAGCAAGAAGAACTCTTAAACCAACTCTTTTGATATTAAGATTATCATTTCTGTTGTTAATTTCAAAAACTAAAGGTTCATCCCATTGCTCAAAAAAAATAAAGATGTTTTGATCTTGATCATTATCTGAAGATTGTAAATCAACATTTTTTAAATTTAAAAGCAGCTTAGTTTTATCATCACTAATTGTAACATTGGCACTTTTGCTATTTATAATTTTGACTAAATTATTATTTTCATCGAAAAGAAGAATTCTTAAATTGTACCAATTATTTTCGTCAGTTGAGCCAACAGACAATGAAACTTTGCTTATTGATTTCTCTGATAGAGCTTCTAAATTCCTGTTCGTCAGAATTGTGTTATCTTTTACAAGTTTTAATTCGACTTCTTTCTCTTTCTCTAACAGCGAATTTATATTGGCCCATAAAATAGTTGATTTTTGATGATCAAATAAAGCTCTACTCCTAGGTCCCCAGTCCAAAATTATAAAAACGGAAAAAATAGAAACTATCAGAGAAAGAAAAAGAATTGGAATGCCCCATGATGTAATTCCACTTCCTAAAGAACGCAGGGCCAATATTTGATTACTAGATGCCCACTTTCCATAGCATAGAAGAAGAGCTAGAATAAAACCGAAAGGAAGTGCAAAAGATAGTGCGTAAGGTACTAAAAGAGAAAAAAGTTTTACAAAAGAATAAGGAGAAACCGCCATCGCCTTCAAAAGATATTCATCGTGCTTCACTACATTCCCGTACAGTAAAATACCTAACAAAATTGTAGTGCTAATAAATGTCGCAAAGCATAATTGAAAAAAATAGTGGCGATTGATAGTTCCCATACTTCTGAAGGTTTAAACTATGAGAAAGAAATTTTTTGCAGATCTGCTGGAACATCCACTCCGATTGAAACCTTGTTGGTTATTTTAACGGCTATACGATATCCGAGTTGTAAAGCTCTTAACTGCTCTAATTTCTCGATTTTTTCTAGCTCACCTTCTTGACTGGATGTAAATTTCTCCAGAAATTCTTTTTTATAGCCGTACAGTCCCATATGCTTAAAACCCAATTTAAAATTCTCGTCAACCTTTGGGTAGTATTGTTCACGTGAAAAGGGAATGGGGGCTCGGGAGAAATACAGGGCATAATTATTGTCATCAAGAACCACTTTTACTTGGTTAGGATCCAAGAAATCTTTCGCGGTTAAAAAAGGGGAAGCAAGTGTAGATATCGATACATCATCACTTAATAAAGCATTAGTAAGCAAAAGTATATGCTCCCGTTCTACCATGGGTTCATCTGCTTGAACATTAATTACAAAGTTCTTTTTTAATATTTGATTCACTGCAGCGATACGATCTGTTCCAGATGGCAAATCAGGATTAGTTAAAATAACATTATATCCAGAATCTTCTAAAATATTTTTTAGTTCATCTCCATCGACAGCGAAATAAAGCTCGAACTCAGGAACCTGCTCTTTAATACGATCCGCAGTTCTGAGAATAAGGGGTTTACCACAGGCGTCTGCCAATAATTTTTTAGGAAATCTGACTGAGGCGAGACGAGCGGGAACAATTATTACTGGAGAAATATTGGAATCCATAAAACAGATTTTGATTTGGAATAACTTCTTGGGTTGGCGCAAGCAAAACCTCGCATTAGTATGGAGTTACTTTTAATTATGATTACACCTGCAAATCAAACTAATTCCAGTTCAAATAAAATCGATCGTTTTTCTATTCCCGATGCGAGTGGCCGATTCGGTCCTTACGGCGGTTCTTTTGTTCCTGAAACTCTTTCACATCCTTTGCGTGAATTGAATGATGCTTATCTTGCCGCCCAAAAAGACCCAAGTTTTCAACAGGAACTTGACTTCCTTCTTCAAAGTTTTGCTGGCAGACCAACTGAACTCTATTTTGCTGAAAGACTTTCCAAAGAAATGGGAGGTGCAAAAATTTATCTCAAGAGAGAGGATTTATTACACACTGGAGCACACAAAATAAATAATGCCCTCGGCCAAGCACTATTAGCAAAAAGAATGGGGAAAACTAGAATAATTGCTGAAACGGGAGCCGGCCAGCACGGCATAGCAACAGCTTCGGTCTGTGCCCACTTTGGATTTGAATGTGTTATTTACATGGGAGCCGAGGACATGAGGAGACAGGCTCTCAATGTTTTTCGCATGCGACTAAGTGGAGCTGAGGTAAGAGGAGTTGAAGCGGGAAGCAAAACCCTAAAGGAAGCAATTAATGAAGCAATGCGCGACTGGGTTACAAATATCGAAAGTACACATTACATTTTAGGCTCGGCATTAGGTGCACACCCCTACCCCGGTATGGTTAGAGACTTTCATCGAATTATAGGTGAAGAGACTAAAAAGCAATTTATTCAAAAAGAAGGGAAACTACCCGATGAAATGATAGCGTGCGTTGGTGGCGGGAGCAATGCAATCGGTTTTTTCTTTGACTTTCTTGAAGAAGAAAATGTTCGATTAATTGGAGTTGAAGCAGGCGGCCGATCCCTGAAGGAAGGGGAACATGCCGCTAGGTTTGAAGGAGGAAAACTAGGAGTTCTTCAAGGTTGTAAGACATGGATTCTTCAAAACCAAGACGGACAGATCAATCAAACACACTCTGTTTCTGCAGGTCTTGATTATGCTGCAATCGGCCCCGAGCATGCTTTTTACCGAGACCGTAACCGTATAGAATATGCTCATGCTAATGACGATGACGCACTAAATGCATTTCAAATTTTATCATCAAAAGAAGGGATTCTTCCAGCACTTGAAACTTCTCACGGTCTTGCATATGCATTTAAAAGAGCCAGTGAACTTACAAAAGATAAAGTCATCTGTGTTAATTTAAGTGGTCGGGGAGATAAAGACGCAATGGAAGTTGCGAGGTTATTGAAAAAGGATACTGCTTTTACTCAAATCTAATGAACAGCATGACTGGTTACGGGAGAGCTTCCCTTGTTCATGATGATACCTCTATCGAAATTGAAGTTTCTTCCGTAAATAAAAGACATTTAGAAACAATTTTTTCAGTCCCAAAAGAATGGCAACGTTTTGAATATGAAGTAGTCAAAGATATTAAGAAATTATTCGAAAGAGGAAGAATTCGTATTGCTATCAATACACTTAAGAAATCTGATAAGGAAGATGATATTATTTTTGATGAATCTATAATTGAAAGGGATCTGGTTAAGTTGGAAAGTTTTCTATCCCAAAAGGGTAAACATTTAGAAATAAATGCAGATTTAATTTTACAACTTGCAAATTTAAGAAAAAACCAAGCAGAAATTCCATCTCTCAATAAAGTTAACTCTCAGTTAAAAGAAACTCTCATTAGTGCCTGTAAAGACATGTTACAAATGAGAATGGTGGAGGGAGAAACTATTAAGAAAGATCTTTTATCTAGAATAAAATCAATCAATAATTTTATCGAAGAAATCGAAGAGCATTCGGTTGGAATGGTGCAGGAACACCAAAATAAACTATTAGAGCGACTAGAAAAGTCTAATTTATCCCTCGATCAAGATGATGATCGAATTTTGAAGGAAGTCGCACTTTTTGCTGAAAAATCCGATACATCCGAAGAAATCACCCGATTAAAAAGCCACCTTGCACAAATGAAGGATACCCTAGATTCCAGAGGATGTATTGGCAGGAAGCTCGAGTTTTTACTTCAGGAGGTCTCAAGAGAACTCAATACATTTTGTTCAAAGTCTACCCGAACAAGTTGTACAAATGTTGCCCTTAATGCCCGAACTGAGGTTGAGAAGATGAGAGAGCAATCATTAAATATCGAATAGTCTACAGGGGTTTCTCTGCTTTAACCTGTAATTTTTCTCTTCTACTCTCCATCAGTCCAATAAAAAGGTAACTAAATGCTCCAATAAAAATTCCTGAATCAGCAATATTAAAAATGGGGTAGTCATAATTAAGCCACGGTATAAAAACATCTATAAAATCAACCACTGCAGCAGGTTCTCTAAATATTCGATCCGATAAATTCCCCGCAATTCCACCACAAATCAACCCAAAAATAATCTGTATAGGAGCTTTATTTAGTTCTAGACTTCTCCTGAAAAGAAAAATTGCAATTAAAGCCACTGCGGCAAGAGCAGTAAGAAACTGGGGATAATCAGAAAACATACTCCATGCGGCTCCTGGATTTGTGACATAAGTAAATTCCAAAAAAGACTCATGACCCTCAATCCAATCTAAAACAACAATAGGGAATTTTCGGAGATCCGCTGAGTTCTTAACGACCCACACTTTGGTAGCTAAATCTGAACCAAAGATGACAATGAAAAATATCCAGAATCGAATGTAAGTCACTTTAAGAAAATAGTTAAACCCTCAAGATATTAATCGTCCTGCCCCATGGTGGAGTCAGAAATAGTGGCGAAGATTCCACCCCCATTATCATGCTTCTTACGCTTTCTTTTCTCATAGAGAGTTTGCCCCTCAAGAGAAAATCTGGTGAACGGGACAACTTTTAAACGAGTTTTCTTAATAGGTTTCTCTGTTTCCTGGCAAATCCCAAAGCTTCCGTCAAAAATTCGGTCAATAGCATCCTCAATTTCTTCCAACGCTTCTTGCTCCGAAGCAACCATGGATAAAGCTACATCACGATTAAAAGTTTCGGTACCCGAGTCTGATGAATTGATAGATAGTTCGCCTGATGATTCTCGAGCTGAAGCACCGAGCGTCTCGTTGGATCGCTGCCCAAGTGCACCTTTGAGAGAATTCCGTAATGACATTAAATCATTATAATATGATTTCCATTCATCAGGAACTTTTGATTCATCTCGAATCGGCCGAGTAGGAGCAAATGCACCACCAAAACCAAGAATGTCATCAATTGATGCTGTTTGCACCTTTTTTACCTTGGCGGATTTTGCCTTTTTCTTAACTTCTTTCTTTACTGGTTCTGAAGGTAACTCCTTCTGCTTTGCTTTTTTCTTTTTAGATGTGGTCTCAACTTTTCTTTTTTTTATGATAGCCCGTACATCATCTAAATTAAATATTGGGCTCTCTTTCTTTTCCTCTGAATGAATCCCCTTGGATTGTGTTTTTTTCACAATTTCGCGAACCTTAATTTCAACTTCTGAGTCAGGCGCTACTTTGGGTTTCCTCCCTCTACGAACCGACTTAGACTTACCGGATGAAGGATCTATTTTTTTATTTCCTACCTTTTTAGAGACGACAGTTTTGGTTTTCTTCAGTTCGTGTGTTTCAGAATTTGTTACCTTCTTGGGACGCCCACGGGGTTTCGCTTTTTTCGGAGGATTCACAATCTTGGAATCTTTAACAGTGGAAGTTTTCTTAACTTTTTGAGTCTTGTTTGATGATGTTTTCTTGGTCATAAGGAAAGT
>TARA_B110000003_G_scaffold2863_1_pt1 | contig 10936 bp, 7 predicted proteins | sample TARA_B110000003 | Tara Oceans TARA_B110000003 (sample SAMEA4396424) | marine metagenome | biome: Westerlies Biome; feature: [SRF] surface water layer (ENVO:00010504); material: water (ENVO:00002006), including particulate matter (ENVO:01000060) such as... | depth 5 m
TTTTGGCGACCTTTCAGGCTGGAATACATAATGAATACCAACTTCCAGGCGGCGGTATAGATCTGGGAGAACAGCCCATTCAGGCATTACATCGCGAAGTTTTAGAGGAAACAGGCTGGCGCATAAACCGCCCCCTTTTATTCTTTCGTTTTAGAAGATTTGTATACATGCCAGAATACGAGCTTTGGGCAGAGAAGATTTGTACTATTTACAAAGCCACACCAGTGGCGCGATGCTCATCTCTTCGGGAAGAAAATCACTATCCAGTCGTTTTAAGCGTACAAAAAGCTATAAAATTGTTAGCTGTATCTGGAGACCGACATGCGGTTTCCTTATTTTTTAAATAATCAAATCAACCATTGTTTCATCATCCGTTATATCCCGAATTGACATGCCCACTTTTTCCAACCTCTCAGATAAACCATGAAAATTCTCTGGTGAAGAGGTTTCAATACCCAAAAGTACTGTTCCAAAATTACGTGCTGATTTTTTCAAATATTCAAATCTTGATATGTCATCATCAGGACCCAACAAACTCAAAAACTCCTTTAGGGCCCCAGGCCTTTGCGGCATACGTAAAATAAAATACTTTTTTACTCCCGAAAACCGTTGGGCACGCTCTTTTACCTCTGGCAATCTTTCGAAATCAAAGTTTCCACCTGAAGAAACACAAACAACTTTCTTACCTTTGATTTTGTGACGAATGTCTTTTAAGGCATCTAAAGCCAACGCCCCAGCAGGCTCCAAAACAATACCTTCAACATTAAGCATTTCTAATATTGTGGTACAAATCCGATCCTCCGGAACTGCTAGAACATGATCTACGTCGATGCCCTTCAGAAACTTAAATGTATGTTTTCCAATTTTTGCTACAGCAGCGCCATCAACAAAAGTATCTATTTTTTTAATCTTGGTAGGTTGGCCGGCGACTAAAGCAGCAACAAGGCTTTTCCCACCTGAGGGCTCCACAAAAAATATTTCTGTTTCCGGTGCCATTTCGCTTAAAAGACGGCGAGCGGACGAAGACAAACCTCCACCGCCTACTGGCACCACAAAAATATCCGGTGCACCACCTAATTGATCTATCATTTCATATGTGACCGTTGCTTGGCCCTCAATTACATCTAGGTCATCAAAGGGCGACAAAAAATGGCCGCCGACCTCACCACAATAAGTCTGGCTGGCAGTCAAAGTATCGTCAAAATAGTCACCAACAAGACGAACTTCGACCCATTCTCCACCAAACATTTTGGTCTTACTAATCTTTTGCTGGGGTGTCGTTACTGGCATGAATATAACACCGTTTTTCTTCATATGGCGACATACAAAAGAAACTCCCTGAGCGTGGTTTCCAGCGCTAGCACAAACGAAAATTTGTTTGTCTACTGCCTTGCTCATCGCATTATATGCGCCACGCAATTTGTAAGATCGTACCGGTGATAAATCTTCGCGCTTTAGCCAAATATCAGCCTTGTATAATGCAGACAGATGGTCATTTCGTAACAATGGGGTTTCTGAAAACAGTTCCCTCATGCGCTTTGTTGCAAGGGCAGTTTGATTGGTAAAGTTTGTCATGGGTGTGACTAGTGACCCAAACTATCAAAATGCGCAAGTTATAGCGTGAATGAACGTCTCTAAAAAATACTTGTCGCTTAAACGGATAGCACTCGTTCAAGAACACCTTATGATTATATCTTAAATTAGTCATATAAACTTGCTGACTATTCAAAAAAGATGTACGCCCCCGCTAAATTAACCACAATACATTCGAATTGGACTATTTATGGGAGCACCTGAAAAAATTGTTTTGGCCTATTCAGGTGGATTAGATACATCAATAATCCTAAAGTGGTTACAAACAGAATATCGTTGTGAAGTTGTAACATTTACTGCAGATCTTGGCCAAGGGGAGGAACTCGAACCTGCTCGGATAAAGGCAGAAAAAATGGGCGCGTCTTCCGTCTACATAGAAGACCTAAGAGAAGAGTTTGTTCGTGACTTTGTGTTCCCAATGTTCAGGGCAAATGCATTATATGAAGGCCTTTACCTCTTGGGAACATCTATTGCACGACCCTTAATATCAAAACGACTGGTAGAAATTGCAGCTGTAGAAGGGGCAGATGCCGTAGCACACGGAGCGACAGGTAAAGGTAATGATCAGGTCCGATTTGAGTTAGCCGCCTATGCATTGAACCCAGAAATAAAAGTGATTGCACCCTGGCGTTACTGGGAGTTATCCAGTCGGTCTTCACTAATTGATTTTGCTGAGAAACATCAAATTTCTATAGCAAAAGATAAGAGGGGTGAGGCACCCTTTAGCGTGGATGCAAATTTGCTTCATACATCTTCAGAGGGTAAAATACTCGAAGACCCCTCCAAGGAGGCTCCCCATTACATTTATCAACGAACCGTGAGCCCTGAACTTGCACCAGACGTACCAGAGTATATTGAAATTGGGTTTAGGTCTGGTGATGCAGAATCATTGAATGGCGAAATTATGTCACCAGCCAAAGTTCTAACGGTGCTGAATGACCTAGGGGGCAAACATGGCATTGGAAGACTTGATTTAGTTGAGGGACGATTTGTAGGCATGAAGTCGCGAGGAATATATGAAACTCCAGGTGGCACAATATTGCTTGAGGCCCATCGTGGAATTGAATCAATAACATTAGATCGGGGCGCTGCCCATCTTAAAGATGAGCTAATGCCACGATATGCTGAGCTCATTTATAATGGGTTTTGGTATAGCCCAGAACGAGAAATGCTGCAGGCACTGATTGACAGCTCCCAAGAATACGTGACAGGAACTGTTCGGTTAAAGCTCTATAAGGGTTCTGTAAAAACTGTCAGTCGTTGGTCAGACTACAGCTTGTATTCAGAAGCCCATGTTACTTTTGAGGATGACGCTGGCGCTTATGACCAAAAGGATGCTGCTGGTTTTATACAACTTAACGCCCTGCGATTAAAATTATTAGCGGCCCGAAAACGACGCGGCCCATAGGCTTTAATTTGCATCAGATCAGTCAAGCCTCATTAACATAATCAATATTGTCTGTTGTAATTTAAATTTAGAACTTCAGCTTGATGGCATTAAAATGGTCATACAGTCGATCGGCTAGTCTTAAAATATCAGAAAACTGATTACCCAGGTCCGGAATTGATTGTGTTGGCTTAGAAAAGCCAGTCGATTTGTGTACAGAATCGTACCAATGTGATGCCCACACCCCATCTTCAGCCCGGGGGCCTGCAACCCAGCTCAACATATCCACATCAAAGTCGATACCAAGCGCCTCACAAAGTGCTGAAAGTGCGGCCTTTGGATTCTCTAAAATGTCATCGCTATCAATCACAATGGGTTTCTGACCAAGCGATAAGCAATGGTCAAAAATATTTTTTTGCTGCTGAAAGCCTAAATCTTTTAGTGATGGGTTTTGTCGTTTCAATGCATAGCTAGAAATGACCTTAGCTGGCCTTCGGATCAAAAAAACATTTTTTTGCCAACCAATCCAGTCTAGTGGAAAACTCGGCAACATATGATGTGTTATAAGTTTCTGATACCAAATTTTATAAGGCCTAGGCACTGGCCCCATCAGTTTGGAACTTATTATATTTGGGTCTTTTGGCTGACTTCTAATAATGGCCTCATTCATGGGGTGTCTAACACCAGAATGGTGCAAGTATGCACCATAATAGGGTTCATCAGAAATTGTGGTATCTTTGCGATTGCCAAACGAATACATCAGCGCTGTAGACAAATTACGAGGTCCAGACCACATCGCTACTCTCATAACTCCAAAACCCTCATCAAAATTTCTTTATCCTTAAAACTAAATTCTAACCTTAAATTATAAGAATTATTACGCTATGATATGAGCTTAGTGTGTTGATGAAAACCGCTCATCGCTCATTATTAAAGTCCAAAACATCCACTAAGCTAGGAATAGCATCCGCGGTTCCTAATTTTGTTACTTTTAAAGCGGCTGCTTTGTTTGCAATGTTTAGTGCAGCCAGTGGATCTTTGCCCTGAGACAAAAGAGCTATAAAGTAGCCACAAAAGGTGTCTCCCGCTCCCGTTGTATCTACCACCTGAACAGGAATACCCTTGACTGTTATTTCAAGCTTTTTTTCAAAATTATGATAAACAGCGCCCTGCGATCCATGAGTAATTAATAAAGCATTTACGCCCAAATTGTTTAAACTCTTTACGTTGAAATGGTTTATTAAAGCAGCTGCCTCAATCTCATTGACACATAGAAAATCAATAAATGGGAGAATATCAGCCACTACCTCTGCATCAAAAGGAGCGGCAGAATAAACCACACGAGCCCCCCGTGATTTCGCGAGTTCTGCTGCCAGCCGTTGTTGAGAAGTTTCATTTTGTAAAACAAGCCAGTCAGTCGCCGAAATAGTGGCTAGCCAAAGCTGAACCTGATCAGAATCTATCAGGCGGTTTGCCCCTGGGAAAATAGTAATCGCATTCTCTCCATCATCTGCGATTGTTATAATCGCGTGACCCGAAGGACCTGAAAGACTTACAATCCGAGCAGTATCAACACCTGCTGAGCTGAGCTTCTCAACCATCCACTCACCGTCCTCGCCTACGGCGCCCAGATGGCGAACGCTTGAGCCAGCATTTTTCATTGCAACAGATTGGTTTACACCCTTGCCACCCAAACCGCGCTCAACCCTTGTCGCTGCTAGAGTTTCTCCTGGCCTGGGAATATGGCTTACATTGTAAAAATAATCAGCATTAATGGATCCAATATTATAGATCATCAACGAATGTTGCAGGCTGCAATAACGGCCATGTTTAAAATATCGCTCACCGCCGAAACTGTTGAGCAAATTTGAATTGGTTTATCAATACCAGTAAGAATTGGGCCAATGACAGTTGCTCCACCCATTTCCTGCAAAAGCTTTACTGAAATAGAGGCCGAGTGGCGAGCAGGTACAACGAGCACATTTGCTGGTCCCGAAAGGCGAGAAAATGGGTACTTTTTCATTTCATCAACATTAAGAGCTACGTCTACTGCCATCTCACCCTCGAACTCAAAATCAACGCCACGCTGCCCCAAAACCTCAGGCGCTATCCTCATTTTTTCTGCACGTTCGGAAACAGGATATCCAAAGGTTGAAAAACTCACAAAAGCCACCCTTGGCTCCAAACCTAAAACACGTGCCACCCCAGCACCACGCTCTGCGATATCAGCTAAATCATTCTCATTTGGCCACTCATGCACTAATGTATCCGATATCAAAATAATTTTTCCTTTTGATAAAACAGCAGTTACACCAACGGCTCCATCGTGAGGCCCAACATCATAAACATGATTTATTAAATCAAGCACATATGCTGATTTTCTAGTAACCCCTGTTACCAACCCATCTCCATGGCCATGTGCAAGCATCAAGGAACCAAACACATGTCGATCCCTCCCAGCGAGCCGTTGTACATCTGTTAGATCAAAGCCTTTGCGATGAAGGCGGCCATAAAGATATTCTTTGTAAGTGTCTAAGTGAGGGGTCGTTGCAGCATTGGCAATCTCAATCTCATCCAGCGCATCACTAAGCCCCGCTTTTTCTAATCTTGAGCGCACCACACTCTCACGACCAACAACAATCGATTTTCCAAAACCCTCCCGTTGATACATGATAGCTGCACGCAGGACTCGCTCATCGTGACCTTCGGCAAATATCATACGCGCCTGTGCGGAACGTGCACGAGCATTAATGCCACGTAAAATACTAGCAGTTGGATCCATGCGAGTTTTTAGTGAAAGCTGGTAGCCCTCCATATCAACTATTGGTCGACGAGCAGCCCCCGTAGTCATTCCAGCCTGCGCAACCGCAGGAGGGATGCGGTATATTAGCCTGGGGTCAAACGGCGTTGGGATAATATAATCTCGTCCAAAGCTTAACTTCTTTCCATAAGCCAATGCGACCTCATCTGGAACATCCTCCCGAGCCAACTCCGCCAATGCGTGTGCACAAGAAATTTTCATTTCATCGTTAATAGCTCTCGCATGAATGTCCAATGCACCTCTAAATAAGTAGGGAAACCCCAGAACATTATTTACCTGGTTTGGATAGTCCGAACGGCCTGTGGCAATAATTGCATCGGCTCGAACTTCATGGGCTTCTTCTGGTGTGATTTCAGGGTCTGGGTTCGCCATGGCAAAAATTACTGGCTTTTCTGCCATCTGTTGAACCATTTCTTGAGTAACAGCACCTTTGACCGAAACCCCTAAAAATACATCCGCACCAACCATTGCATCATTTAATGAACGCATTTTTGTATCAATAGCGTGCGCAGATTTCCACTGGTTCATACCTTCTTTGCGGCCCTGATATATCACACCCTTTGTATCGCAAACGACACAGTTATTGTGTTTTGCACCCATTGATTTCAGCAATTCGATACAGGCTATTCCGGCCGCGCCGGCGCCGTTCAGCACAATCTTAACATCCTGAATTTTCTTGTTAGACAAATGCAAAGCATTTATTAGGCCAGCGGCACAAATCACAGCTGTTCCGTGCTGATCATCATGAAAAACTGGTATGTCCATTGATTCTTTTAATGCTTGCTCAATAATAAAACACTCTGGCGCCTTGATGTCCTCAAGGTTAATTCCACCAAAAGTTGGTCCCATCAGTCTTACTGCTTTAATGAACTCGTCTGGGTCTTCTGTATCAAGTTCAATGTCAATTGAGTTCACATCAGCAAAGCGTTTAAATAAGACTGCCTTGCCCTCCATAACAGGCTTGCTTCCTAGTGCGCCAAGGCTGCCGAGGCCTAATACTGCAGTCCCGTTTGAAATAACTGCTACTAAATTACCCTTGTTCGTGTAGTCATAAGCTAATTCAGGGTTTTCAGAAATCTTTAAACAAGGGACGGCTACACCTGGTGAGTAAGCGAGCGATAGGTCCCTTTGAGTTGTCATAGGAACAGTAGCATTAATCTCAAATTTTCCTGGTGTTGGCTTCAAATGAAATGCTAGAGCATCTGCATCAGTTAGCTTGCTGTTTGCCATTTTACCACTCCTTATTCACTTAACCTTTTACTCGCCTAGCAATCCAACGACAACCGCTTCCTTTTGCTGCTATCTTTGCTTAAACTCATTCTGGTGCGGAGGTGTTTCTTGAAAAAACCAGAGTATTCCATAACGCCAATGATGGCACAGTTTTCTGAAATAAAGAAAGAGTACCCTCTTGCATTACTTTTTTATCGAATGGGTGATTTCTATGAATTATTCTTTGATGATGCTGTTATGGCCTCACAGGCACTAGATATCGCACTAACACAGCGCGGCAAGCATTTAGGTGAAAATATACCTATGTGTGGTGTACCCGCACACGCCTCTGAAGGATATCTTTTAAAATTAATCAAAAAGGGCTTCAGGGTTGCTGTTTGCGAGCAACTGGAAGATCCAAAAGAGGCCAAAAAAAGAGGCTCAAAATCCGTTGTAAAGCGTGGCGTTGTCCGCTTGGTTACCCCAGGAACTTTAACAGAAGATAACCTACTTAACCCTAGGAAGAGTAATTTTTTGGTGGCCTTTGCGAGCGTTCGAAACGAGTGTTGCCTTGCTTGGGTTGATATATCGACTGGTGACTTGCGTTACAGAAATTGTCCGTTACCGCATTTAGGGCCAGAACTGGCTCGGCTTTCTCCCGCTGAGGTGATTATTTCTGAAGAAACTGCGAGTGAAATTCATGAGGTTTTTTCCGAATCAGGAACATCTTTAACAAAACTTTCTCAAAACACTTTTGACAGCGATGCTGGTACAAAAAAGCTTTTAAATACATATGGTGAGGCAGAAATCGAGGCTTTAAAAAGCCTAACCCGCGCAAATACGGCGGCACTTGGCGCTTTAATTGAGTATTTAAACACCACTCAGAAAGGACAAATGCCTCTGTTACAATTTCCCATTGGCGAGTCACCAAATGATTATGTCTCAATAGACACCGCAACTCGCCGAAATCTTGAAATCACAGAGACTTTAAATGGCGAACACCAAGGCTCTTTATTGTCCGTCGTGGATAATACAATTACTGCGGCAGGGGCCCGACTTTTATACCAAAGAATCACAACACCCTCCCAGCACATTAAAACGATTTCTGATAGGGCCGAAACTGTTCAGTTTTTTTGTGAAAACAGTGTCATGCGTACAGAGTTGCGGACAATCCTAAAGCACCTACCAGACACTGAGCGCGCACTGAGCCGTTTAGCACTTGGGCGCGGTGGACCACGTGATTTATTAGCGCTCGTCAATGGTGCCACACAAGCAAAAAGAGTAAACCAATTATTATCAAACACCCAATTGCCAGAACTCCTTGAGAATATAAACCCAGACCTAATAGGTCACGACTTATTATGTGAGGAATTAGCTAAAGCTATAACTGAAACCCCACCACTTTCAGCCCGAGATGGAGGTTACATTGCTTCAGGCTATTCAAAAAAGCTTGATGACGTACGAGCCTTAAAAGACAAATCAAGAGAAATTATAGCAGAAATGCAGGCAACTTACTCTGGTTTTTCCAATATCTCATCTTTGAAGATTAAGCATAATAATGTCTTGGGTTATTTCATTGAAACACCCGCTGCACACGCTCAGAAAATGCTTGCATCACCACTTAGTGATACGTTTATCCATAGGCAAACAACTGCTAACTCTGTGAGGTTCACTACCGTAGATTTAGGAGAGCTGGAAACAAAGATATTAAACGCTTCTGGTCAATCTATCAGCTTAGAACAAGAACTTTTTCACCAGTTAGAAAAAATGGTTTTGGCCCAGGCGGTGACTCTTCAAGCTCTCTCCTTTTCGATAGCTGAAATTGACGTTGCTTCTGCCTTCTCGGAATTAGCTATGAACGAAGGTTGGATAAGGCCAACTATTACAATCGGTCGGGATTTTTTTGTCGATCAAGGTAGGCATCCAGTTGTTGAAGCCACTTTAAAAGACAGCTCCTCATCAATTTTTGTAGGAAATGATTGTAATTTAAATAGCAAGGATGAAAATATTTGGCTTCTAACAGGCCCAAACATGTCAGGAAAGTCCACATTCCTTCGTCAAAATGCTTTGATTGCCTTACTTGCACAAGCTGGATCATATGTTCCCGCCACCCAAGCAACAATTGGAATTGTCTCACAAATATTTAGTCGAGTAGGTGCTTCAGATGATCTAGCGCGAGGACGCTCAACATTCATGGTCGAAATGATAGAAACAGCCGCAATACTTAATCAAGCTGATGACAGGGCGCTAGTAATTTTAGATGAGATTGGAAGAGGCACTTCCACCTATGACGGACTGTCTATAGCTTGGGCAACCCTTGAGTACCTTCATGACTTTAACCGATGCCGCGCTTTATTTGCAACACATTATCATGAACTTACCCAGCTATCAGCAAAACTTAAAAGGGTAGAAAATGCAACCGTAACTGTTCGGGAGTGGGAGGGTGACGTTATATTTCTTCATGAAGTTAAAAAGGGCGCTGCAGACCGCTCCTATGGTGTACAGGTAGCGAAGCTAGCAGGTCTACCAGCGCCTGTTCTGGATCGAGCAAAGGTTGTACTTGATGCGCTAGAAAAGGGGGAAAGAGAGGGTTATGGCAAGCAAAAGGCTCTGATCGATGACCTGCCGCTGTTTTCAACAATCCCAGCAGCCCCACCAATTGGCCCCTCAGCCATTGAGAAAGCTCTTGAGGAAGTTCAGCCTGACACATTAAGTCCAAAAGATGCCCTAGATCTTATCTATGAACTTAAATCAAAATTAAAATAAACAGGGAATTACGCCTGTGGGTCTTTTAGTTCTAATTATCAAATTGTGAAAATACTCTCACTCAGGCGTTGATGAGACACCAACCTGAGCTGGCCTCAAAAGCCTATCGTGTAGCATGAAGCCCTCTGCCATTACCTGAATTATATCACCAGCTTTTGTTCCAGGGACAGAGGCCTCAAACATCGCCTCATGATCCTGCGGATCAAACTTGTCTCCTACCTCTGGTGCTATTGGCTCAATTCCGTGTTTTTTAAAAACATTTAAAATTTCGCGCATCGTAAGCTCAACGCCCTCTATTAAAGCAGCGGCAACATCACGTTGATCATCTGTTACGACATCAAGGCCACGCTTTAGATTATCATAAACTGGAAGTAAGTCTCGAGCTATCTTTGTTCCACCATAATTTTCTGCTTCTCGCCGATCCTTTTCACTTCTTTTTCGTGAGTTTTCAGCATCCGCCAGAGCGCGCATCCACTTATCTTTCAATTCATCACGCTCAGCTTTTAAGGAATCCAGCTCAAGCTCTTCCTCAGTATGCTCTTCCTCACCGAACACTTCCTCTTCAGCCAGACTAATGTCCTGGAGGAACTCATCTTCATTTTCTTTAGCCATAGAGACCTAACCTCGATCAGATAAAACGCGCCCAACCATCTGAGCGGTATAATTAACAATTGGTACTATTCGACCATAGTTGAGCCGAGTGGGCCCGATTACACCAATAGCACCCACAACCTTTCGGTCACTGTCCATATAGGGAGAAACTACCAAAGAGGAACCCGAAAGTGAAAAAAGTTTGTTCTCTGACCCAATAAAAATGCGAACACCCTCTCCAGCCTCTGTTAATTCGAGGAACTCTGCAATATCACGCTTCCGTTCCAAGTCGTCAAATAACACGCGAACACGATTCAGGTCGTCAGCTGTACCTGCGTTTTCTAACAAGTTAGATCTCCCCCTAACAATTAAACGCTCATTGTCTCCACCCGCGTCCTGCAGGACCGCAACACCTGATTTAACTAAAGCTGTTGTCAATGTATCAAGCTCAGCTCGATGTTTTTGAATTTCATTCATGATTGTTGACTGAAGTTCTTGAAGAGTTTTTCCTTGGCCGATTGCATTCAGGAAATTAACTGCTTCTCGCATTTGACTGGGTGTTTGGCCCG
>TARA_B110000003_G_scaffold276484_1_pt1 | contig 10917 bp, 7 predicted proteins | sample TARA_B110000003 | Tara Oceans TARA_B110000003 (sample SAMEA4396424) | marine metagenome | biome: Westerlies Biome; feature: [SRF] surface water layer (ENVO:00010504); material: water (ENVO:00002006), including particulate matter (ENVO:01000060) such as... | depth 5 m
TATTTCTGCGTGTAAAACGAGATTCAAATTATTTTCTAATAATTTATATTCACTATTTGTTTCTGTTGTATTCAATTTAATGTTATTCCCTCTGAAACCAAGATGATAATCGCCTTCAAGAGTTTTGCTTTGTTTAATTGCAAAATTTAACGCAGTGGTATTTAGTATTATGCGTTCAGATGCTTTAATTTCGGAATTTTCAATACTTAGTATGAACTGATCTAATTCAGAAAATTTATAGTCCATAAAACTTAAACTAGCTAACATTTCGTTTGAATTAAAAATGATCTTATTCTTACCATTTTGCAGTATTTGTGTGTTGGGGAAAACTAAAATTAAATGGTTTGGTTTATAGCTAAGAGAAAGTATTTGAAAATAGGGTAGAAACCAGTTAATTTTCGAGTCTTCATTTTTAATGTTAAGTTCGTTAACCGTTATGTCAAAGCGGTTAGGAAAACCCTTGATAGAAATATTTGAGTAATCTATCAAGCGCTCTTCAGAGTTATAGCTCTCCAGGAAATCTGATACCTCAGATTTCAATTTTACTGAAAAAACTATCCAATAACCGGACCAAATTAGTGCCAACAGTGATGTAAGTATTAAAAGTAAACGCATAGAAACTTCTTTTTTTATTATATTTATCAATGTTCTATAAGTTACTAGTTCTTTAACTAAAAGATATTTATAATAAACTTGGAAAAATAGCGCTCTGCATTTACAATGAATTATCTAAGGTTGATTTTGAGAAGGTATAAGAATGAAAGGTTTCGGAGAAGATAAAGGTTTAGATTTTACCGGCCCCATGCGTCAAGTACTATTCATGCTTTCTGTTTTAGTATTAACTGGGTTAGGTGGATATACTATATATCCGCAATTAGCGCCTGTTTTCTTGGCAAATCTCTATTTGAATGGTCTTATATTTATTGTTTTTCTCTTTGGAGTTGTAGCGTGCTTTTGGCAAGTGACTCAGCTTATGTCTTCAGTATCTTGGATCAAAAAAGTAGCTCAAAATGAAACTGAATATATTTCAAGTAGAACTCCAAGGCTTTTAGCCTCTCTAGCAGCAGTTTTGAATGCAGGTGGTTACAAGATGAAAGTAACATCCGCTTCTGCAAGAACAATATTGGACTCCGTTGCAACGCGAATGGACGAGTCAAGAGATATAACTAGGTATGTCATTAATTTGCTAATTTTTTTAGGGCTTTTAGGAACTTTTTACGGACTGGCTATAACAATTCCAGGAGTGGTGGATACGATAAGGTCTCTGAACCCTGAGGAAGGGGAAAGTGGTGTTGAAGTCTTTGCCAAATTAATGAATGGATTAGAGAGTCAGTTAGCTGGGATGGGTACGGCTTTTTCATCATCATTGCTTGGGCTAGCAGGTTCCCTTGTCGTTGGATTGTTGGAACTTTTTGCGGGACACGGGCAGAATCGGTTTTATCGTCAAATGGAGGAATGGCTATCGTCAGTTACAAAATTTTCTTTTGCGGGTAACGAAGGAGACGTAATACCTCAAGTAAATTCTGAACTTGTTCCTATCCTAAACCATATAATCGAACAGAATGCGAGATTTGATGATTTTTTAGATAATCTAGAAAACTCAAGGAAACAAAATGATGAACGCGCTGACAAGATGGTTGAAACAGTACTTAGATTGATTGAGAGGATTGATCAATCAGATGACGTCGGCTCAGCCTTGAAAAGGGTGGCTCAAAGTCAGGAAAATCTTATAGATCAGTTAAGCTATGACAAAAAGCAAGATAATAGTTCCGACGCTGAGAGTCGAATGCGGCTTAGAAGCATTGAAACACAGCTAGTAAATATTTTTAATCAAATGTCGAGCGAACGAAAGAAAAGTGATAGTTAACGTGAAATTCAGATTATTGTATTCAAGTAGGTTAGTTCATAACTCTCAAAAATGAAAAGCTTATTAAAAAAATTAAATAACTTACAAAGGTTGGTTTAAAATGGCCTTAAGTCGTCGAAGTGGTAGGCGTTTCGAGGCTAACATATGGCCAGGTTTTGTGGATGCTATGACAGCATTACTGCTTGTCTTAATTTTTATCATATCTATTTTTATGATAGTACAGTTTATGCTTCGCGAAACTATAGAGACACAGGGATCTGAGTTAGATGATTTATCAGATAGTTTAAACACATTAGCTTTACAATTGGGGTTAGAGCAACAGCGTGGCAGTAACCTTGAAGATCAAGTTGCTCGTCTGGGGGGATTAGTTGATGAGAGTTCGAAAGAAATAACAAGGCAAAGGACATTAATAGCATCTCTAGGCAGTAAATCCGATAGCCAAAAAGCCATAATTGCTAACTTTGAAGAAAAAGTACTAGCATTATTGGCCGATAATAAAGATCTGTCTTCACGACTAACATCCGTAAACTCTAAACTAGATAGTAAGGCGTTAGCGTTAGAAAAAGAATTGTCTGAAAAGGAACTTACTCAACTTGCTCTAGCGACAGCTCGTGAAGAAATCAACGAATCAGTTGAGGCAGCGCGATTAGCTGCTGCTAAAAGAGAAGCTATAGAATTACTAATGTCTGCAATGGAGCTTGAAAGTAAAAAACAACTTAAAAAAATAACAGAGCTACAGTCTTCTAGGTTATTGGAAGCGACTGCTGCAGAAGTATTAAGAATGAAATTAAAAAATGGTAATGCAGAGCTAACCGCAATGTCTCTCGCGCTTGAAGAAAAAAGGAAAGAGGCTGAAGAAACATTAACATTACTAGCAGCAGCAAAATCCCTTAAAACCGATTTAAATACCAAATTATTAGCCGCTTTAAGTGAAATCAAACAAGTAAAGTCTGAGATAACTTTAAAGGAAGAGGTCCTTAATAAGAAGTTGAAAGACGCACTAGTTCAAAAAATCCTCGCAGAAAAACGAACATCGGATGAATTATCTAAAGCTGATGCCCAGAAAGTTCTACTTTCAAACGCTAGATCACAACTAAACAAAGAAAAGGCATTAAGTTTACAGGCAAAATTATCAATAGAGGCATTAAATCAGCAATTAACTGAAGTTCGTCAGCAGCTTGCTATTCTTCAGGGCATACTCGATGCTTCGGATAAAAAAGATATAGCAGAGAAAGTTGAAGTTGCTAATTTAACAAACAAATTGAATGCAGCGTTGGCTCGAGTGGCGTCAGAGCAAAGAAAAAAATCGAAAGAACTTAAGAAAAAGAATGATGAATTAAAAGCTTTGAGTTCTGAGCGTGATAACGCGTTAAAAACCCTAGCAGCTGAACAAATAGTGTTAACTGAGCTCCGAAAAACAGAGGTAAATAGGTTAAAAGTTTTGAAAGAAAAAAATGCCCAGTTAGAGCTTCTCGCAATTCAACGAGATAACGTAATGGAAGAACTTAGAAAAGATAAAGATGAAATATTTAAACTTAAACAAAAAGATCGTGAACGCCTAGAAGCTGAAGCCAAGGAACTTAAGAAATATCAGTCTAAATTTTTTGCAGAAGTTGAAAAAGCGCTGGGGAACCAAAAGGGAATAAAAATAAAAGGTGATAGGTTTATCTTTTCGTCTGAAATATTATTTGAGAAAGGCAAAGCAAATATATCTAGGCAAGGTATTGACCAAATAAGGTTAGTTTCAGATATAATAAAGACTATTTCTTTAAAAATCCCGTCAGAGATAAATTGGGTTTTACGAGTTGATGGTCATACTGATAATATGCCGTTAAGCGGTCAGGGGATTTATAAGGATAACTGGGAATTGAGTCAGGCCAGAGCTTTATCTGTTGTCAGGTATATGTCCGATCAATTCAATATCCCATCAAGCCGTTTGGCTGCCGCAGGTTTCGGCGAACACCAACCATTTGATGTTAGAAATACTGAAGAAGCGAGAGCGAAGAATAGAAGAATAGAAATTAAATTAACTGAACGTTAAAAACTATTTAGCCGTTAGTAGTTTTGGTTTCTTTTTGGCTGCTATTTTTTCAACTTCAGGTTTTATAATGTCTAGACTAATCTTATTTTTTATCAAATCTACTTTCACAACTCCGCCTTTTGACAACTTCCCAAACAATAGCTCGTCAGCTAGTGGTTTCTTTATTTTTTCTTGTATTACTCTTGCAAGAGGTCTAGCACCCATTTTTTCATCGTATCCCTTTGAACCAAGCCACTCGGCGGCCTTTTTCGAAAGCTCAAATGTCACGTTCCTATCCATTAATTGTGCTTCTAGCTGTAAAACAAATTTTTCAACAACCTTTGTTATTATTTCCCTTCCCAATGAAGAAAAACTAATTACAGCGTCAAGTCTATTTCTGAATTCTGGAGAAAATATCTTTTCAATTGCTGCTGTATCCTCTCCCTCTCTTTTATCTCTTCCGAAGCCTATTGCAGCTTTAGCCATATCCGCCGCCCCAGCATTTGATGTCATTATCAGAATAACATTACGAAAATCTACTTTTCTACCATTATGGTCAGTTAACTTTCCATGATCCATAATTTGTAATAAAATATTGAAAACATCTGGGTGAGCCTTTTCAATCTCGTCTAATAGTAACACAGAATGAGGATGTTGATCGACCCCATCGGTTAGAAGTCCACCTTGATCAAAGCCAACGTAACCGGGAGGTGCGCCTATTAATCTTGAGACTGCGTGTTTTTCCATATATTCTGACATATCGAATCTTAGTAATTCGACACCAAGTGTAGACGCCAATTGGTTGGCAACTTCTGTTTTCCCAACTCCTGTGGGACCTGCAAAAAGATAATTACCAATAGGTTTTTCAGGTTCCCTCAATCCAGCTCTGGAAAGTTTTATTGCTGACGATAAAGCAGAAATAGCTTGGTCTTGACCGAAAACTACTCTCCTAAGGGATGTCTCTAAATCTTGGAGGTTCTGAGCATCGTCTTTAGTCAAGTTCTTAGGTGGAATTCGAGCGATTTTTGCAACCACCTCTTCAATCTCTTTTACGGAGATAATTTTACGCTTTTTAGACTCTGGTTGGAGCTGTTGGGCAGCACCTGCCTCATCAATTACATCAATCGCTTTATCAGGCAACTTTTTGTCATGAATGTACCTTGAGGATAACTCTACAGCTGTTTTGATAGCTTCAGAGGAATACTTTATTTTATGATGCTTTTCGAAATAAGATTTAAGACCTCGGAGTATCTTTATTGTATCATCAATAGAAGGCTCCTTTACATCAATTTTTTGAAAACGACGGCTGAGGGCCCTATCTTTTTCGAAATGCTGTCTGTATTCTTTATAAGTTGTTGACCCCATACACCTCAATTCACCACCTTGCAGTGCTGGTTTAAGCAGATTTGATGCATCCATTGAGCCGCCTGATGTTGCACCTGCCCCTATTACTGTATGAATTTCATCAATAAAGAGAACAGCGTCTGGATGTTCCTCTAATTCTGTCATAACAGACTTTAAACGCTCTTCGAAATCACCTCTATATCGTGTTCCAGCAAGTAAAGAACCCATATCAAGTGAATAAATTATGGTATCACTTAGTACCAGGGGAACCTCCCGTGAAACTATTTTGTAAGCTAATCCTTCGGCTATTGCTGTCTTACCTACACCAGGATCCCCCACTAGAATAGGGTTATTTTTTCTCCTTCTGCATAGTATCTGTACGCAACGCTCAATTTCAGACTCACGCCCTATAAGTGGATCTATAGTTCCATTACGAGATCTTTGATTTAAATCAACACAATACTTTTCTAACGCAGATTCTTTTTTTGCCTGGCTTTCTTCGTTAGCAGGATTACCATTTTCATTTAAATCCTCTGCGCCGGTAACGGGTTTTGAATCTAAAAAAGAAGAATTTTTTGCTAATCCATGGGCAATAAAATTTACAGCATCATAACGAGTCATTTCTTGCTCTTGCAAGAAATGGACCGCGTTGGACTCCCTTTCAGCAAAAATTGCTACCAGTACATTTGCTCCAGTAACTTCATTTCTTCCAGATGATTGAACATGGATTGCGGCTCTTTGAATAACTCTTTGAAATGCTGCTGTTGGAACGGCTTCTGAACCCTGAATATCAGTTTCTAAGCTTGCTAGTTCCGTTTTTATGAAGTTATTTAAAGAATTTTTTAGACTTCCTAGATCTACGTTACACGCCTTCAACACTTTTGATGCTTCAGGTTCATCTGTTAGAGCTAGAAGAAGATGTTCAAGAGTTGCAAGCTCGTGTTTTAGAGAGTTGGAGTGAGCCAATGCCACATGAATAGCTTTTTCTAGAGTGTCGGAGAATGAGGGCACGTAGAATTTCCTTTAAAGTTGTTGTTAGTAAATAATTTGATTTATAAGTTCTTCCATACTCTACAATTCGTGTTTAATTCGTAAGCTTCAAGTCCTTTTTTTAAAAATTTTTTATTTTTTTTAATTATTAGGTTATTAAAGTTTATGTATCTGTAATATTATACCAGTTTTAAATATTTAACATTTTTATTAATTAGATTTAAATTCTATAAGTAGTTCACAAATGAATCAACGTGAAAGCTAACATGCGTTTAGATGTCGAAAGCCTAAAAGATTTTTACTCAGTTTCAGGCCTGGGACTCGTAGTCAAAGAGGTTATTACGTCTATAGTTAGTGAGAATTTGGATAATCTACAAAATAAAAACATAGTTGGCTTTGGCTTCTTAAGTCCTGTAGCAGAATTATTTCAACAGAATAGAGAAAGACTAACCTTGCTAATGCCAGCTTCTCAAGGCGCGATCCGGTGGCCTAATGATTCTGATAATGTTAGCGTTTTGAGTGAGGAGTATCTGTGGCCACTTCCAACGGGTACGACAGATTATATCATTTTTTTGCATGGGATTGAATTTAGTGAAAATATTGCAGCTCTACTAACCGAATGTCGAAGGGTCTTAGCACCAGGGGGCAAGGCATTATTCATAGTACCAAATCGTATGGGTTTATGGTGTAGAGGAGAAGCAACTCCCTTTGGATCGGGTCGACCTTACACGATCTCGCAATTAAAATATCAACTTTTGTCTAACTTATTTCATATTTGTAGTAGTAAAAGTGCGCTATTTTCAATTCCATCAAATCGAAAGTTTAGTCTGAAATCTGCGAGATTCCTCGAACGCTATGGCAGAAAACTACTACCAAACCGAGCTGGGGGTGTTCTGGTGGTGGAGGCGTCGAAACAAACAGCTGCCACAACCAGGGCTTCTAGTAAGTCAAGACTGAGAGTTTCTTTGAGCACTGTTGATCGTAGACCAATTACCTCTAAAACTTGCCCGACTCTAAATAAAAAAGTTTAAAATTTGTTTTACAGAATCAGTTTTATAGCTTCAAACAGTCGCACCAATTGAAAAATATACTAAGATACTGGAATGATTGCGGTTTTTGTTTAATTTTTCTGATCATTGATGGTTGCGGCTCTTGTCATGCTTTGCTAAGTCAGCATTGTTAGTATCTTTAATTTGGCTTAGCAGTTTCATGTGGAATACGGAGCCGAACCCTTAGTAACCGTTAGAGGCCAATATGTCTGAGTCAGCGTCTGAGCGTTTAAGTGTAGCAACAAGGTATGCAACGGCTACATTTGAGTCTGCTAAGGAACAACGAACTTTAGATATAATTGAGAAAGATACTATTAAGATCATGTCCCTGCTGGGCGAGAGTTCGGATTTCTTGACGTTCCTCAATTCACCATTAACGAGTAGGAACAAACAAACCAATATTATTGCTAGTGTGTCAAAAGCAATGTCTTTGGATAAACTCATGTCAAGTGTTCTTGGGGTAATGGCGCTTAAAAGACGACTATTTGTAGTTCCTTACTTAGTGATTGAATTACAAAGGCTCCTTTCCGAAGAAAAAGGTGAGATTACTGCAGAGGTTATAAGCGCTAGCAAACTATCTGATGAACAATATGATAAGCTTGCAGAAGTGCTAAGTAAATCTACGGGTAATAAAGTACGAATAGAATCCACTACAGACGAAACAATCCTTGGGGGTTTAATTGTTAAAGTGGGGTCACGAATGTTAGATACATCAATTAGGGCGAAATTAGATTCGCTTCAAGCTAATATGAAAGAGGTTGGTTAATGGCTATCCAAGCAGCAGAAATATCTTCAATACTAAAAGAGCAAATTGAAAATTTTGGTCAGGAAACTGGTGTTGATGAGGTCGGCAGAGTGCTCTCTGTAGGAGACGGAATTGCCAGAGTATACGGTTTAGATAAAGTTCAAGCTGGTGAAATGGTAGAGTTTCCCGGTGGTATAAAAGGCATGGCCTTAAATCTGGAGATGGACAATGTTGGAGTCGTTATTTTTGGTTCAGACCGTGATATCAAAGAAGGGGATATTGTAAAGCGGACTAATTCTATTGTTGATGTGCCTGCAGGGGATGAATTACTAGGACGAGTGGTTGATGGGCTAGGAAATCCGATTGATGGGAAAGGCCCGTTAAAGACAAAGAATAGAAAGGTGGCGGACAGTAAGGCTCCAGGTATCATACCTAGGAAATCTGTTCATGAACCGATGGCTACAGGATTAAAATCAGTTGATGCTATGATCCCAATTGGTCGCGGTCAAAGAGAGTTAATCATTGGTGATAGACAGACAGGAAAGACAGCCGTAGCACTAGATGCAATTTTAAACCAAAAATCCTACAATGATGCAGCGCAAGCCGACGAAAATAAGAAACTGTATTGTGTCTATGTAGCTATTGGGCAAAAGAGATCAACCGTTGCTCAGTTAGTTAAAAAGCTTGAGGAGACTGGGGCAATTGAATACTCGATCGTTGTTGCAGCAACTGCTTCTGATCCAGCTCCAATGCAGTTCTTAGCGCCCTACTCGGCAACGGCCATGGCTGAGCATTTTCGAGATAATGGTAGACATGCTCTCATAATTTACGATGATTTATCCAAACAGGCTGTATCTTACAGGCAAATGTCATTGCTACTCAGACGACCACCAGGGCGAGAAGCTTACCCTGGAGATGTTTTTTATCTCCACTCGAGGCTTTTGGAGAGATCTTCAAAACTTAACGAAGATAATGGATCAGGGTCGCTAACTGCCCTACCAATAATAGAGACTCAAGGTGGTGACGTTTCCGCTTTTATACCAACTAATGTTATATCAATAACAGATGGACAGATCTTCCTTGAAACTGAATTATTTTATCAAGGCATTAGACCAGCGGTGAATACAGGTTTATCAGTTTCTCGTGTTGGTTCGTCTGCCCAAACAAATTCGATGAAGTCTGTTGCAGGGCCTGTTAAATTGGAGTTAGCGCAATATCGAGAAATGGCTGCTTTTGCTCAATTTGGGTCAGATCTGGATGAAGCCACTCAACAGCTATTGAATAGAGGTGCTCGATTGACTGAATTGATGAAACAGCCTCAATATTCGCCTCTAACGAATGCGGAAATTGTATGCGTAATTTATGCTGGTACAAAAGGTTATTTGGACTCAGTAGAAATAAAAGATATTGGTCGTTTTGAATCCGGTTTATTAACCCACATGAGGAGTAAGCATCAAGATTTACTAGATTACATCACAATGGAAGACCCCAAGATTACAGGGGAAGCGGAAGACAGAATAAGGTCAGCTCTCGACTCTTATTCGTCGGACTTTGCTTAAGGAGTAAAAGACAGTGCCAAGCCTAAAAGATTTAAAAAATAGGATTGAGTCTGTCAAATCGACTCGTAAGATCACGAAAGCGATGCAAATGGTTGCTGCTGCTAAGTTAAGACGTGCTCAAGAGGCCGCTCTATCCGGCAGATCATATTCTGATAGGTTTGAGGTGGTTATGTCTGGGCTCGCTTCGTCGGTAGGGTCAAATGCAGGGCCAAGACTTCTAAGCGGAACGGGGTCCAATCAAAACCACTTATTAATAGTAATGACAGCAGAACGAGGTTTGTGTGGTGGTTTTAACTCAAATATAGCAAAGCTGGCGAGGGTTCAGGCGAACAAATTAGTTCTGGAAGGAAAGTCAGTCAAGATTATCACTGTTGGGAAAAAAGGTAGAGATTCATTAAAGAGGGACTTTGATAGTTCTTTCATTGATCACGTTGATTTGACAGAGATGAAAAGAGCCAGTTATGGTGATGCGTCCAAAATAACGACGAATATTCTAGCCCGATTCGAAAATGAAGAATTTGATATAGCGACAATATTTTATGGAAAATTTGAGAGTGTGATAAGTCAGATCCCAACATCCAAACAAATTATACCATCGACTTTTGAAAACTCGGACGTCTCGTCAACGTATGATTATGAGCCTTCTGAGGAAGAAATTTTGACAGAGTTATTACCTAAGGCGATAACTGCTCAGATATATAGAGCCTTGTTAGAAAACGGTGCGTCTGAGCAGGGCGCTAGAATGTCAGCTATGGATAACGCCACTCGAAACGCTGGAGAGATGATTGATAAATTAATAATCCAATATAATCGTTCAAGGCAGGCGGTTATAACTAATGAATTAATAGAAATAATATCGGGCGCTGAGGCGCTCTAAGACTCGGAGAAAATAAAATGGCAAAAACTAAGTCAATAGGCAAGATCACTCAGATAATCGGAGCCGTTGTAGATGTACAATTTGATGAAAATCTTCCAGAAATTTTGAACTCGATAGTTACAGAAAATAATGGGAAAAAACTCGTCTTAGAGGTTGCACAGCACTTAGGTGAAAATACGGTTAGAGCCGTTGCAATGGATGCCACTGAGGGTTTAGTTAGGGGACAAGAAGTTACGGATACAGGGGGCCCAATCATGGTTCCTGTTGGAAATGCTACATTGGGGAGAATTCTTAATGTTGTTGGTGAGCCTGTTGATGAGGGTGGGCCCGTTGTTGCAGCTGAAACGAGATCTATTCATCAAGAAGCGCCAGCTTTTTCTGAGCAAGCTACGGAATCAGTGGTACTCGAAACTGGAATAAAAGTAATCGACCTTTTAGCCCCTTATGCTAAAGGAGGAAAGATTGG
>TARA_B110000003_G_scaffold222278_1_pt1 | contig 10897 bp, 6 predicted proteins | sample TARA_B110000003 | Tara Oceans TARA_B110000003 (sample SAMEA4396424) | marine metagenome | biome: Westerlies Biome; feature: [SRF] surface water layer (ENVO:00010504); material: water (ENVO:00002006), including particulate matter (ENVO:01000060) such as... | depth 5 m
AATCAACGCGCGCGTTTACAAATCACAGTCTAGTCGTCGCGCCTCGACTCCAACGTCGCCTCGTACCGCGCCGCCCGCGTGATGTCATCCTCGCCCACGCAGCACACGTCAACGCCCGCGCGCAGCATCAACATCTCGATCACTTTGTTCGCCACCTCGAACGCGCTCACGAAGCTGTCGGCGAAGTCGAAATCCGCGAGATCCGCGGCGAGCGCCATGACGAGTCGCTGCAGCACCTCGTCCTCGCCCTCGCGCGCCATCTGCGCCACGCACCTCGCGTAGCTCGCGCCCGCGGCGACGCCGATGTCGCGATTGATCGTCGCGCCGCGCTCCCACTCCTCGTCGAGCCAAAATCGCACCATGCCGGCGACCCAGGCTTGGTCGGCGTCGACGCTTCCGCGCGTTTCGTCCCCGAACAGCGTCGACGCGCGGCGCGTTTCGTCGCCGCGACGCGCCTTCGCGCGCGCGCGAGACGCGCGCGTCGACCGACGCGCGCGCGGGACCGCGACGCGCGCGTCCGCGGCGCCCGCGCGCGTCGCCATCTGCCGTCTGCGGGCGTTTCGGTGGGATTTGAAAACGATCCTTCGCACACGACGACGCGCGCGACGACGCGCGCTCGCGAGTGCGCGACGACGCGCGCGTGAGGCGCGACTCGACGCCGCGCGGGATAGCGCGCGACAGACGAGGGAACGGCGCGACCGCGCGCGAAGGCTCGAACGGGGACGCGCGACGGGCGACGACGCGATGGCGGAGGGCGCCGGACCGAAGATTGGCGACGCGCGGTCGCTGTGGAACTTCACGCCGAGCCCGGGATGGACGAAGGATGAGGCGTACGCGCTGCGACAGTGCCTGAAGAAGTTTGGGATCGGGAAGTGGGTGCAGATCGTCGACAGCGGCGTGCTGCCGGGGAAGCAGATTCAACAGCTGAACGGACAGACGCAACGGTTGCTCGGGATACAGTCGCTGGCGGCGTATTCGGGGATGAAATTGGACGTCGATCGGATCAGAATGGATAACGACGCGCTGACGGACGTGACGCGGAAGAATGGGTTGATCACGAATCAAGGGGGGATTCGAGCGAAGGAGGCGCTCAAGGAGCTGCGAGAGGAAAATTTGAAAAAATACGGGCTGTCGGAGGAAGAGGTGGAGGCGATTGAACTCCCCGCGCCGCCGCGCGCGGCCGCGCTCGGGGCGCAGAGATACATGGGGAAGAATGATATCGTGCCGGCCGAGGCGAAGACGATCGTGAAGGCGGACGCGACGACGTTGTCGCCGGAAGGGTTGAACAAGTCGCAGAAGATTGCCATGCTCAAGGCGCTTCGCAGTCGCGTCGAGAATTTGCGCGTGCAACTGAACGAAGCAGCCACGACCGCCGCCACCACCGCAGAGAATAAGGCGAAAAAGACCCCGGCCGCGAAACGCGCGACGAAGACGCCGGTGAAGCGAGGGAACAAGCAAGAAATCCAAAACCGACGACAGCGACGACGACGCGGCGTACGAAACCATCGCCGTCGTCGAGAGCGATGGTCCGGTGGAGATGCTGATGAACATGGGATTTGCACGAAAGAATTGCCTCGATGCGCTCGACACGTGCGGCGGCGATGTTCAGGAGTGCGTCGAATGGCTCATGACGAACTGCGCGTAAAAGTTGCTCCCGCGAGGACAGTATTATAATACAAACGTTTTTGATTAGACGAGACGGAAGACTCAAAGCCCGAATCTGTCGGGTTTCCGCGTGCCATCCTTGAACGACCCGGTTTTAATTCCTTTCTGGATCTCGCTGCTGGTCTTTTTCTCCGGCATCGTCCACTGCTGCGTCTTACAGTCAAAGTACCCGCCCGTCTTTGGATCGTAATACACCTGCGCGGCGACGTCGTAATAGTACCCACTCTTCGTGTCCAACCGCCACGCGCTCACCTCACCCCCGTTCGCCGCCTGTCCCATCTCTCGCGCCGCGTCCGCCGCGCTCGTCGGTCCGGCCAACGCCGTCGACGTCGCGGGCGGCGCGCGCGTCTCCGCCTCCGCCTCCGCCGCGTCTTCGCCCTCGTCCTCGTCCTCGTCCTCCTCCTTCGCCATCGCCGTCGCCTTCGTCCCTACTCTCGCCCTCGTCTTCACCGCCTCCTTCCGCTCGACGTCCTCCGTGCTCACGTCCGCGCGATCCCTCACGCTCGCCGCCGCGTCCCTCGCGTTCGTCGTCGTCGTCGCCGCCGCGTCGTGCCCGTTGTACGCGCTCACGTCCATAATCTTCACCCCGCACCCCGAGCACACCCCTCTCGCGTACGCGCACGCGTTACAGTGCGTCCCACCGTCCCGCAGCGCGCACCGGCACACCGCGCACGTCGCGCGTCGCTCGCCCGGTCGGCCGTACGGCGTCCGTCGCATCGCCGCGAGCGCCTTGTTCTCGTTCACCGGCCTTCGCGCGTCGAGCGCGCGCGCGCCTTCGAGCGCGAGGTCCCGCCGCGACATCGGTCGGCTGTGCACGAGCGCGTCGTCGCCGCGCGCGCGTCGCTTTCGCTCGCACGCCGCGCACACCATTTCGCCCGCGCGTCGCGATGTGACGACCGGACAGAGCGGCGCGCGCGACGCCTCGCCGCGGCGACGGCGCGCGATGGCGATCGCGCGAACGCGCGCCGCGCGCGCGCGCGCGCGGACGTCGGCGCGCGACGGCGCGCGGGCGCTGGGCCGACGACGGATGACGCGCGCGACGACGCGGCGACGACGGGGCGACGACGGTACAGGGACGCCGACGCGCGCGCGCGCGCTCGGTGGGATGGAAGAGTACGCGCTCGACGAACGCGTCGCGTCGGCGGTCGCGCGGGCGATGGACGGGCGCGTCGTGGGGGAGGTGTCGAGCGCCGACGCGCTGGGGGCGCTCGCGTACGCGTCGACGCACCCGGCGCTCGCGGCGGCGTGCGGACTGGCGCTGGTTTGGCTCGTCCCGCTCGTGGTCGACGCGGCGTGGAAGTTTTTGTTGTTTCCGTCGCTCGTCGCGGTGGGGGCGATCGCGGCGATCGCGCATCCGGTGGAGACGCTCAAGTTTTTGGAGCGCGCGGCGGAGGAAATCTCGACGCATCCGGAGGAGGCGGCGGCGGCGTTGGCGATCGCGACGGCGATCGCGCTCGGGCCGTACATCTTGGGCGCCGCGCTCGTGGCGCTCGTCATATCGGGGACGTCGATCCTGCCGAGCGCGGTGAAACCGGTGTTACCGCGCGAATTCGTCGCCGCCACGGAACGCTTCGACGCCATCGTCGAGGCGGCCAACGCGAAGGAACGCGAAGTGGAATCGTTCGCCCGCGACGTCAACGCCAAACGCACGGAGTTACGAGCGAAACGACTGGGTCAAGCCACACCACCGCGCGATTCGGACGCTCAAACCGGTAGGTCTTCGCGCTCTGCCGCCGTCCCCGAGTTCTCGCCGGCGACGTCCAAATCGCCGGCGACGCCCAAAGCGGCGGCGACGTCCAAACGCAGAGAAATACCGCGTCGCGTCGCCGCGCCTTCCCCGTCGACCCAGACCACGACGAGTCCGCGAGAAAAAACGTCTCAAAAATAGCACGCCCCTAGAACGACGCCGCGCGATGAATGACGGAACCGGCGCGCGCTAGCGCTCGAAGCACTGTAAAAAAGAAAGATTCACCGACACGCCGCGTCGCAAACCGCACAGCGCCACGCGTCGGCGTCGCGCGCGCGGGCGTCGCGCGCGCGGTCAAATGAAACAACACAGACTGATTCTCGATGGGTCTCGTGCGACGCCGCGCGCGCGCGCGACGCGACGGCGTCAAACGATTTTGGCGTCGCGATTAGATTTCGTCGGAATCGTCCTCGCGATCTTCGCCGTCGTCGCGCCGTCGTGCGCGGGCGCGGGCGCGGACATGGCCGACCGAACGTTCGAGTTTATACATAAGATACGCCTGCCGGACGGCGACGCGTTGAAGGCGCTGTACAAGATGTCCAACGGGCTGCCCAAGGCGGGGAGCTGCTCGACGCCGGACAACGCGGTGTGCGCGAAGGCGACGCCGAACGTCGTCGTGAGCGATGGCGTGGCGTTGTTTCGCGAGACTGAGACGGCTGTTCGCTTGGAGAATCTCGGAACGGAAGATGTCGTCGTGCACGGATGGTCCACGGATAGTTCGTGGTGGTACTTGAACGATTTCGAGCCGGGGGAGAGGATCGAGCCTGGGAAGAAGCGCGCGTACGACGCGCGGTTTAATCCGCAGCAGGTTGGCCAATTTCGCAACACATTATTGTTTAACACCAGTGCGGGACCGCTGGTTCAGCTCCTGACGTCGACGGTGTATAGGAGCCCGTATGAGTTTACGGCGTTGCAGGAAAGCGTACCCTTTGACGTGCCGGTCGAGTACGATTTGGTCATGTATAATCCGACTGCGGCATCAGTCGCGATCTTGAGCGCATTCACGACGACGCCAGAAGTCACTCTCGAGCCTGCGTTGTTTGAGATTAGCGAAGAGAGCGTGCGCTCACAAAAGGTGATCAACGAAGCCGATAGAGTTTCGCAGGTAGGGAAGTGGGATTTACTTCCGGGCGAGCGCGCTCCGATTTTACGCTTGCGCGTATTAATTCGCAAAGATGAATTCGCTGGAACGGATGACAAGCGCACGAGTATCAAAGGTACAGTGGTGCTCAATATCACCTCTGAATCCGCGCTCATGCGGATTCCGTTCACGGTTACACCTCAGCGCGATTTGATTTACGTTGTTGAGAAACATTTCGAGTTCAAAGATTTGGCAAGCGCGAGGGACAAGAGCACCAAGTATTTGCACATATTCAACGCTCGCAAAACCCCAATTGAGATTCGTTCGGTGTTCACCGAAGACATGGATAGAGAGCTATCGATCAAGTTTGGCAAAGGAACCATCGTACCATCGCTCACGACAATGCGAGTCGCGCGTATTACACGCACAGGAAGCGTCGAGGGCAACTTTCACGGCGTCATTCGCGTGCACACGAACATCTCGTCCGCGCTATTACGCGTGCCTTATTCGGCCCAAGTCGTGCACGGATCACTGACGTATGATGCCGACCAGTTGATATTTCAAGCCCCTGTCGGACCTTTCGGCGATGCAGTTCCGACTGACTCGCACATCGTCAAGCGCAAGATACAAATAAAAAACACCTTTACTCAAGCGGTGAAGTTACGCTCATGGAAACTTCCAGTGGAGGATATCATCAGCACTGGCGCACAGATCGTTCCACTGACACACATCAACGAAGAAGTCGTTAGCGCAGGACAGTCATTCACCGTCGAAATAGAATATCGCCCGAAGAGCTTCCTGACGGCAATGGCGACGACGTTGAGTCTGTTGCACAACAACACGTCAACGGGGACGAAGATTCCAGTGATTGTTTATAGCGGTGAGCTCACGGTGTCGAGCACAGTTGATTTTGGCGTGGTTGGTGTAGGCCTCAAACGCAAAATGCGCGTCAAATTTACCAACCACAACCCAGTGGTGGTCGAAGTGAACACGATGATCATCAAAGGGACGCGCAGCGTTACCGGATCGATGTTTTCATTGAACGCCGACGCAAGCTATCGCGACGTTGACGTTGACGTTGACGAAGTATTCGCAATCGATGATTGCATCGAACGTTCTGGATCGACGTGTACTCAAGTAGTTCAGGGTAAGCTTGAGCCGGGAGCGACTTTAGATTTACAGTTAACCGCGGCGCCGACGGAATTGGAAAAATTGGAGAAAGAAGGTGCCGAGCTGGCGCTCACCACGAGCCTTGGTGTTAAAACGGCGACGCGATTACGTCTAGTGTCGACGGATGGTAAAGTCTTTAGTGAGGACGGCGAAATAGAAGTTACAGTTCCAGTCACTGAACTTATTCAAAAGGATCTCATACCGATCAGGCGTGAGGTCATGGTGCATAGCACGCACGGCATTCCGGTTGCCGTTTCTGGAAACCTCGAGACGGAGTCAGACTTTTTAGAGTTTGAAAGTATTGTGGACTCCACAGTGCACGCTGGCGAATCGAGTTCGATTGGTGTGATAACGTTCGACACTACGCGTCAAAGGAACGAGTTGTCGCATTTCGCAGAAACTGCGCGGCTGAAATCGTGGTCCAATCGCTTCAAGAAATACAAGGGAGCCATCGAAGAAGACTATCTCGAGGAATCAATATCGAAAGTAGACGTGCGTCGGTTAGAAAAGCTTCACCGTTCCATGAAGCGACTCGAAGAAGATGGAGCATTGACTGCGTCCGGTCGAGTGATATTTTCTTCGGAAGCACAGAATGGCCATCATACGGTTGAAGTGCGTGCGAAAATCACGTTTCCCAGATTTTTAGACGTCACGTCCGAAGACGTCAACGTTTTGGGTACGTCGGAGCACGTCGTTATCGCGACAAAGGACGTGCCGACAGTAATCAGCGTGAAAAATCCGTCGACCACGCGCGTATTGTGCTTGCGTGTTCTCCCAATCCTCACGAACTCGGCTCCATCTCGCCGATGGAATGGTCGGCAGACGCAGACGCTCGAGCAATCGCTTTTCCAAACAAATATCAGAGCCGCGCGAGCGTACGCGAGCGTTTATGAAAATGGGCTCCGACAAACATCGGTCGATCCAGGTTTTGTTCCAAACTACAAGATCGATCGCGGTGGCGTATGCTTGAGACCTGAGCAACAGATAGACGTGCTGTCCACCGTGTTCGATCCTCGTTCGCGTCAAACGACGTACAAGGCGGCCGTGTGCATAAAAAATGACGACACGCTCCTGGAATGTATCGAGCTCATCGGGTACTCTGGTACATCAGTAGTTGAGACGGAGACTCCGATGAGTACATCGATTTATGTTCGTGTTGTGTTGGCGTTAGCGTGCATCGTGGTGGTCTATGGGACAGCGTCGCGACGAGAAATTGATTCGCCCGCGGGCTCACCGCGCGACGCTGTCCAAGATGAAATGTTCCGACGATCCGCGCAAGAGCCGTGCTCCGTGGATGATGAAGATGCGGAGAAAGCAACCGTGGATCGAATTGGTGAGATGATTCATGGAGAAAGTTCAAGTTCAGAAGCAGAGCGGGAACAAATCGTCGATGAACCTGAGCTCGAAGAGCCCGTGTCTGTCGCTGCGACGCAGCAAAGTGATGATTCTGCCTTGATCAACCACGAATTGACGGCAGTTGAGAAGCACAAACCGCCGGTCGATCGCATACTAGTGCAAGAGCCAAACCGACGTAAAGGAAAGAAGGAGAATGAAACGACGCCTCGCAAGAAAGAGAAGGCAGAGACAGGCAGAGACAAGGCGAAGGGGTCCCGCTCTGAGACCGATCAAAAGCAGAGACGAGCCCGTGATAAAAAATCGCAGCAAAGAGTCGAAGCTGAAAAGACGCAGAACGTTGTGACCAAGCCGCTTGGCCCCGTTCGGTTAGCACCACGCTCTGTTTTTCGTAAAAAAACACTATCAGTCGCTTCGTCGGACAAGGCGACATCGCACGCCGGCGAAAGGGGTTCGCCTCAGGCGCACTTTGATATGTACAACACGATGTTTTCAGAAGCGATCGGTGACGATTCGTACGCACGTAGATCAGAGCAAGGCACGCCACCTGGATCTGTGCGCGAATATACGACGCCTCCGCATTCGCGACCGAGCAGCGTTCGCAATTACGACATGTGGGCAGCACCCGCATCCAGCCGCGGAAACGGCGACATGTGGAGCGGTGACGCTCGATCGACTACAGGTCTACATTCTAGTAATCTCTTCAGCTTCCCGAGCGATGGAGACGGCGTGCGAGCAAGCACGTCACTTCGCGACTCCGAACCATTTTCGCCGCAAAGCTCGACGAGGAGCGGATGGCAAAGCATGTTGTCCCAGTGGGAGGAGCGAGAGGATCGCGATGAGAAAAGCAAAAGTCGTTCGCGCGACGACAGCTTTTCGCACTCATAGTATCGCTTATAATAGTCTAAGTCTAGATGATATCATCTTCTAAGCCTAATTCCTTCAGTGTGTATCGCCACAGCTTCTCTGCCTCGCCTTCGACGAGCGCATACTTGCTCGGCGTACGCTCCTCGCACTCGGATGTAAAATACGGCCCGATGGTGGCGCTCGCCACCGCCTCGGTTCTTGTCGCACAGTACAGCGAACATCGCGCGCCTTGGTCAGCAGTGAGCAAAATTCGCTCGAATAATATCTTATACAAAGACTGTAACCACATCGGAAGCGTGCGAACGACGCCAGTGACGATGTTTCCAGGGTGCAACACCAGCGCGCGCGTGCCCGGCGCCTTTGCGCGCAGACGCGCGTCGAGCGCCTTTACGAATAGCACCTCCGCGAGCTTGCTGGACGCATACGCCGCTTGCGAGCTGTACGACGAGCGTTTAAAGTCCATATCACTCAAATTTAACCCCGTGCACAATTCGTGCAGCTTACTACTCACGAAAACCACCCTCGCATCCCCAGTCTCCGCCCCAGTCTTTCGCAGAGCGTTCAACAGCGTCATCGTCAGCAACGCCGGTGCCAGGAAATTCGCCTGTAAATGCTGCTCCCGCCCATCGCTCGTCCTGACGTACGCTCCAGACATATCGAAAATCCCGGCATTATTGATCAACACGTCCAACCGTTTCTCACGTTGTTGAAACGCCTTCGCGAACGCTTCGACGCTCGCGAGCGAGTCCAAATCCAACGCCATCACCGCGCAGTCCGGCGGCGCCGTCCCGACCGCCGCCGCCTCCTTCGTCCAACGCTCGACCAATGCCTCGGCCTTTGAGGGAGTGCGACACGCCAAAACGACGCGCGCGCCGCGTTTGACGAGCGCACGCGCGGTGGTGACGCCGATTCCGCTCGTCGGTCCGGTCACTACGCACGTCTTGCCGCGCAGGTCGTCGACGATGACGTCCTCGGCGCGGCTCGGGAGGTGCTTGCAGTGATAACGCTGCAGGAGGATGTCGTTCAGAATGTCCAGACGGCATCGGACGCGCGCGAAAACGTCGAAGAGCATGGTGCGCGAGCGCGCGTGTGGGCGCGAAGTGAAGCGAGGCGCGGCGAAGCGTCGTTACGTAAATGGATATTGATACTGACACAACGTACGCGGGGCGCCGTTAGACGGCCATTTTCATCTCAATTTTAGGGTGGGGATCGTAACCGACGATCTCGAAGTCGTCAAAGGTGAAGGAGTCGATATCCTTCTTTTCCGGGTTGATTTTCAAAATCGGAAACGGTCGCGGCTCGCACGCGAGCTGCTTTTCGAGCGGCTCCACGTGGTTCGAGTATACGTGCGTGTCTCCGCAGCAGTGCACAAAATCACCAGGTTTCAAACCGCAAACTTGCGCAATCATGCACGTGAGCAAGGAATACGAAGCGATATTGAAAGGAACGCCCAGACCCATGTCGCACGAGCGTTGGTACATTTGGCAGCTCAACTCGCCGTTGGCAACGTAAAACTGGCAGAACATGTGGCACGGTGGCAACGCCATCTCCTTCAACGCCGCCGGATTCCACGCCGTGAGTAAAATGCGACGATCGTTCGGGTTGTTCTTGATCTTGTGAATGACCTCAGCGAGTTGGTCCACGCCCTTGCCAGTGTAGTCGGCGTGCATGTTCGTGTACTCGGCGCCGAAGTGTCTCCACTGGAATCCGTACACCGGACCGAGATCACCGACTTCGCGTTCAGTCAAACCAATAGAATCCAAGTACTCGCGACTTCCGTTACCATCCCAGATGTTGATCTTTTTCTCGGCCAACTTGTTCGCGTTCGTCTCGCCGGCGACGAACCACAGCAACTCTTCCGCGACGCCGCGCCAGAAGACGCGCTTGGTCGTGAGAAGTGGAAACGATCGGCGAAGATCGAAACGCATTTGATTGCCAAACGTAGAAATCGTCCCAGTGCCGGTGCGATCGCCCTTCACCGCGCCTTGATCGATGATTTCGCGAATCATTTCCAAGTACTGGTATTCTTCGTGCTTGATCGAGCAACCCGCGGGCAGAACCTCGTCGGCCTTCGGGCGGAACTTTCCGCTCTCGGCGTCGGCAGTGACGTACGTCAAAAATTGAAACCTCGTGCCTTTCTCAATCATGGGCTTGGACTGTCCATAGAGCTTGAACTTGGTGGCGTCGATCTTCGGGATGAAGGCGTCGCATTCGAATTCGCCCTCCACCTCGGTGAGGTGCACGGCTTCGCACTTTTCGCTTTGAAGCGCCTCTTCGTAAATTTGCGCCCCACCGATCACAAACGTCTTCTCAATCCTCTTTTCGCTCGACGAAATCGCGCTCAGCGCGTCATCGATGGACTTACGCACCAGCACCCCCTCCGGCAGCGTCTCCGCGCCGTTATTATTCTCGTCGTTCGCCTCCGCCAATCCCCCGCTTCGACTCAGCACGATGTTCAACCTTCCCGGCAGCGGTCTGAATTTCCCCGGAATCGATTCCCACGTCTTTCTCCCCATCACCACCGCGTTCATCGCGTCCCCGTCCCGCGTCTCGCTCGTAATCTTTTTAAAGTATCCCATGTCCCCGGCGAGTCGCCACGGCAGCGCGTTCTCCCTCCCGATCCCTCCCTCGCGCGTCGCCGCGACGACGACTTGAAACTTTCCATCGTTCATCGCGCTCGCGCGGTCTCGTTTCATTCCTCGCGCCGCCGTCGCCGTCGTCGTCGTCCCGCGTCGCGTCGCGTTCGAATTCAAAGTCGCGTTCGCGCGCGTCGTCGTCGCGCGCGCGAGACTTTCGATCGCCCGTCGACCGAGCGCCCGTCTCGCGAGCGCGTGAATGGCGCGCACCTCCGCGCGTCGCGTCGCGCGCGTCGTCGTTCGCGCGCGTCGTCGTCCGTCGTCGTCGCGGTCCGACGCGCGCGTTCGAATTTTCAAACGCGCGACGGAAAGACGCCGCTGACTGTTTGCGCGCACGCGTCGCAGAAACAAGACTTGGGTACAACACGGGGCATCGCG
>TARA_B110000003_G_scaffold57639_1_pt1 | contig 10896 bp, 9 predicted proteins | sample TARA_B110000003 | Tara Oceans TARA_B110000003 (sample SAMEA4396424) | marine metagenome | biome: Westerlies Biome; feature: [SRF] surface water layer (ENVO:00010504); material: water (ENVO:00002006), including particulate matter (ENVO:01000060) such as... | depth 5 m
CAAACAGTGCTGGCAACCAAACTTTAGATGTACAAGCATGCGAAACACCAGGTCTCGCATTTTCCCATCAAAGTTTAGCGACAAAGTCAATCATTGCTGACTGTCCGTTGTGCCCAATCCCTTCAGACAAATTTGCTTGATATTCTCTATTTACCTTTATTTCAGTATTTTTAAATAATCTGGTAAAAGTTTCTTTGGTATACATAAGTGATACATCTTTTGGGCCACCAGTTCCAAAATTAATTTGGTCAGGTGTGTAACCGTGAACCAAAAGAGTGCCACCTTTTTTAGTTGCTGTTCGCAGGCCCATAAATACTTCGTTTATTTTTTCTGGTGGCACAAATTGGAAGCAGATACCAATTACGTTATCATATTGTTTATGTGACCAGTTTATATCAAAGAAATCTTCTAATTTGTAGTTAACTTCTACGTTTTGACTGGCAGCTAGGGCTTTTGCCTTTTGGTGTGCTATCTCAGAGTAATCTGATGCCGTAACTTTGAAACCTCTGCTGGCAAGGTATACTGAGTTACGACCTTCCCCGTCAGCGATAACAAAAGTTTCTCCATTAGGAACTAAATATTTTTCTAGTCTCAAAAGTGATTGTGATGGTTCTTTACCAAATAAATAGTCGTCAATTGAAAATCTCTTGTCCCAATCCATTGTTAACTATCTCCATAAGATTACCATTTCGTGGGGACAGTAACGCCCAGATAAGTTTTGGTCTATGCCACATTTTTGAAAAATTTTTACTTTACAGTGGAACCCCAAATAACCAATCTTGGCCAAGCTAAGAACAATATGAGTAATGTCAGAAAAAATAAAAGGTTATTGTTTATGGGGTGCCGTATTTTAATATTGGGTGGTGGTTTCGCTGGGCTGTACGCTGCTCGTAACATTCAACGTCTGCTTGGAAAAAACGTAGAAATAGAAATTGTTAATCGTGAAAACTATTTTGTGTTCCAACCGTTGTTACCCGAAGTTGCTGGAGGCACTATATCGGCGGTAAATGCTGTTTCACCTCTTCGTTTTCTGACGCGAGGCATCTCAATGCGTAAGGCCGAGATAGATAGTATTGATCCAAAAGCACAAACAGTTACGGTTTTTCAAGGAGTTCAACGACGTCCAACAATATTAAATTATGATCATTTAATAATTGCGTTAGGGTCCAGCAGTGATTTAACACGTACACCGGGGTTAAACGAACATGCATTTACAATTAAGACCCTCAGCGATGCCCAGAGCTTGCGTGCACATGTAATTGAAAGACTAGAACATGCCGACATTACCCGCCTGCCTGAAGTAAAAAAAGGTGCGCTTACCTTTACTGTTATCGGTGGAGGCTTTTCAGGCATCGAAACCATCGGAGAAATCAAGGAGTTGATTGACCGGTCTCTGCGTTACTATCCAAATATTCAAAGTTCAGAAATACGTGTTGTTGTATTGGAATTCGCCAACCGCATCTTAAATGAAATGCCAATAAAATTGGCAGAATATGCACAGAAGAAACTTACCGAGCGAGGGATTGAAATTCAGCTGGGGGTCGGTGTTGCAGGGTGTACAGGAACGCAGCTTTTTACAACTTCAGACGAGGTCATAGATACTCGGACCATCGTGGCAACAATCGGAAACGCCCCATCTTTAGCAGTATCAAAAATGCCATTCACTCTTCTGCATGGCCGTATTTTGGTTGAACGTGATCTCTGTGTGAAAGGACACAAAAATATCTGGTCTATTGGTGATTGTGCTCTAATACCGATGAAAGATGACGCCAGCCATCGAGATGATTTTGCTCCACCAACGGCACAGTTTGCCGTGCGGGAGGCAAAGCAAGTTGCATTAAACATCAAAGCGACTTTGAACAATCAACCCTCAAGTGGATTTAAATACACTTCAAAAGGGTCGTTGGCTTCGCTCGGCGCTGGGCGAGGGGTAGCCGAGGTATTTGGTATAAAATTGACTGGTCGAGTTGCCTGGTTGCTTTGGCGGGTTTATTACATTTTGTTTTTACCTGGTATGCAGACCCGAGTCTCTGTCCTGTGGAATTGGCTGATGGATTTGTTTTCTCGTCGTTCAGTCGTACAAATCAATTCGCAAAAGCAACAAGGCGCTCGTTACGTCCTTTACCGTGCTGGCGATCGAATTTATGAAACAGGCACGCGCGCTGATGGATTTTATACAATTATATCTGGAAGAGTTCGAATAACAGGTATTGATGAGAAGACAGGTAAAGAAACCTCCCGTATTCTTGCAGCTGGTGAGCACTTTGGAGAACGTTTATTAATAGGAGCGACCCGTAGAATTGCGACAGCGGTCGCTGTGGATGACACAAAAGTTTTAGGTCTGAGTAGAGATGAGTTTTTAAAACTTGCTGAAGGGCTGCCATTCTTTCAAAACTACTTTAAAACCCATCTTGAAGCATCTGGTCTTGGACAGGGCGTGCTGAATACAATGGACAAGCACTGATTTTTTTGACTTGACCATTCGTCAATGTGTAGGATTAGAAACTTAAAAATGAAAGAAGGTAAAAATGGCATTAATAGTGAAAAGCGCAATAAAGATTACCAAAGGTTTTGATACATGGCAGAAAATGGTCAAGTCACAAGAAGTTAGACTTACAAGAATGGGAATTAAGTTTTTGTTTGCTGGCACTGAGAAAGATGATCCCACTCAACTTCACGCAATGATGATGTTCCCAAGTATGGAAGTGCTTCAGGCATTTGGCGCTGACGAGGAACTGACGGAAATAAGGAGACAAGCCGGTGCCGTAATTGAAAGTGGCGTAATGACACCAATATCAGAAGATTACTTTACCAACTATCCTGACGCTTTCATAAAACATTAGGCCCAAGCCACTAATCGTGCAGTTAAGGTCAACAATATGAAACAACTCTCTAATCGAATATGTATGGTAAACGCTTGTTGTAGCTGAAGAAAAATTACATATTAAAGCAAATACAATAAGGTTTACAATACATATATCAAAATGTGGCGTCCCCTGAAGGATTCGAACCCTCGACCTGCCGATTAGAAGTCGGCTGCTCTATCCAGCTGAGCTAAGGAGACGCATAGAATTTTCCTAATACGCTAAGTAGAAATTATCCAGAGATAATGTACAATGCAGATAAAGTTCATAACACAGCACCAAAAGCAGCTACGCTCACCAAATCTGGTCAGGAAGAATTAAATGGTTAATAAAGATATGAAAGAGCTGAAACAACAAATTGTTAACGGCGCACTGGCTAAATCAGGAATATTTGACAAGAAGACAATTAGCCTTGCGGCAGCACTTTTGCAGCGTCTAAACGATAATAATATTGAAACTGTCAGAGTAGTGTTTGCAGACCAAAATGGAATCCTACGGGGGAAAACCATAGTAGCAGATGCTCTAATTTCAATATTCACAGATGGACTTTCAGTACCTGCAACACTTCTACTCAAAGACACCTCACATCGAACAGTATTTCCAATATGGACGTCAACACCAGGAGTGAACGGGTTTGAACCTGGAGCAGGTGATATTCTGATGCTACCTGATCCAGAAACTTTCAGAATTCTTCCTTGGTCACCTCATACCGCCTGGATTTTTTGTAATCCACGATTTAAATCGGGTGAAACGATATCTTTTTCACCCCGTGATTTACTAAAATCTGCGATTGAGAAATTGGCAGAACAAGGCCTTGAATTGATTGTTGGCTTGGAGATTGAATTTCATATCTTTGAGCGTGTTGATCCGATGCTTGAACATGCTCACGCAACCATGCCTGGTCAAGCAGTCAAAACACGTAACCTTACCCATGGTTACCAATTCCTCACTGATACCCACTACGACGCAGTTGAACCGATTATGGATGAATTGCGCCGCAATTGTATTGCCATGAATTTACCGGTGCGGTCTATGGAAATTGAAATGGGGCCCAGCCAATTTGAATTTACTTTTGGTCCTGCGGATCCTCTTACTCACGCTGACAACGTTATAATGTTCCGCACTATGGTCAAGGAAGTTTGCGCGCGACAAGGATTACACGCCACTTTCATGTGCCAACCAAATGTTCCCAATGCCGCCGCGAGTGGCTGGCATCTGCACCAATCACTTGTAGATAAGAAGACTGGACGTAACCTGATGATACCTAAGGAAGTTGGAGAACTCAGTCCAGAAGCTAGTAGTTGGATAGCAGGCTTGTTGGCGCACGCTGCTGAAAGTTGCTTGCTAACAACGCCTACAGTCAATGGCTATAAACGATATAAACCAAATCAATTGGCTCCAGATCGGATTTTATGGGGTCGCGACAACCGTGGTGCTATGATCAGAGGTCTTATGAGTCCCGAAAACCCAGCATCCCGTATCGAAAATCGCGTGGCAGAAACCACTGCAAACCCTTATTTCTTTTTTGCCAGCCAAATTCTTTCAGGCTTGGACGGTCTAATATCAAACCTATCTGCGCCAGAGCCGGTGGAAACACCTTACAGTTTTGATGCACAGAAACTTCCAGATAGCCTCCTGAGCGCAATAGATATTTTCGAAGCCTCCCCGTTGTATCGCACAACGTTGGGCCATGAATTTGTCGATTACATAACCACACTTAAGCGTTCTGAGTGGGATCGCTACCATCGAGAAGTATCAGAGTGGGAACAAAATGAATATTTTGGTCTTTTCTAGCATCCAAAATTTAGAAGCAACAATTGAAAGCTGCGAAAGGCACGTTACAGGATCACACAATACGTTAAGCTTGAGGGGAAGTGGTTTTTGTGATCCACTCTCTGCCTTTCAACATAACGTTCCAATAAACCCACGGCAGTATTGATTTTTTAAGAAACCAGGCTGCACGACGAGGTTTTGTCGAATCCCACGGAAAACTGGGCATCACTTTACCACCATATCCAAACTCCGCGAGAATTATTTTCCCATTCTCCACTGTTAGAGGGCAGGATCCATATCCATCATAAGTCGAAGCCAAAGATTGCCCATTAAGTTTTGCTATCAGATTTTTTGCAACAATGGGTGCTTGCTTACGAGCCGCCGCAGCCGTTTTGGCATTTGGAGTCGTCGTTACATCCCCTAAGGCAAAAATATTTTCAAATTTGGTGTGTTGCAGTGTCGCTTGATCTACATCGACCCAACCGCCAGCCCCAGCTAAAGGGCTTTCTTTTATAAAGTCGGGAGCACATTGCGGCGGGCAAACATGAATCATATCGAATTTGCGCTCAACCACTTGAGGATCTTCTCCTTCTTTAGTGACTTTGAACCAAGCCTTTTGTTTTGGACCATCTATTTTTATTAGATTATGTCCAAAATCTAAATCAATTTCATATTTTTTTACGTATTCCATTAAAGGAGGCACGTAAGGTGCACATCCAAATAAAACTGGACCCGCATTGCAGAACGAAACTTCCAGATCTTTTAATTTCCCTGCCTTTGACCAGATATCACATGACAAATACATAGCTTTTTGCGGGGCACCCGCACACTTAATAGGCATCGGAGGTTGTGTGAATATCGCCGTCTTGCCCTGCATGTTTTCGACTAGGTTGTGCGTATAAGGAGCAAGGTCAAAACGATAATTGGACGTCACTCCATTTTCGCCAAGCGCTTCGTTTAAGCCCTCAACCGCGTCCCAATCTAATTTTAGACCAGCGGCAACAACTAGAAAATCATAACTGATCGCTGAACCATCTTCTAAAGTAACAGTTTGGGAGTCTGGTTCAAATGATTTAACTGCTCCTTTGATACGTTTGATACCTTGCGGCCAAACCGCATCCATGGTTCGCACAGTCTCATTTTTATCGAAAACTCCAGCTCCAACCATTGTCCAACCAGGTTGATAAAAATGTTCATCAGCAGGTTCAATGATGGCTATATCGAGTGAATTATCGCGTTTAAGTAAACTACTCGCTGTGGCAATACCAGCCGCGCCACCGCCAACAATGATTACTTGATGATTGGTCATATTTTTCTCCTAGTTTGAGTATTCACAGCAATGTATGGGTCTTAAAATTCGACAACCGCCCGGATTGATTTACCCTGATGCATAAGGTCGAAACCATGGTTTATATCTTCCAGCTTTAGTTTGTGAGTTATCATTGGATCAATTTCAATTTTTCCGTCCATGTACCAATCAACAATTCCAGGAACATCACTCCGTCCCGATGCGCCACCAAATGCAGTGCCGCGCCAGCTGCGGCCTGTAACTAATTGAAATGGACGCGTGCTGATTTCCGCACCGGCAGGTGCCACACCGATTATGATGCTTTCACCCCATCCTTTGTGAGCTGCTTCTAATGCGGTACGCATGACATTCACATTTCCGGTAGCATCAAAAGTGTAATCAGCCCCACCACCAGTAAGTTCGACAAGGTGGGCCACCAAATCACCATCTACTTTTGATGGGTTTACAAAGTCGGTCATACCGAAATGTTTTGCCATATCCATCTTGCTCTCATTTAGGTCAACCCCAACGATTTGGTCAGCGCCAGCTAATCGCAATCCTTGGATTACATTTAATCCGATACCACCTAACCCAAATACAATTCCCTTCGATCCAATCTCAACCTTAGCAGTATTAATCACCGCACCAATTCCAGTGGTAACTCCACATCCAATGTAACAAATCTTGTCAAACGGAGCATCCTTACGAACCTTAGCCAGAGCAATCTCAGGTACGACTGTATGATTGGCAAAAGTAGAGCACCCCATGTAATGATGAATGGGTGTTCCATCCAACATTGAGAACCTTGTAGAGCCATCAGGGAGCAATCCGGCACCCTGCGTACTCCGAATTTTCTGACACAAGTTGGTCTTAGGGTTCAGGCAGTACTCACACTCACGACATTCGGGGGTATATAGTGGAATTACGTGATCGCCAACTTCCAGACTGGTAACTCCTGGACCAACCTCAATTACAACCCCTGCACCTTCATGGCCCAAAATTGCTGGAAATATGCCTTCTGGATCATCACCCGAACGTGTGAATTCATCAGTATGACAAAGCCCCGTGGCTTTGATTTCAACTAAGACCTCTCCGGCCCGCGGGCCTTCAAGATTTACTTCCATTATTTCCAATGGCTGGCCAGCGGCTACAGCAACGGCTGCTCTTGTTTTCATTTCAGTCCCCAAAAAGTAGAAATTTCTTGTCGTGCAAGTCTCACAAAGTGAAACGATTCGGTCAATCATCTTCTAAAAAACCAGATTTCAGCTGTTACATAATTTTTTAAATACAGAAGTAAAAATCGATACTGAAGGCTTTGAACTATACAGTCGGAACCAGTCAAATCCATTCATGAATTTCAGTAATATTGAAAAAAAGCTATTCTGAGACCTCAAAATGGATTATTTGAATTTGCAACTATTCGACCATCTAAAGTTGATTGAGGTGAGCTTATGCTTAAAGAGGGATTTTGGGATAGTCTGTATAAGTTAAAAAAAAATGATGCTGTCAGCTGGTATGCAAAGCGATTAGATTTATCACTGAATTTAATAAACGAAAACTGCTCGAATAAAAGCAGTGTAATTGACATAGGATCTGGAAGATCGACGTTAGCAGATGACCTCTATGCACTGGGATATAATAAATTAACTTTACTTGATATTTCCGGAGCTGCGCTCGATCAAACATTAACGAGATTGGGCAAATTACAAGTTCCAGTATCTACCATACGTGCGGACATTCTAAAGACCACGTTGCGAGAAGATTTGTACGACTTATGGCATGATAGAGCGGTCTTTCATTTTTTAACTGAAGCAAAACAGCGCAAGGCTTACATCAAAAACTTAAAGCGAAGTCTTAAAAAAGGCGGGATAGTGATAATAGCTACTTTCGGGCCAAGTGGTCCTGACAAATGTAGTGGATTAGATGTCGTAAATTACGACCAACACAGCTTACAAAAAGAAATAGGAAGAGACTTTCAGTTTCTTGGAAGTAAAATCGATTATCACGAGACACCTTTTGGAACTTCTCAACAATTTATTTACTGTTGGTTTAGGCTGCTGCCCAACATAAAAGATGATAATTCCTAGTCCTGTTTGAAACGAGGCCTACAAATACAATCTAACTCATTGCGATTCTAATACTTTTGAAAAATCCTTTCATTTCAAAAACACTTAACCCTTTCGTGATTTAGAACCTTTATTTCATGATAATAAATTTAAGTTGTTATTTTATCAATGCTTTAAGTCTTACAACTAAGTCAGACTCACTATTATTTGAATGAGCATTTGTTCATAAGAACCTTGGGTAACTATTGATTAAACATTCTCTGATGTGCCAACAATATTTCATAAAAAAATTCTCCTTAATGGGGAAGTAAATAAATTATTAATCAGTGGAGGAAAAAATGTTAGATAATGGAAGTAGTTGTGCCGGACCCGGGTATGCGTCACCACAAGATGCAATCAAGGCTCCTCGCGAAAAAGTCGTGTATACTATCTGTATTTACACAGGGACTGGAGTTGAAAAGCCAGATTATTTAGCGACGATCGATGTGGACGAAAACAGCTCAACTTATGGAGAAATCATTCACCGTACTGAACTGGGCGTTATAGGCGATGAGTTGCATCATATGGGTTGGAATGCTTGTTCTTCGTGCAACACAGATGGAAGTATGGAACGTAAATACCTGATTATCCCTGGTGTTAGAACGGCTAACTTTTATATTGTTGATACGGCGACAGATCCAAGAAAACCCGCGCTATTCAAAACAGTAAGTGGCGATGAAATTAAAGAAAAAACGAATTTGTCCGCACCTCATACAGTACACTGCCTCGGATCAGATATCATAGTTTCCATGCTTGGAGATGCTGAAGGCAACGCACCAGGTGGCTATCTACACCTCGACAAAGATTTCAACATTGTTGGACGTTGGGAACTCGACACTACGGGAATGAATTTTAGCTACGATTTTTGGTATCAGCCACGGCATAATATGATGGTGTCTACAGAATGGGCAGCCCCCAATACCTTCCTACCAGGATTTGATTTAGAGGATGTGGCTGCTGGTAAATATGGTCAACATATTCATTTTTGGGACTTTAAAAATCGGAAAATTGAAAAATCAATAGATCTGGGCCCAGAAGGGTTAATCCCACTAGAAGCTCGGTTCCACCATAATCCTGACAGCACACACGGATTTGTTGGCGCGACACTCAGCTCGAATATTTTCCACTGGTATAAGGATGATGCTGGTGAATTAATAATTGAAAAGGTTATCGATGTTGACGCCATTGATGTTGAAGATTTCCCTGTACCAATGCCCGGCCTGATTACCGACATTCTGGTCTCTATGGATGATAAATATCTTTACTTCTCGAATTGGCTACATGGTGATTTGCGGCAGTATGATATCTCTGATCCGTCAAACCCCAAATTGACTGGACAGGTTTGGATTGGTGGCCTCCTTGGCAAAGCGCCTGACGTTAACGGACGATCAGTTGATGGTGCGCCACAAATGATCCAGCTTTCTTTAGACGGCAAGCGTTTATTTGTAACGACTTCACTTTTTTCAACATGGGATAATCAGTTCTATCCAAGCATGAAGGATAAAGGCGGTATAATGTTAATTGTCGATTGCGATGTGGAAAACGGCGGTATGGAAATTCGGAAAGATTTCCATATTGATTTTGGTAAAGAACCGCATGGGCCAGCAAGAGCACATGAAACAAGATACCCAGGTGGAGACTGTTCATCGGATATATGGGTCTAGGAAAAGGAGGAGCCTATTACTCTTATAGGCTCCTTTTTTTATTATGACAGACAAACAAATTAAGCATAAAGTAACACTCAAAAATCGAGAAAACAGAAGCTTAGAAGTAGCAGAAAACGAACCAATTCTCGATGTTTTTGAGTCAGCAGGTTGTGTACTTCCCGTTGCGTGTCGCTACGGAGGCTGTATAACATGCGCCGCTAAAATGATTTCTGGAAGTGTTCGTCAACCTAAGGGTACGGCAATTAATAAACGTCAATCTCGGGATGGTTATGTACTGTTATGCGTCGCGCGCCCAAAAGAGGATTGCATTTTTGATGTAGGAGTTGAGAGCCATACCACCCTTTATCAAAATCCATTTTCTAGCAACGTTGCAGCCGATTTACTGATAAAAGCAAAAGCGAAAGCAAGCGCACAATGACCAGTGCTGTGTCAGTTATAAGAACAAACTTTTTTTTGACCACCAGGTCAGGAGTAATTCTATTATGCTTTGCTGCATTCGGTTGGGTTCATGTCCTCATGCAGTTGGTAACTCTAAATTCAATTGGCAGCCTGTCCGAGGCAGGGCCAGGCATGCAAATTTTTTCTGCTTTTCAATATTACTTATTAAATGATCCTTTTGGCTTTCAAACCTCTTTGAACTTTTGCACCACGACCGACACAGACTGGGGCATACTAGACTTTTTAAAATCATTTACCATGTGGGTGGCGATGGTTTTTGCCATGATGTTACCAGGTTTGTTTCCATTACTTAAGTCAGTAAAATCACAAGGACAAAGAATTCTTCCATTTATCTTAAGTTACTTATCTATATGGTTAGGGTTTTGTGTGCTTGGAGTTGCAGTGCAGTGGGCACTTCGGCTATTAGAAATCTTAAATGGTCATATGGTGATTACAAATCCAGTGATTTCTGCCGCCACGCTATGTATCGCAGGTGGCTATCAATTATCTCAGACTAAGTCGGCTCGCCTGACTGAACGTAAAACACTAATAGCGGAAACTTATTTAAAACCATGCTGTCAGACCAGTGAACCAGTTTCCGGGTCAGTCTATGGCCTTGCATGCATTATATGTTGTTTGCCCATGATGCTGACAATGTTTGCATTCGGTTTGATGAATATTTTAGCGATGGTAATGCTCACTGTCATGATGATTTTAGAGACAAATCCGCCATCAAGGATTGATGTGACAAAATTGTGGGG
>TARA_B110000003_G_scaffold233179_1_pt1 | contig 10893 bp, 5 predicted proteins | sample TARA_B110000003 | Tara Oceans TARA_B110000003 (sample SAMEA4396424) | marine metagenome | biome: Westerlies Biome; feature: [SRF] surface water layer (ENVO:00010504); material: water (ENVO:00002006), including particulate matter (ENVO:01000060) such as... | depth 5 m
TACCCATTAAATCGAACGACGACGACGTCACGCGCGCGCCGAGATAACGTTGGCGCCCCGCCGCCGACGCTCGCGCGGCACAGCGACGCGTCCGACCGACGCCCGCGCGCGAAGCCGACGACGAAGACGCCTTCGTCAACGCCCGCGATCGCACGTTCGATCTCGAACGCCGCACAGACGACGATGAGCGCGTTCGCGATGCGAACGTTGACGGCGCGCCCGACCGCGGCGCGCGCGAACGGCGCGCGCGCGACGACGACGCGTCAACGCGTCGCGCAAACGCCGCGCGCGATCGCGCGCGCTGGTGCGATCTCCGCGAACGCGACGCGGGACGTGAACCGCGGGGCGAATGCGTGCGCGAACAAGGCGATCGCGATCGACGGTGCGGCGAGCGGCTCTGACTCTCTGGCGACGATGACGACGATGACGTACAACGAGACGGGGAAGTGGCGTGAGAACCTCGATCTCGCGGGATGGGCGGCGGAAATGCGCGCGATAGAGAAGGAATTCAAGGCGCCGGAACACTTCGAGGAGGATGTGAAGCACTTGAAGAAGATTTTGACGTGGGCGAACCTGTGCTACTTTGGCGGGTTGGCGGCGCTGACGGCGATGCCGATGGTGGGTTTGAACATGCCGGCTTGGTTGAACGGGATGAACCCGATCGCGGCGTTCATGATGTCGACTGCGATTTGCGCGAGATGGACTATGGTCGGTCACCACACGTGCCACGGTGGTTACAACGCGGCGCAGAGCACGAACGGGGAAGTCACTGGTCGATTCCACCGCAGAAAGTTTGCGCGCGGTTTGTGGCGACGATGCACCGATTGGATGGATTGGATGCTCCCGGAGGCGTGGGACGTAGAACACAACCACTTGCACCATTATCAACTCGGCGAAGATGCGGATCCGGATCTCGTTGAGCGCAACATGCAAGAGCTCCGCGAAGGTAACACCCCGATGGTGTCGCGTTATCTCCAAGTCGCTGGTCTCGCGCTCGTCTGGAAGTGGTTTTACTACGCGCCGAACACGTTGAAGGAACTTCTCGCGCGTAAGGAGCGTGAAGCCGCCAAGGCTGGTAACTCCAAGCCAAACCCGTTCAAGACTGGCAGCCTTCCGTCAACCGTTCTCACGGTCGCTCAAGGCGCGTTCAAGGGCGAGTTTGCCGCTGTGTCTGAAACCATCAAGTGCTTCGCTCCATACGCGCTCTGGTCTTTCGCCGCACTGCCGGCGATTGGCTACGCCATCGGCGGCCCGAAGGCTGCGCTCGCCTGGTTCATGACTTCCGTCCTCGCGGACGTTATGACGAACGTTCACTCGTTCATCATCATCGCCACCAACCACGTCGGCGACGACATCTACCGATTCGAGACGGAAACGAAGCCTCGTTCGGATGATTTCTACCTCCGCGCGGTGATCGGCTCCGCGAACTTCAAGACTGGCGGCGATGCGAACGATTTCATGCACGGCTGGTTGAACTACCAAATCGAGCACCACATGTTCCCGGACATGTCCATGCGCGCGTACCAAAACATGCAGCCGCGCGTCAAGGCTGTGTGCGAGAAGTATGGTGTCCCCTACGTGCAAGAGTCCGTGTTCACGCGTCTTGGACAACTCGTCGATGTCATGGTCGGCAAGCGCACCATGCTCGTGTGGGAGAACGGTGATTAAATTATAAATTATGACGATCGTGTTGAAACGTCGCCGCGAAGCGAGGTTCCAATTAAAGCTGATCGCCTTTCCCCTGCTTTTGCCTATCTCCACATTTGATTTATTTAGCGTTTTAAACAATATTGGCTATGTTGCTACTGCACGCTCAAGTAAAGAGGTTCTTTCCCGCCCTGATTCGCTCGCTGCCAACACTCGAGCTCCTCGCGCCTTTCCCGGGCGTGCCATCGGCTGAATCCCCTCCCTTGTTCCAGCGTCGATTGTAGTTTACCAAGTACTCTTCCATGGTGCTAAGAGTGAGATAATCCTGTCCAGGCATGATTTTATCGTTTTGAATCTGTATTTCTTTGAGCAAATCATCAGATATCATCTCCTCGTCTTCATCTGCTACACCGTTCCTAGCGCTGCTGTCGAAAAGTTCGATGGCATTGGTCTTAAACGGGTGTAAACTGACGCCGTTGGAGAACAAAATTTCAATCCGAAAGCGTCGAGGATCTGACGGAGGAACATGGAAACGTTCGAACATTCTAAACACGATGTGGGTAAGATAATCGAGCTCCTTCTCGCGCTTAAACAACGCTCCCAAGGCATCGTCGATGAGCGAAGGCCTGACGGTTTCATTCGTAGCACTCACGCTTGAGTTTGCGCTGGTAGCATCCTCTTCCTTTTTCGGGCTCCCTAGCGGCAAACCGGGCGGTACCCTGCTCGCGCGCGAGCTTCCCTTCGTAGAAGTGCGTTTTGTCGGACCCTTTGCATCGACGTCGCTTTCGCTATGTTCGGTGTGATACGGAGAGCGACCTCGCTCGCGATCTTCTCGAGGCTTGTCCAGGTGCGCGTACTGAAGTACATTGATGAGCGAATGCAAGTGAGATTCAGAGGTGAAATAAAGCCGCGTGCGCACGTGTCTGAATGGGCTATGCACACCGTGCGCCGTGGCGTATCGCAAATTCAATCGAGTCGTGTTCAGCTCTTCCTCTTCTTCTTCCTGCTCCTCACGTTCTCGCTCAGTCTCTTCGTCGATCGTTTCGGCCTCGTCTTCTTCATTTAAAACCGGTATCTTTTCGCTGATAGAAACACGGCGCATTTCATTCGATGACATTCCACCGCTTTCGACGGCGAAAGATTCCTCGCGAGTGTTGTTCAAATCGCTTAGCAATTTTGCAATCAAGCTGTTGGCAACGGTGCCCCCAATTCGTAGCTTGCTCGAAGCCGTCGTACCGTATTCATTCGGAACAATGCAATCTGCTAGCTCTTTCGCGATTTCGTACAACGCCTCGAGTCCCTCTAAAGCCAAATGTTCGTTATGAATGGCATCGTATTTTACCGCGTCGTAGACGTCTGGTACTTTCGAGATGTCAAACCTAGCTTTACGCGAATGGTAAAGATCTTGCTCTAACTTTTTCCATCTGGAATACATGAGCAAAAAGGACTCACCGCCAGCGGGAACGATCATGGTTTTAAGCTGTTGAATACCTCCTTTTGGAAGTGAACCACGTGGGGCGACGGCGGAATGCGTGTCGGCCCAGTTGATTCTAGTGCCGGAATCGGAATCATATCGCACTTGGTGGGTAGAAAGCATCGTTCTAAGCTGCACCGAAATTGATTTCGTGAGTTCATACAGCATTTCGAGTTTCTTGAGTGGCTGCTTCGGTACACCCATGAGATTGGTTGAAAGCGTGACAGCTTTTTGAGTCGTATCGTGGTGGGATGATTCGCCAGCGCTTTGAAAGCGATGCGCAGCCATAACCATTTGTGTCACCACCTTGAATTTATTCAGCGAAGCAAATCGCAAGGTCTGCGACAATCCCCCAATTTCTTCTTCGGTCGGCTTTTTGTCATTCAGCTGTGCATCTGGCTTGTATGTCATCGCCGTGAACAGCTTGTGCTTTGAGTGTAAGATGTCCTCTTCCACGTAATGAGTCACGAAATCCAACAACTTTGCATCTTTGGTAACGAGAGAAGCGAGAATCGGCGTGAGCTGTCCATGATGGGTATCGAGGGCGAGTAAACCTTTCGCAAAAGCTGCAGCAGTGATCTGCACTCGACCTTCATCGGAGGAGTAAATCTTCAAATCGTGGCGATAGGTTGAATGTAATCTCAGTAAACCATCAGCGTCCGAGCCGTAATAGTTACCTCGAGGATACATTCGTACTCTAAATGCCTTACCGAGTGTTTCGGCTTGATATTTACCCAAATAAGTCAAAACACCGCCGAACTTGATGATGAGGAGAGCCTCGGTGACTTTTTCTGTGTGAGAGTCTAGCGTTCCAGCATCGATTGTCTCCCACTCAAGAGGTTTGAGCTGCGCTTTACGATTGATACCACTAAAGTGTCCTCCTTCTTCGAGAATCGACACTACTTGTTTCCACGCTTCGAGTTCTTCTTGCGCCTCTTCATGTCCCTCCTCGTCTTTCGGCGCCAAGGTTTGCTTAGATAAACTTTTGTAAATGTCCCTGCAAATATTCAAGAGTTCTTGCAATGTCTGAGGCGTCTTCAATTTAGCTTGCTTGCGAGTTCGACCGTTCGTGCATCGAAGCATGAGATCAAGAAGTTCACGATTTTTCACTCTCAGTTTCATCTTTTGCTTGGGCGTGCGATCGCCGTGCCGAATGACGCCGAGTACGGCGCGCAACTCCTCAGGCGGTTCCTTGGGTGATGGCGCCTTCTCGAGTCTGGTTTCCTTCAATTCGGCATCATTACCATCTAAAATGATATCAGGCTCTTCAACACTAGCCGATGCCGCGGCTTTTTGAGCAGGCTGAGTGCTAAAGTGATTCGGCGCTACGGCTTTCAAAATCATCGCTCGCAAGCACACCGAAGCGTCGTCATAGTATTTTTTGGAGTTTTTCACAAAACTCCATCCATTGACGTCACAAACGTAGCTTCGACCTTTCGCACGAAGTAAATCAAATCCACAAACTCGCTGCCCAAACGCTATACACACACGGCGTGCGATTTCTTTCTCCTCTGGCGTCAACAATACCGGGTAACGCACCTCCTTGCCGCTCTCGTCTCTCTGCACTCTTCCATCGACGACTGGACTCTTTCTAGCTTCGGCGTGGGCGTAATTCGGACCAACAGTATACACTTTTACATCTGTACCGTTCGTTGACATGAAATCTTCGTAAATGAAAGATGTCGTCTCCCGAACCGGGGCGTAAGACAACTCGCCCGCCGCGGTGGTTTCAGGAGGAGGGTAGTACTGACTCGATTGATTACCAATCTTCCGAAACAAGCGCTTGTACCCCCCACCGACGCTGTGTGGGTAGTAGATAAAAATGTTATGATCCTCCGCGTTCGCCGGCTTCTCCACAAAGGGCTTATATATCCTTTTCCCGTTGATTTCCACGTACTCTTCGTCCTGTGAGAAATTCTTTGGCTCGAACGTCGGTTGATCGGGCAACGCCACTTCATCCCCCTTCGGCTTCTTCCTGAGCGCCCCCTTCTTGATGTAATCGTTACGATTCACCACCACGTGATTCGGCACTGGAATATCGTGTTCCTGCAACCGCTTATACACCAATCTCCGATCCAGCAGCGTCCACTGGTCGTTCGGCTCGTTCACCACAAAGGGCTTGTGCATCTCCACGTACCGCTCCACCTTTTGCAACGGAAACCCATTGCTGTAGAACGCGATCAGCGCGTCCACCTTGGGCCAATTTTCCACCGGTTCGTTCACCACGCACTCGTCCCCGAATATCACAATCTCAAACTCCCCGAACGATTCGATCCGCGTCAGGATCTCTCGCATCGCGCTCGAGCGCGACTTTTTATCCATCGCGCACACGCCCAGCGTGACGATCGGGTGCTTGGACGCGCTCGACGCGCCCGAGCGCGAGCTTTGCTTCCGCGCGTCGCGCGTCGGCGCCGCGTGTTCGGACATCGCGCGCGTCCGTCTGGGAATGACGCTTCGGGCGGGCGGGCCGCCGTCCCGGTCGTTAGGACGCGATTCCCCGCATTCGTCGACGACATGGCGCGGGATGGCGGCGTCGCGGGCGCGGGGCGGGGACGACGCGCGGCGCGAGCGATGGGGTACGCCGCGAGCGCGGTCGCGACGGCGTGCGCGGTGAAAAAGGCGTGGGACGTCGCGTTCGCGCGCGACGACGGCGGTGACGCGGCTGAGGAAGCGACGACGACGACGACGACGACGACGACGACGACGGGAGGACGCAATCGACGAGGCGTGCGCGTGGACGGTGGAGACAGCGCGGAAGTCCTGCGCGTTGGGTCGTTCGGATCGCGCGAGAGTCAGCGTGGGATGAGCAGCTCGACGAGTCGAGAGGATGAATTTTGGAGCGACGAGGGCGACCTGGAGGGGTCGCGGACGTCGGGACAGTTTTTCGCGAGCGCGAGTGGAGAAGACGTGAACGATGAGAACACGCCTAATTTTTTCGCGAGTACGAAGTTTTTTAGCGTTTTAGAGTTGGAGTTGTCGAGAGAGCTGTTTGAGGCGTCGGAGGAGGAGGTGTTGGCGCCGAATGAAGTGCTTTTTCGGCAAGGAGACGATAGTTCGAGTGGGATATACGTCGTCGTCGAGGGATCGGTGGGAGTGTATTTGCAACCGACGAATGGAGCGCCACCTGTGATGACGAATATTTTACAAGAGGGAGAGTCGGTGGGAGATATAGACATCCTCGACAGCGCGAGACGAAGCGTGAGTTGCATCACCATGCAGGGCGGGGCAAAGGTAGTGCGAGTCTCACAGCGCATCTTCTTAGACTTCGTTCGAAAGCATCCGCACACTTTGCAGCTGTATTTGCAACAAGCGATCGCGCGATTGTGGCGCGTGGCGCAGTTTTCGCTGATTGATTTTCTTGGCATGCCTCGGCAATCGCTTCGCGGTCAACCTGAGGCGGACGACGCATGCTCGCTCGCAAATTCAGATTTCTTGGAGCACTTACCGACCGTGGAGAAGTATTGCGCACGCAAACAAATAAAAAAGGGTGAGATTATTTTTGCCGAAGGAGATTCTACGGATGCGTTTTACATCCTTCTGAAGGGATCGATTGCGCGGGAAGCCATTCCATGGCCGAAAGGCGACGGGCTGCGTGGGAAGCCGGTGCGAGCGTTACAGTTGATCGGTTCGGCGCACTTTATGACACGCTCACTCTTCAGAGAAACCCAACAGGCGGATGAAGATTGTGAAATGCTCGTCATAACAGGAGAAGTTCTCGAGCATTTGTGTACAGCTGAAACTGAGGCATACATCTCTTTGCTCCGTCAAACGTCTTCGTCTCTTGGCGTTCTCATTCGTAATTTCATCGGCTTCGGTCTCAATCGAGTGTGGCTGAGAAGCGGAGATCACGTCTTTATGACCAATGAAGATGCCACAAGTATGTTTGTCATCATCAGTGGACGCGTGCGTTTACGGTTTCCACGTCACACGAGTAGTGGAGATGAAATAATTCGGGAACGCGGTCGAGGCGATACCATCGGAGAAGCGCCTTTACTCGCGCATGGGAAGTATTCCTCAACTGCAGTCACTTCACGCGATACAGAACTCGTCAGAATGTCGCACGGAGCGCTGAAACTGATCAACGCGCATCACTCTGAGGTATCGAGTCGACTTCTTGAACTCGTCGCTTGCAAACTGCAGAATAACCTTCGAACTGGCGACCGTTCGCTCGCTGAGCTCGTGACGATCTGCCTCATACCTGCGGGCCCACGCACACAAATCAACGAGTTTGCAAGCGCTCTTCAAAGTGCGCTTTCCATGTTTGGATCCACACTGCTGCTAACGAGTTCAGTTATCGATGAAATTTTCGCTGACGAAACGACTCATCGCCTAGACAACCTGTTTTACCGTTCAAAGCTCACTGGATGGATGGCAGAACAAGAGGAAGTGCATCGTTTCATCGTCCTCCAAGCGGATCCGCGTGCATCAAGTTGGAGTAAAGTTTGTGCGAGCCAAGCGGATTGTGTATTAGTCGTGGCACACGGCAATCATGAGAATAAGATGCCGCTTCTGTACGAGCAACGACTACTTTGGCGCACACGAAACAGCGCACGTCCAGAACTGGTACTAATTCACGAGCCTGGAAGCACGCCGTCGCAAACAAAGACTTGGCAGGAAAACAGAACTACAATCAAACGCCATCATCACGTGAGACTAGCGTCGAGGGATGACATGTCACGCCTCGCGAGGTATGTGTCCGGACATAGCGTTGGCGTGATCTTGACCGGCGGAGGCGGCGGTGGTTTGGCTCATTTGGGCGCGTTACGTGCGCTCGAGGAGAATGGAATTCCAATCGATTGTATCGGTGGCACCAGTCAAGGCACGCTCACAGCAGGGATGTATGCTAGGACATTATCAACATCGCACATACTCCCAATGCTTCGCAACAACATGCACGTTCTGAACTCTCCTCATCATTTGCTCACCGATCTCACACTCCCGCTGCTTTCGCTCTTTAGCGGCAAGGGCTTGGACACCATCATCAAGAGTTCCGTGGGCGCTGATACCTCCATCGAAGATCTGTGGCTGAACTTTTTCTGCTGTAGCACAAATTTAAACAAACAGTGTTTGAATGTGCACACTTCTGGACGTCTTTGGCGGTGTATTCGAGCGTCGATGACGGTTCTCGGGCTCTTGCCTCCGGTTCGCGACGAGAATGGTGAGTTACTCGTTGACGGGGGCTACCTGAACAGCGTTCCCGTAGACGTGATGCGAAAAGAGATGGGAGTCGAGACTGTGATCGTTGTGGACGTAGAAGACAAAGATTTCATTAGCTTCCGCGATCTCACGCCGCACGATGGAGGCATGAGCAGTTTCGGCTTGCTGTGGGATCGATTGAACCCGTTTGACTCGCGCAAGTCAAAGAGTGCCTCAGAACGACTGGATCACCCATCGTACGCGGACGTTCTGAACGCATTGACGGCGACGACGACGAAGAAGCACCTCGAGCTCGTCGCGCGAGACCATCGAATCAACATGCACCTCCGACCTCCAGGCGTGTCTTCGTGGATGGCTCACGGCTTGACGTTGTCTCAGATGGACGCTGCGGTGCGAAAGGCACAAGCGTACACGAACACCGCCATCACGAACTGGAAGCACAAAGCGAAGGAGGAACGGCGAATTTCAGACGTCGACGTCAACAAACCTCACGCTGAACTCCAAATGGCCGCATCGGCGTTTGCCGCCGTTAGCGATCCCGAGTCGCCAAACATCTCTCCTCACGTCTCTCCGCGCAACAGTTTCGATAGAAACCGCGTTTCACCTCATCGCTCACCGCGAACGAGCGGGTCAAAGTCAACGAGCTTGCCCAAACCGCCGAATATGCGCGTGAACGTTGTCACCGAGCGAGCTTCGGACTCCATGAAGCAGCGCACGACTCGCAAATCCGGCGCCACGCCTCGCGCCGCCCTCTTGCCGAGCAACGACCCCGCCGAGACTGCGTCTACGCTCTCTCCGCGTCCTGGTTCCCAGCTTGTTCGCACGTTCACTGATCACAGCCAATCAGACGCTCCCTTAGCGATCGATCCAGCGCTGTTCATGAGCACGCAATCGCAAAATTAATGTCCGCACGAGGACAGTGTAACAACAGAAAACCAACCCGCCCAGACGCCGCACTTTAAGACGCACACACGATGCTTTCCGCGTCGCAATCCATCTCCAGCGTCCGCGCATTCACGCGCACGTCGACCGTCACTAAGCGTGCGTCTAGTGTCCGCGGTCCGGTCAAGGTACGCCTTCGCGAGACGACGCTTCGCGACGCGACTCGACGGGATGACGATGACGACAGCAGCCCTCGCCTCGCCGCGAACGAGTCCTCGACTGACGACGCGTTGTGACCGCAGGTGAACGCGCTGACGTGCTCGACCGCGGATTTCAAGGTTGGACTCTCGCTCGAGATCGACTCCAACCCGTGGAGAATCACCGGTGCGTGCGGGCGATGACGAACGGCACGCGTACGCTTTATCCACTCGCAGGCGCGAGAGCGACGGCTGCTCGCGCAAATCGCTTAAATGCACGAAGACGAGGCCACGACTGACGGAAATCGATCGTCGATTGTCTTGAGTAGAATTTATGCACGTACAGCCCGGTCGCGGGTCGGCGTTCGTGCGCACGAAGCTCAAGAACTTACTCACCGGGAACACGAACGAAAAGACGTTTCGCTCTGGCGAAAAGTTTGAGCTCGCCGAGGTGACCAAGGATACTATGCAATACACGTACATGGACGGCGACGACTACATGTTCATGAACATGGAAACTTTCGAAGAGCTTCGAGTGCCGCCGTTAGCGGTGAGTAAGTTTGTGAAGGAGGGCATGGACTGCGGCATCGTGCAGTGGAAAAGCAAAGTCATCGGCTGCGAGGTGCCGAACCCGTACACGTTCGAGGTAGTGCAGACCGATCCGGGATTGAAGGGCAACACCGCGAGTGGTGGCGATAAGCCGGCGACTATCGAAACCGGTGCGGTCGTGACCGTGCCGCTCTTCGTGAACATCGGCGACTCCATCATCGTGAACACGGAAGACGGCACGTACAAGTCGCGTGCTTGAGCTTATTGTTTGTCATAAGTCAGCGCACCTACATATTCTATGCTCCCTACAAATGTCCGCGGCGAAGCGTGCGATAGACCCGATCGCCGTCGCGGCCCGTAAGCTCGGATACGTCGCGCGAAGCGCTCTCAAGCTCGTCGAGTTGGACGACAAGTTTCGTCTCCTGCGCTCGAAGAGCCGCATCCTCGATTTGGGCTGCGCGCCCGGGGCGTGGATCCAAGCCTGCTGCGCGCGCGGGGAGAAGCACACGGAAGTGTTAGGAGTGGACCTTCAAGACGTGGAATTATCGGGGATGCGCTACATCGATGAGGCACGCGTGAGAACGCTCGTTCGGGACGCGCACGAAGCGACTCTGAATGAACTCGGCGGGGCGCACTCGTTCGATCTAATTCTTAGCGATATGATGGCGAACACGAGCGGCATTGCGAGCGTAGACGCGGCGGCGTCGTTGCATTTGGCAGAGTGCGCGGTAGATGTCGCGATGAGTCGCGGCGGCGGCGAAGGCGCGTTGCGTTTGCGTGGCGACTTGGTAGTGAAGATTTTAGAAGGTGACGGAAGCGTAGAGGCACTTGTCGCAGCGTGTAAGCCACGGTTTGCCAAGCTAAATTGGTTCAAACCGAAGGCGACGCGAAGCGAGAGCAAGGAAATTTATCTAGTTGCTCGCGGGCGGACGTCGTGACGCGTCTAACTGTAGGTTGTCAATATCAAACTAGTATCTAGAGCGAGAT
>TARA_B110000003_G_scaffold196914_1_pt1 | contig 10887 bp, 8 predicted proteins | sample TARA_B110000003 | Tara Oceans TARA_B110000003 (sample SAMEA4396424) | marine metagenome | biome: Westerlies Biome; feature: [SRF] surface water layer (ENVO:00010504); material: water (ENVO:00002006), including particulate matter (ENVO:01000060) such as... | depth 5 m
TCTATTTTTCCATATTTATTAATTATTGTCTGATTATTTGATATTTTGGTTAATGCTGATGCATATCGCTCACCTAATCTTGGTTTTAAGTAAATAATTTTAGTTTTAAACATTTTGGCAAGATTTTTAATAGAATAAGACTTTTTATGACTTATGCTATAATGGAGACATTTATTTTTCTTCCAAGCCTCAATACAAGTATTAATAGTATCATCAATATGAGTAAATCTTCTTGTTTGTGTTCCTGGTTTTACAATAGTTAAAGGTTTGTTATTGCTGTATTGATTTTCAAAAATTCCAACAACAGTAGCCATATCACCCACTTTAATTTGACCAGGACCATAAACATTATAGAAATAAATAACTTCAAATTTAAAATTAAACCATTTTCTCAAGTTTTCTAATAATTCCAAATTTTTAGATTTTGTAAAAGCATAGGGAGATAAGTTTTTATCATTACCGTTATTACCTAGTGATGCTGATGTTGCTGAATAAATAAGTTTAATATCATTTTTAAGACAAAATTTAAAAACAGCGTTTGAACCAATAGAATTTGATTTGAAACATTCATCAAATTTTTTAAAACTTTGATAAATTCTTGAAAATTCTCCAAAATGAAAAATTGAATGAATTTGTTTTTTTACATTTTTTAAATTTTTTGAAATATTAATTGTATCAGCTTTTAAATACTTAACTCTACTATCTCTAATATGATTCTTTTTATTTCCCGATGAATAATTATCTAAACTAATAATATTTTTATTTGTTTTTTTTAAAAGTGTTTTAATTAAATTGGAGCCAACGAACCCACTACCACCAGTTACAATTATGAGATTTTTCATTTTAGAAATTAGCCTGGCAACGTCCTACTCTTCCGTGTCTTAAGACAAAGTACCATTGGCGCTGAAAGGCTTGACTTCCGAGTTCGGCATGGGATCGGGTATAACACTTTCGCAATAATTACCAGGCATGGCCTTTTACAATTATATTCAAAAAATGTAAAGCCTTATAACTTATGTTCTATGATTAATAGCTTCTCGTAAATTTAAGTGTATTTTCACCACTTTTTATTTCATCCTCAATCCATGTATATGTTTTTGACAACCCATCAATTAATTTAATTGAAGGTGCCCACCCTAAATCTAAATTAATCTTAGTATTATCGCTTGATCTTCCTCTTACACCTTTAGGTTTGTCTAACAAATACTTTCTTTGAACTTTAAAATCTGCAATTTTTTCGATTATATCAATTAATTGATTTATTGAAACCTGTTCATCACTTCCGAGATTATATGGATCTTTTAAGTCAGAATTAAAAATTTTTTTTGTTCCTTCTAAACAATCATCAATATACATAAAGCTTCTTGTTTGTTCTCCATCTCCCCAAACTTCAATTTCATTTTGGTTATTTATTTTAGCCATTGCTATTTTTCTTGAAAGTGCTGCAGGAGCTTTTTCTCTTCCACCATCATAGGTACCTGAAGGGCCATAGACATTATGATATCTAATCACACTTGTTGGCAAACTAAAATCTTCTGTAAAATGTCTACACATTCTTTCACTAAATAATTTTTCCCAACCATAACCATCCTCTGGTTGAGCTGGATAAGCATCAGACTCTTTAAGGCCTGGGATAAAAGTATTTTCTTGTTTGGTAGCATTATAAACACAAGCACTTGAAGAAAAAAAATATTTTTTTACTTTATTAACCAAACAAGCTCTTAAAAGATTGGTGTTTATTAATACAGACAACATACACTCAGCTTTATTATTTTCAATAAATCCCATACCACCCATGTTGCATGCCATATTATAAATATAGTCAACTCCTTCAGTTACCTTTAGACAATTTTTGTACTCTTTCAAATCTAGACTATGATTTTTATTTATGTCAAATAATTGAAACCAATACTCTAATGGTTTAATATCTGCACATATAACTTCATTGCCAGATTTCATTAAATCTCTAACTAAGTGACCACCTATAAAACCACCAGCACCACAGACTAAATATTTGCTCATTTTTTTTTAATTAAAATAATCTAAAGTTAATTGTTAAATAAATTCATTTAAAATTATTACTATAATCTTTTTTTACAATAAATTAAGTTAGAAATTAATTCTTTCTTTCTCTATTATTAATGGTAGTTTTTTATTGTAATCTAAAATCACAATAACATATTCTCCAATTAAACCTAAAAAAAACATTTGAATTCCTGATAAAGCAAAAAGACCAATTATAATTGGTGCAATCCCAAAGGAAAAAGATCCCCAGAATAAAATTTTTAAGATAAAAAAGATAAGCGCAACTAATAAACTAATAAAACTAAAACAAAAACCAAAAATTGTTAAAAATCTGGCTAGTTTTGTATGCTTTACAATACCCAAAATCCCGTAATCTAATAAACTTAAGAAATTATTTTTTGATATTCCTTTTTTTCTTTTTGGTTGATCAAATGGAATCAATTTTATATTAAATCCAATTTCATAAATCAAACCCCTCAAATAAGGTGAAGGATCATATATATTTTTTAATATATTAACTACACTTGAAGAATAAATTCCAGAACCAATAATATTTCTGTCTGGACTATGCTCAGATAAAATATTTAATAATTTATAATAATTATTCTTAATAATTTTATAAAAAAAATTTTCATTGTTAAATTTTTTTTGTAATAAAACAATTTCAAATCCTTTTTTAAACTCTTCAATCAATTTTGGTATCAATTCAATTGGATCTTGCAAATCTGAAACCATTAATATTGTTGCATCTGCATTAGAGTCAATTAAACCATAAAATGGAGATTTAATTTGTCCATAATTTCTATTATTTATGATTGCCTTAAAATTTTTATCGGTTTGAGCAATTTCTTTAATATATTTTATTGTATTGTCAGTGGAGGAATTATCAATAACAACATGTTCATATTCCAAATTCAAATTAGACATAATTGTTTGAATTTTTTTATGTAAAACATGTATGTTTTTTTCTTCATTGTAAGTAGGTGTAACAATTCTTATTTTCATTAATTTTTATATTTTTTAATTTTATTTAACTTTTTTAGTAAAAAATTAGGTAATAGTAAAATTAATAATAATGTTAATAAAATCTTAATGTTTAATTTTATCAATCTTTTATTAATATTAATAATTCTTAAGGTTGATACAATTCCATTTAAAATTTTATTTAATCTAATCCAAGAAATAAGGTGTTTGAAAAAAATCTTTTCAAATAAAATGGGATATTGATTTTTAAAATTTTTTTTTAATGCTGGCAAATAAGTAAATTCATAATTTAACCTTTTAGATAAATGTTTACCACTTTTGTTATCTAAATTTCCTACTCTAAAAATTACAATTTTATTTTCTATAATTTTCCAATTTGTTGTATGATTTAATAGAAAATTAGTATGAATATATGCATTTAAATATTTAAAATTTTTTTTTATTAAAAATTTTTTTATTATTTTTGTATTATAAATTTGTGACGAAATAAATCCAATCATATAATAATCTTTGTTTATATCAAAATTTCTTTGTTTTAATTTTGTTTTTTTAAAATTGAAAATTTTATTATTGATTTTTTTTTCTATTTTTGAGTCATATGATAACGTGAGTCCATCAATGTTACTATTTTTTTTTAAAAAATTTAAAATTTTACTAAGAGAATTAATATAAATTCTATCATCATCACTTATATACCAGGTAAAATTAGATTTAGATTTTTTTATATATTTAATAAATCTATTTTGAAAACTTAAAGAATTATTTTCTCTAATTATTTTAATATTTTTAAATTTACTAAGTTTTTTAAAAAAATTATCACTTAAGTAATCACAATTATTGTAAAGGACTAATGTCAAATTTATTAATTTAAATTGCTTGGATGAAGATAAATCATTTAAAATTTGTTTAAGATAAATTTCTCTGTTATATGATGCTATAATTATAGATAACATTTATATGAAATTAATAATTCTTGCTGGAGGAAGAGGCACAAGGTTGAGTGAGGAAACCTCTTTAAAACCAAAACCCTTAGTTGAAATTGGTGGAATGCCAATAATTTGGCATATAATGAAACTGTATTCTGCGTATGGTATAAATGATTTCATAATTTGCCTAGGTTATAAAGGTTATTTGATTAAAGAGTTTTTTTCAAATTATAGTTTGCATACATCTGATATAACAATAAATACAAAAAAAAATAAAATTATAACCCACAAAAAAAATACGGAAAACTGGAATATAACATTGGTTAATACTGGTGAAAACACTTTGACTGGTGGGAGAATACTTAGAATAAAAGATTATGTTGATGAAGAATTTTGTTTGACTTATGGCGATGGATTGTCTGATGTTAACATTAAAGAACTAATTAAATTTCACAAAAAGAATAAAAAACTTGCAACTGTAACAGTTGTAAAACCTAACGCACGTTTTGGTTCCGTAAAAATAGATAAAAATAATTTAATTAGATCTTTTATGGAAAAAAATAATGATCATGTTCAGTGGGTCAATGGAGGTTTTTTTGTTTTAAATAAAAAAATTTTTAAATTTTTAAAAAATGACAAAACTGTTTGGGAAGAAGAGCCTTTAAAAGAATTATCAAAACAAAATCAACTTATAGCTTTCAAACATAATAAGTTTTGGCAACCCATGGATACTATCAGAGAAAAAGAATATCTTGAAGAATTGTACTTAAATAATAAAGCGCCATGGATAAGTTGGTAGATTAAAAATAATAGTTAATTTCATGAAAAATTTTTGGAATAAAAAAAAAGTATTAATAACAGGACACACAGGTTTTAAAGGTTCTTGGTTATCTTTAATGTTGTTAAACTTTGGTGCACAGATTTATGGAATTTCCTTAAGCCCTAAAAAAAAAGACTTAAATTTTATAAAATCAAATCTAGACAAAAAATGTAAAAATTTTTTTTTTGATATTTGTAATTATAAAAGACTAAACAATACAATTAAAAAAATTCAACCAGATATAATTTTTCATTTAGCGGCTCAACCTTTGGTAATTGAAGGATATACTAACCCGAAAGAAACTTATGAGGCAAACACCTTGGGAACCCTCAACATTTTAGAATCAATCAAAAATAATAAAATCAAAACATCAATTATAATTACTACCGATAAAGTTTACAAAAATGATGATATAAAAAAAAAATTCACTGAAAATGATGAGCTTGGTGGTTCAGACCCCTATAGCTCTTCAAAGCATCTAGCTGAATTAATTGTACAAAATTATAACTTAAATTTTTTAAAAAAAATGAAATTAAATGTCGTTACTGCTAGAGCTGGAAATGTAATAGGGGGTGGTGACCGAGGTGAAAACAGATTAATACCAGATTTCTTTAAAGCTAGTAAGAAAGTAACGTTAAGATCTCCTACAGCAACAAGGCCTTGGCAATTTATTATTGATCCTTTAGATGGATATTTAAGACTGGCTAAATTCATATATAAAAGAAAATTAAAAAATGATCAATATAGTTGGAATTTTGCTCCTAATAATCAAATACCTAAAAATGTAAAATATATAATTGACACTCTAAACACAAAATTTAACAAAAAAATCATTTACAAAAATAATAATAAAATAAAAGAAAAAAAATATTTAAATTTAGATAGTAAAAAAGCTAAAAAATATTTAAATTGGAATTGTAAATATAACATATTGGATTCTATTCGTAAAATAATTGAATGGGAACAAAATTATAAAAAAAATAGCAACTGTGTAACAACAGAACAAATAAGAGATCATTATAAAAAATTTTAAAATATAATTTCTAAAATTTATTTTTATAAATAATCAAAAAATATGATAAAAACGAAATTAAAAATGAAAAAATTATATTTCCAAGTGTATAATAAATAATTATTGGTAAAATATAAAGTGACTGAATAATCAAAGTAGTTTTTAGAAAACTATATTTTTTTAATAAATAATGATGAATATGTTCATTATCTGCAACAAATGGGTGTTTTTTTTTAAAAATTCTAAAAACTGCAAGTCTTAAAAGTTCTAACCCAGGTATCATCATTATTAAAAAAATTTCATCTGCATAGAAGATACCTAAATTTGTATTATAAGATTTGATAATCATTGTTCCTAACAAAAAAGATAGAAGTAATGAACCACTATCTCCTAAAAAAATTTTTTTTTTATAATTCAAATACAAAATAAATATAATTTGAAAAATTATTAAAATTATTAAATTAATATATACTGACTTTAATGCTAATATTATTAATAAGATCAATGCATACAATGAGGCTTGAAGGTCAATACCATCAAACATATTAAATGCATTCATAAACAATAAGAAACAAAATAAAGTAAAAAAAATAGAGACTTTTTTTAATTCTACAGAATATTCATTAAAATCGAATCTTAGATCATTCACTCTCAAATCATAATCAAAAATTAATATTTGCAAAAGTATTATTGAAATAGTGATTAATTTTAAATTCGCTGAAAGTCCTTTTTTATCATCAAAAAAACCAACCAAAAAAACTAAAAAGCATGTAAAAAATAAATGATAAAATTCCAATTTTGAGAAAGAAAAAACTTTCTCAAAAATTATGTTTTCTATGAATAATGATTGTATAAAAATCATTATTAAAGGAAAAAAAATTAAGGGTCCACCTAACAATGAAACTTTATCTTTATGTAATTTTCTTTGATTAGGTTGATCATAAATATTATAAAAATATGTAATTTTGTTAATAAAAATAACAAAAAAAATATTAATAAATATTGAATAAATTATTAATTTTTTGATTTCCATAAATTCATAAATCCTAATGGTAAAAAAGTTAAAATTGAAAGGTAATTATTAAAAAAATTACCGGAAGGTAACAATGGAAATAGTGTAGCAAAAAAAATTGCGATCAATAAATAATTAGTATCTTTTATTGGTTGTAAAAATATTTTTTTTATTAAATATATAGTAATTTTTAAATATATTATTAAAAAAAATAATGCTCCGATTATACCCAATTCACTTAAGAATTGTATAAAGAAATTGTGAGGGTGAGTATTACACCCATTTTGATACTCATATTTTAGAAATAACCTATCTCCCTTAGAAAATTTTTCTCCATTATTTTTAAAAGTTAAAATGTAATTTCTATCTACGTTAATTGGTATATGAAGTTTTTTTTTGACAGAGTCTCTCGAAGTTAATTGAGTTAAATTTACATATTTAATTTTTATTACATCTGCTGCTTCATAATAATATCCATCTGCTTCTGCTACAAAATATAAGTAATCTTGTGCTTCAATGACCTCGTGGATTTTTTTTTCGTACTTATCTTTACTACACAAATTTCTAAAAGATTTTATTCCAGCTCCTAAAAAAATTTGATCTTTAAATATTTCATAGGCAGTTACGAAATGAAGTTGATGTCTAAAACTAAATAAATTTAACCTATCGTTTTCTGTTATCTGTTTATATGTATGATCTATAATTCTTGAATAAGAATTTTTATTAGTAACAAAGCCTACAATTAATGACAAAATGATTACTAAAGTGAATAATAATCTAATTTTATTGGACAAATAAAAGAGAGTAAAAAATACTATTATTAAGTAAATTGCTAAAGCTGTCCTTTCACTACTTAGTACTATCATAATTAAGCAAATAGTTGATGTATACAAAAATAAAAAAATTTTATTTTTTGGAGAAACGTTAAATAATAAAAAAATAAAAATTCCATAAGTTCTAGAAACAAAACTACCTAGTATTAATTCATCGCCAAAAATACCACTAACTCTATTTATATTGAGTTGATATCCTAATATATTGAAGCCATATAAAACTTGAAAAATTACATCTGCGAATAACAAAGAATAGAGAATTATAAATATATAAAGTGTAAAAAATTTATACTCTTTGTTTTGAAAAATATAGCTTAATAATAAAGCAAAAAAAATTAACCTAAAGAAAGGAATTGATGACTTTAATGAAATAAAAATATTGTCAGAAAAAAAAGAATTAAAAACAATATAAATATAAAATAAAGCTAAAAAAAATATTAATCTATTTTCAAGAATATTTAAAAATAATTTTTTTTTAAACATAAAGTAAATAAAAAAAATTGAGGATATCGATACAATCAAATCTGGCAGAAAAGGACCTGAAACTAAACTAAAAATAAAAATAAAAATTAATAATTTTAAAAAAAACTTATTGTAATCTCTTTTATTTACCAAAATTATCATGGATATTGTAATTAATCTTAACTATAACTTAATTTTATTATAAAGAATTTTCTATGACTTATAAAGAATATAAAATTGCTATCGTTGGCTTTTATCAAATTAAAGGTAGTTTTAATGGAGCCTCTGAAGTTAGTTTAAGTTTATTTGAGTCTTTAAATTGTAAAAAAAAGCTATTTGATTTAAAAAACCCTAAATCATTCGAAACAAATTCACCACTTAAATTTTTTTATCCATATTTAATAAAACCATTAAGAATTATTTTTCAAATTAATAGAGTAATAAATTTTTTAGAAAAATCTAAAAAAAAAATTGTCATTATTGAAGGTGCAAGTTGGATAGGTTATTCTTATTTATTTATCAAAATAGTAAAATTTTTGATTAAAGATGTAAAAATAATTTATCATGCTCATAATATTGAATATGAAATAAGAAAACTAAAAAATTCATATTTAATACAATTATTCACTTACATGCTTGAAAAAAAGGTATTAAATCTATCTGATTATTCAACATCAGTATCTAAAATTGATCAAAAAAATAATCTGCTTCTTTATAAAAAAAAAACAATTTTATTTTATAATGGAATTAGTCAAAAAAGATTAAAATCATCAAAAAAAATAATCGAAGAAGAATATATAATATTTTCAGGTAATTATTTTTTTTTACCAAACCAAATAGCAATAGATAAATTAATAAGACTTTTTAAAAAATTAAATACAAAATTAAAAAAACTAAAATTAGTAATTACTGGCTCAGATATTCCAAAATCAATTAAAAAATATAAATTTGTTATTTTTAAAAAAAATCTTTCAAAACAAGATCTTAATAATTATTTGATAAACTCAATTTGTACAATTTTACCTTTAAAAAAAGCACCTGGAACTAAATTAAAAGTGATAGAGGCATTTTTAAACGGAGTGACTGTCGTTGGCACCAAACATGCTTTTAAAGGACTAAAATTATTCAAGTTAAATCCTCCATTTATTTATAAAAATGAAAATCAATTATTTAGTATTATAAAATTTATAATAAAAAATAAAAAAAAGGTAAAAAAATTAGCAATAAGAGATCTTCATAATTATAAGAAATATTATTTAATGGAGAATATTGTCAAAAAATTTTTTTATACAAATAATATATAAAATTGTCCTTTAAACTTAAATAATTTTACTTTCCTTATCAATAATATACAAAATCATTAAGAAAATTAAAAAATCTAAATTGTAATAAGATATAGAGTTTTCAATTAAAGATCTTAAATATAAAAAAAGCAATACATTGATGCTTATTATTAATCCGAAATTTGAATTAAAATTATTATATATTTTTTTAATGAAAATAAATTGATATATTCTAATTAAAATTTTGATATTTATATAAATAAAAATTAAAAGACCAAATATGCCACTACAAACAAAAATATTTAATAATGCATTAGAGATATTACTTCCATAATAATCTGATTTACCACCTTTAAGTAATTTCCTGTCAGTCTGAAAACCATTTCCAATCCATATGTTAATTTTATCATTTAAAAATAAACCATAAACTCTTTTCCAAATTTCGGTTCGACCTGTTGTTTCAATTTGAATATTATTTTTTTCTTTATCAATTTTAAGAAACTTTCTTTGAGTTGTAATATTCGTGTTTTTTATAAAATCTTTTTTAATTTTTTTATAACTATAATTTTCAGTAGAATTTTTTTTAATATTTTTTGATTTAAAAGTTTGAAAGAAAGTAATTTTTTCAATATCAGTTTTTTTGACAATTATTTCATAAATTTTATATTCTTTAATAATATGTTGTGTGAAATATGGAATAATTAATACACAAATAAGAATTAACATTTTTTTTAAGTTGGGTAATTTAATTAGAAAAATAATTAATAAAATAATTAAAGTACAAGAATATATCGCAAATCGTGAAGCTAATAATACAATTATTGTATTTATGACTATTAAAAAAAATAAACTTAAAGTTCTTATATAGATATTTTTATAATTAAAAAAAAATAATAAACTAATGATTGAGATCATAGCAAGAATTCTTGAAACTCCTGTTGACCTAGTCATTACATGTCCAAAAACTTCGTTATATGCCAAGTAATCAGAATAATATAATAAAATTGTTTCATCATTTAAAAAAAAATCTACCATCATATTAAAAGTAAAATAAAGATAAATGATTGCTATTATATATGAGGTAAAAATAATTTTTAATTTTAATGTATTGTGAAATTTTTTGTTGTTAAAATTTATATAGTAAAGCAAGGCTGAGAAACTACCGATCATCATGTATACAGACTGAACTTCAAGCCCGATATCATAATCTTTTATATATTCTATAATGTTGGGGATATTACCACTGAAAAAAATTTTATAGTCAATTTTAAATTGGTTAAAATTTTCTGAAAATAAAAAATTTGATTGAATAATAAATACCAATAAATAAAGAAAAAAAATAGAATTCGATAATTTAATTTTTTTAAAATTAAAAAAAAAATAAATTATTAAAAAAAAAAAAGAGGTAAGATATAAAAATATTCTTATAGCATTTATATTTGCTGTTTTACTTAAACCAAAATACAGAACATCTGTTAAATTAGCATTAATTGCAAATAAGATTGGAAACCACAGAAATAATATAGCTAT
>TARA_B110000003_G_scaffold48272_1_pt1 | contig 10881 bp, 10 predicted proteins | sample TARA_B110000003 | Tara Oceans TARA_B110000003 (sample SAMEA4396424) | marine metagenome | biome: Westerlies Biome; feature: [SRF] surface water layer (ENVO:00010504); material: water (ENVO:00002006), including particulate matter (ENVO:01000060) such as... | depth 5 m
GCTGTAATATAATTTTTACATTAAAAATAATTTTCATTGAAATTAAATATATATTTATTTAATAAAGATTTTTTTTGAAGTTTGTTGGAGTTAATATTATTAATAAGGTTCGTCTTCATAATTTAATTATATATTAGAGGGGCAAACTAATTATTAATATTTATTTAATATAGATACATCTATGCTTGCACATTTGTACATATTCGAATAATCTATAAAGCTACTGCTAGGGGTCTATTAAAGAAAAAAAATAATAGTGAGAAATACCCTTCGAACCTGATGTGGTTAATACCGCCGTAGGGAAAGCATTTTAATATGCTCCTTACGTTCAAATAGGAGCTCTAAATGAATGCGCCAGATAAAACACTTAAAAAAAGTATTGATCAATTTATAGGAAAAGACGCCCAGCTAGACAAGGATGCGTTAAAGCCGTTTTCTAATTCTAGAAAAGTCTACATTCAAGGATCCACTCCAGATATTCAGGTTCCTTTTAGGGAGATTAGTATTTCAGACACACCGTCAGAATTTGGGGCAGAGAAAAATATGCCTGTTTTAGTATATGACACATCTGGACCTTATACAGACCCTAAATATAATATTAATATACAAAATGGTTTGCCACCTTTAAGAAATAAATGGATTGAAAATCGAAAAGATACGGAAACATTAGAAGGACCTACATCAGTTTATGGTCAGCAAAGAAAAAAGGACCCAGAGTTAGAAAAAATGCGTTTTAATCTTTTACGCAAACCAAAAAGAGCAAGTTTAGGTAGAAATGTTTCACAGATGCACTATGCTAAAAAAGGGATTATTACCCCAGAGATGGAATATATTGCTATTAGAGAAAATCAGCGAAGAGAAGGATTATCAGATGTTATTCAAGAGCAACATGAGGGTGTAAATCATGGGGCACAAATTCCAAAAAAAATTACACCTGAGTTTGTTAGGGATGAAGTTGCTAAGGGCCGTGCAATTATTCCTGCTAATATTAATCACCCCGAAACTGAACCTATGATTATTGGACGAAATTTTTTAGTTAAAATAAATGCCAATATTGGTAATTCAGCACTAGGATCAAGCATCAGTGAGGAAGTTGAAAAAATGGTTTGGGGGACTAGATGGGGGGCCGATAATGTTATGGATCTTTCAACTGGAAAGAATATTCATGAAACACGTGAATGGATTATAAGAAATAGTCCTGTGCCTATCGGAACTGTTCCTATCTATCAAGCATTGGAAAAGGTAAATGGTAAGGCTGAAGATTTAACCTGGGAAATATTTAAAGATACTCTTATCGAGCAAGCTGAGCAAGGCGTAGATTACTTTACTATACATGCAGGAGTGAGATTAGCTTATATTCCAATGACAGCAAAAAGAATGACAGGAATTGTAAGTCGTGGAGGTTCTATTATGGCTAGTTGGTGTCTTGCGCATCACGAGGAATCTTTTTTGTATACACATTTCGAAGAAATATGTGAAATTATGAAAGCTTATGATGTAAGTTTTAGCTTGGGAGATGGTTTACGTCCAGGATCAATTTATGATGCAAATGATGAAGCTCAATTTGCTGAATTAAAGACTTTAGGTGAGCTGACTAAGATTGCATGGAAACATGATGTACAAGTAATGATTGAGGGACCAGGACATGTGCCAATGCATCTTATAAAAGAAAATATGGATTTACAATTAGAGCATTGCGATGAAGCACCTTTTTATACTCTTGGCCCTTTGACTACTGATATTGCTCCTGGATATGATCATATTACTTCTGGTATTGGAGCTGCTATGATTGGTTGGTATGGTTGTGCTATGTTGTGCTACGTAACACCTAAAGAGCATCTAGGTCTTCCAGAAAAAGAAGATGTACGTGTTGGAATTATTACTTATAAAATTGCTGCACATGCTGCTGATCTGGGTAAAGGGCATCCAGGGGCGCAAATTAGGGATAATGCTTTATCCAAGGCTCGATTTGAATTCAGATGGAATGATCAATTTAATCTTGGTCTGGATCCAGAAAAAGCAAAAGAATTTCACGATGAAACATTGCCACAAGAGGGCGCAAAACAAGCACATTTTTGTTCTATGTGTGGACCACATTTTTGTTCTATGAAAATATCACAAGATGTAAGAGATTATGCAAATAAAAAAGGAGTTACTGAACAACAAGCTCTTCAAGAAGGAATGCAAGAAAAAGCAATCGAGTTTGTAAAAAAAGGCTCAAAAGTTTATCAAAAAGTATAATTAGAAAATGGATTTTTATATTTTATGGGTTGCTTTTTTATTAGGTATTGTAGAGGGGGTAACAGAATTTCTTCCAGTAAGCTCTACTGGCCACCTGATAATTGGTGCTGAACTTTTAGGTTATAAAAGCCCTTCAAGTAAAGTTTTTGAAATTTTTATTCAACTTGGAGCAATTTTTGCAGTAATGGTTGAATATAGAAAAAAGCTGTTATCTACATTCATTGGTATTAGAACAGATAAAATTGCCCAAAATTTTTTTACTAATCTAGTAATTGCTTTTATTCCTGCAGCAATTTTAGGATTTTTTTTCCATAGCTTTATTAAGCTTTATTTATTTTCTCCTGTAGTAGTTGGAATTGCTTTAGTGATTGGTGGAATAATTATGATAATTATCGAAAAGAAATTATCAATTAGATCTAAAACTAATATTGATAAAATAAGTAAACGACAATCTCTTATGATTGGACTAGCTCAATGTTTTGCTCTAATTCCAGGAGTATCAAGAGCAGCTTCAACAATAATGGGTGGGCTCATAGCTGGTTTGGATAGGAAGACTGCTACAGAATTTTCATTCTTTTTAGCTATTCCTATTATTTTTGCTGCTTCTATTTTTGATTTAGCAACAAATATTAATATTTTAAGTAAAAATGATTTACCAATATTTGCTGTGGGTTTCATAACTGCATTTTTTAGTTCATATTTGATTATTAAAATTTTTATTCAATTCGTAGCTCATAATACATTTATTGGGTTTGGTTGGTATAGAATTATTGTTGGACTTATCACTATTTATTATTTTCTGTAAAGTATATTTATGAAAGATTATAAAAATTTAATTCCAATCCTTAAAAAAATTGTTCAGCTTTCAAAAAAACAACCAATGCCTATTGAAAAAGCCCTTGCAGAATTGGATCATTTTGGATTTTCTCTCATTGCTTTAATTCTAGTACTTCCTTTTATGCAGCCTTTTCCAGTTGGTCCTCTAAGTGTTATTGGGGGATTAACTATTGCAGCTTTGGGGCTCCAACTATTAAAAAAGAAAGCATTTCCAACTTTGCCAAAAAGACTTTTAGTAATTACCCCAAGTAGTAAGAGCTGGGTATGGATAACTAATGTTTGTATTTTTATAATTTATTGGTCAAAAAAAATTACTAAAAATAGGCTAAATTGGTTTGTTTCGGATGGTATTGGATTAAGGTTTGAGGGTGGAATTTTTATTTTAGGTGGTTTATTGATGGCAATACCATTTGCCATGTTGTTGCCTCTTAACAATTTTTTTCCTGGCCTTGCGATATTATTTATAACAATCGCTCAATTTGAAAAAGATGGATTTTTTGTTTTAGTAGCAATCTTTTGGTTATTTTTTACAATTATTTATTTTAGTTTATTCATGTATGGATTATATTACCTTGGAGCAGAAGGAATGCAGCACTTACCAGATTGGCTATCAGGTTTTAATCAATGAGCCTAGTCTCTGAACAACTTATCCCATGGCAAAAAAAATTTGGTAGAAATAATTTACCATGGCAAAACACAAAAAATCCTTATTCAATTTGGATCTCTGAAATTATGTTACAGCAGACCCAAGTTAAAACGGTTTTATCTTATTATCAAAAATTTATGATTGCTTTTCCAAATGTTAAAACTTTAGCTTTAGCTGATGAGGACTCAGTAATGAAATTGTGGAGTGGATTAGGTTACTACGCCAGAGCTAGAAATTTACATGAAAGCGCTAAAATAATTTATAAAAAATTTAATGGAGAATTTCCATCTAGTTTAATAGATCTATTATCATTACCAGGAATAGGAAGATCTTCTGCAGGTGCAATTTGTTCTTTTGCATATAATCAGAAAACCCCAATATTGGATGGCAATGTTAAGAGAGTATTTGCTAGGTTTTATGGCATTAAAGATTGGACAGGTATCTTGTCAGTAGAAAGAAAGTTATGGAATTTAGCAGAATTAAATTTACCAGAAAATAAAATTGATAAATATAATCAAGCTCTGATGGATCTGGGAGCTACTTTATGTATTAAAAAAGAACCACATTGTTATAAATGTCCTATTAGTAAAACTTGCAAAAGCTTCATATATAAATGGACTGATATTATCCCAGCAACGAAACCAAAAAGAGATAAGCCAACGCAAAAATCTTATTTTTATATTTTTCAATGTAATACAAAAATCTTATTTATTAAGAAACCAAAAAAAGGTATATGGGGAGGTCTTTGGTCGTTCCCAGAATTTAAAGAAAAGTTAGACATTGAGAAATGGATTTATAACGAACTTAATTTTAAAAGTTTTAGTCTTTTAAGTGCTGGAATTATAACTTCAGCTTTTACTCATTATAATCTTGAAATGAATTATCAATATTTAGAATTAAAAGAGCCAAGAGGCAAAAACAATCTTAATGGTAGTTCATGGCATGAAAATGATCAAATTGATAATGGAGCTTATCCAGCACCGGTAAAAAAATTAGTAAAAAAATTATTGAAAGATCGTACAATTTAATAAATTGTTTATTTTAGGGGTTGCGAGTGTCGGAATTAAAGGGCATGATTCGATTTAATTTATAAATTTCAACAGTAAGGAATAAAATTATGAAAAAATTTTTTGATCCTATTGCGAGGGTTCTATTATCATTGATATTTTTTATCTCAGTTTTATTTATTTTGAGTAATATAGTTAGTACCCCAAGTGGCTATGGTAATTATCAAGATATGTTAGGAGCTAGAGGCTTACCAGGTATTTTTGCTCCATTAAGTATTTTAATCCAATTAGTTGCAGGGTTTACTTTAATTATTGGGTACAAAATAAAAGTTACAGCTTATATCTTAGCTGCTTACTCATTTATTTGGTCAATTGTATATTTACTGAATGCATTCAGCGGTCAACCCCATCTTCTATTAATGGCTCTTCAATACTTGACCATAACAGGGGGTCTTTTTTATATGGGAGTTCATCCCGCTACTGGATATAGTATTGATAATTTGAAAAAATAAAGCTATTTTAAAGGCTTTATTTTATTCCCATTCTAGTTGTGGGTATATTTGATTTATATTTCTAGCATTTTGAACATCAAATAATTCCCACTTCTCTGCTTCGGACTGAGCTATAGTTTCTATAGCTTCTTGAAGGCCCAGATCATCTTCAATTGCTTGCCTTATTCCATCCCTCAAAGTTACAAAATAATTTTTATGTTTCTTAAAAGCTGCTTTCCAGTTCTTTGTTGGAGTTCCATGTCCCGGGATAACAAGTTTAATATTTAGTGACATAAATTGGTCCAGAATATCAATAAAGCCATTTATATCTCCGTCAACTACCGGAGTTCGTTCAATAAATAATAAATCACCAGCCCAAAAGGTTCCAGTTGATAAGTCCTCAATAGTAATATCATTATTTGTATGAGCAGTGGAGTAGGCACTTATTTTTATTTCTCTTTCACCTAAATCTAAAATCATACTTTTATTAGCCTTGATTAAAATTGAAGGTGGAATTTGGATGGTTTTCTCAACTGGGATATTTAAATATTTAAGATTTAATTCTTCATAAAATTCTTTTCTAAATTGCATGGCTTCTGGAAGTTTGTTGTGGCCTATGAATTTGGTATTTTTATCCTTAAATGCGGCATTTCCATATATATGATCAAGATGAACATGTGTATTAATTACATATTTGATTGGTAAGGATGTCTTTTCTCGAATACTTGCTTTAAGTGATTTACCTATCGCTAAAGTTCCTCCAGTATCAATAACTGCAACACTATTTTTACCAATAATGAAACCAATATTACCAATATCACCTTGATAGGTTTCATCAACATCAAAATGTTTCCCTTGATGAACAAATATTCCTGGCGCTACTTCAACAATGTCTACATGAGAGGAACTTGCTAGAACATTTTTTTGTACTGCAAAAATTAAAAAGAACATACAAAATATAAATTTTTTTTTCATTTTCTTGAAAGTGAGGCTATGATTATATAAATTTTATTTTACCCTAATTTAATTATGATTAGTCTGACTAAAAAATATACTAAAGTTGCAATTATTCTTCATTGGTTAATTGCCATATGTATTTTTTTCATGTTTTATCTTGGTTGGTTTATGGAAGCTTTACCTCAGGAAGGTGATAAATCATCTAGTTATGATTTATTTAACTTAGGTATTTATACATGGGAGCTTGCTAAAGAGGTCTCCCCAAGAGCTTTTTATTTTAATCTTCATAAATCTATTGGTCTCACAATATTTGCTCTAATAATTTTTAGAATAATTTGGCGTTTAAATAATCGACCACCTGCTTTACTTGACTCAATGAAATCATGGGAAAAAAGATTAGCTAATATTGTGCATTATGGACTTTATTTATTAATGGTTTTAATTCCCCTATCTGGAATAATTATGTCTATTGGAAGCAAATATGGTATTAAATGGTTTGGTATCGAGGTTATTGGTGGTATTGACGATTCTGGTTTAAGAAAATTATTTTATGAATTCCATCAAATTTTTGGATTATTGCTTTTATCTATTTTAATTTTTCATATCATTGGAGCTTTAAAACATTCAATTATAGATAAGGATGGAACATTAAGAAGAATGTGGTTTAGTAAGTAAATCTAGTATTATGTAACGATAATTGTAATAATAAGCCATCATGCCTATCGAAATTTTAACTATAACAAACCACGACCGAAATATCTTTAAAGGAAAATATATATACCCTGTTGTGTCAAGGCGAGCAGGCGGATTATCTTTAGGAATTAATTTAAATACGAACAATGCTTGTAACTGGCAGTGTATTTATTGCGAAGTTCCAAATTTAGTAAGAGGAAAGCCAGTACCAATAGATTTGGATGAATTAGAGAGGGAGCTTGATTATTGGCTTGATCAAATAGTTAATAAATCTTTCTTGAATCAATATACTAAAAGTAAAACAGAATTTAAAGATATATCTTTTTCTGGGAACGGAGAGCCAACAGCATCTGAGCAATTTAAAGAAGTAATTAAAATTTTAGTTAAGAAAATTAAAAAATATAATCTCAATAAAATAATAATAAGATTAATTACAAATGGTAGTTATATGTCCAATATTGAAACACAAAACGCTTTATCTTTATTGGACACTATTAATCGTGAGGTTTGGTTTAAAATAGACCAAATGAATAAAGATGGCGTAAAAAAAATTAACCAAGTTAATTTATCGACATTAAGCGTTAAAAGAAATCTTGAAGCAGCTATCAGTAATAGCCCAACGTTTATACAAACATGTTTATTTAAAATAAATAAAGAGCTTCCTAGTTTAGAATCGATAGAAATCTATATTAATTTTTTAATGCCTTATAGAAGTAAAGTTAAGGGAATTCATCTATATAGTTTAGCTAGACCATCTGAACAAATTAATGAATCTAAGTTAACAAGACTTACAAAATCTGAATTGGAGATTATTGCTGATAAAATGAAAGTGCTAAGTATTCCAATCCAAATTTTTCCTTAGATGTCTATGAAAAATATATTAGCCATTTTTTTAAGCTTATTTTTTCTTTCTGCGTGTCAGAAACAGAACGAAGACTGGAGCTCTTATGGAAAAGATTTAACCAATCAACGATTTTCAAAATCAGACCAAATTAATACTAAGAATGTTAATAATTTAGAATTAGCTTGGCAATATCAAACTGGAATCAATGCAACATTTCAAGCTACGCCTATTATTCATAAAGGAATTATGTATGTATCTTTACCTTTCAATCACGTAATTGCTCTAGATGGGAAAACAGGTAAAGAATTGTGGCGTTATGAACATGATAGAAATCCAAATTGGAAAATATGTTGTGGGCCAACAAACAGAGGAGTAGCAATTCACGAGGATAAAGTTTTTTTTGGAACTATTGATGCAAGACTAATTTCACTTGACATTAAAACTGGTGAAAAAATTTGGGATATAAATATAGTAGAAAACCTAGTGGAAACCGAATCTTTAAGCTCACTAAATGAACTAGATCCAAATCGAGATAAAATTATAAGTGGCGGAACGGGTGTGGGTATTTCTATGGCCCCTGTTATTTATAAAAATAAAGTAATTATTGGAATAACAGGAGTTGGCTATGGCCTTCATATTGAAGAACAAGATAATGATCCAGGATTAGGCTCTGTAGTTGGGGTTGCTGGTAGATTTGGAAGGCCTGGATTCTTAGCAGCCTACGACATTCATTCAGGAAGACAAATATGGCAATTCGATACGATTCCTGAAAAGGGTTGGGAAGGTAACTTTACAAATTATACCGCTGATGGTGAAGTATTAAATCGTGATACCTATCTTGAAAAAGAAGCATTGGATAAGTATCCTGACTCTGCTAAATTCGGTGGAGGTTCAGCATGGACTTCGCCTGCTATTGATGAAGTTACAAATACACTTTTTTTTGGAACTGGTAATCCTTCACCACAAATGAGTGCAGAAAGTCGACCCGGAGATAATCTTTATACTGTTTCCTTAGTCGCTTTAGATGCTGATACAGGAAAATTAAAATGGTTTTATCAACAAGTCCCACATGATTTATGGGGATATGATGTTGCAAGCCCACCTTTAATATTTGACACTATTGTTAATGGAAAAGTAATCCCTGCAGTTGGACAGGCTGGAAAAACTGGATGGTTTTATATACATAACAGAAATAACGGCGAACTAATACTTAAGTCTGAAGCATTTGTTCCTCAAAGCAATTTATTTTCTAAAGCAACTTTTGAGGGGACTATAATTTATCCAGGAATTCTTGGGGGATCAAATTGGTCACCAGTAAGTATGAATTTAGATCATCATTTAGTATATGTTTCTGGTATTCACGCACCAATTAAATACACTCTTAACGAGAAAAAATCTGGGGATAAAATTGTAAAATATACTAGTTCTGAACCTGCTGATGAAGCACAATGGGGGGTGTTATCTGCTATAAATGTATCAACTGGTAAAATTGTATGGCAGCATACAACACAACAACCCCTTTTAGGAGGTTCACTTGCTACAAAAGGAAACCTAGTTTTCTTAGGGGAAGGGAGTGGCGCTTTTAATGCTTTTAATGCAGTCAATGGGGAGTTACTTTGGCAAACAAATATAGATGCAGGTGTAAATGCTCCCCCAATTAGTTATACGATTGATGGTAAACAATATATTGGAGTTGTGGCTGGTGGAAATAAAATTATGGGTTACAAGCAAGGAGATTATATAAGTGTCTACCAGCTCAGTGAATAATGTATGGAAGCATAATATTAGCAAGCTCAAACTTATCATTTATTTTTTTAATTAAGGAGCACTATTGAAAATAACAGTTGTAGGAATTGGCTACGTTGGTTTAGCAAACGCTATCTTGCTTGCACAAAATAATAAAGTTAATCTAATGGATATTATTTCGGATAAAGTTGACTTGATAAACCAAAGAAAATCGCCAATTCAAGACCCTTATATCTCTGAATATTTGGAGTCAGTTAAATTAGATCTTAATGCAACGATGGATCAAAATATTGCTTATAAGGATGCAGAGCTAATTATTATAGCAACTCCTACAGATTATGATCCCAGCACAAACTTTTTTAATACAAAATCAATTGATGATGCAATAGAAAAAATACTAAAGGTAAATAAAAATGCAACTATTTTAATAAAGTCCACGGTTCCTGTTGGCTATACAGAAAGTTTAAAAAGAAAATTCAATATTCCGCATATTATTTTTTCTCCAGAATTTTTAAGAGAGGGGCAAGCATTATATGATTGTCTTTACCCATCGAGGATTATTATTAGCAATAATTCAGATAAAGGTAAGAATTTAGCAAAATTATTTATACAAGGGGCAATTAAAAAAGATATGCCAATTTTATATACAAATTCTACTGAAGCTGAAGCTATAAAGCTTTTTTCAAATATGTATTTAGCAATGAGAGTTACTTTCTTTAATGAATTAGATACTTTCTCATCTAAACATGAATTAAGTACAAAACAAATAATTGAGGGGGTTAGCTTAGATCCAAGAATCGGAGATTATTATAATAATCCATCCTTTGGTTACGGTGGTTATTGCCTTCCAAAAGATACAAAACAGTTACTAGCAAATTATAAAGATATTCCTAATAATATAATGCAAGCTATTGTTGATAGTAATGAAACTAGAAAAGACTTTCTAGTAAATGAAATAATCAATACCAAAGTAAAAATCGTTGGAATTTATCGTTTAATTATGAAAAGTAATTCTGATAATTATAGAGAATCAGCAATATTAGGAATCATACAAAGGTTAAAAGATAAAAACGTAGATATAATAATTTATGAGCCTCAAATTAATCAAAATGAATTAGAAGGATTAAAGGTTGTAAAAAAAATAAATGATTTTATAAATAAATCTGAAATCATCATAGCAAATCGTTACCATCCCGAACTTGATAAAGTTAAAGATAAAGTTTACACAAGGGATATTAGTAGTAAAGATTAAATTTGAAGAAAATTATTTTAATTTTAATTCATTTAATTATTGGGATTATATGTATCTTTTTTTTCCCGATTATTAATCGTGTATCCAGAAAAAGTTTAATTAAGTCATGGTCTTCATACTTATTAAAAATATTTAATATTAATTTAATTGTTAATCATGATTTAAAA
>TARA_B110000003_G_scaffold70113_1_pt1 | contig 10879 bp, 9 predicted proteins | sample TARA_B110000003 | Tara Oceans TARA_B110000003 (sample SAMEA4396424) | marine metagenome | biome: Westerlies Biome; feature: [SRF] surface water layer (ENVO:00010504); material: water (ENVO:00002006), including particulate matter (ENVO:01000060) such as... | depth 5 m
CGTTAAAGTGAGTTTGGCGCAAGCCAAGCATCAAGTGATAATTTGGTTAAGTTGATCCCGCTCCGAAACGTCGGAGCGGGATTTTTCTTTGACTTTTTCCCACCTGACTTTTTCCCCAAACCTTTGGGGAAAGACGGAACAGGACAGAAACTGAAAGACGCAAAAAGCATCCGACCTTCCGGCCGTGATCACCCCCATCCTTCTCCCCTTTTTGACCCTTCTGTTTGCAACCATTGGGCAGCCTGCGCCAGTCGCTGAATGGAGTGCAGAACGCATCGACGATCGGCGTCAAATCCTTCAACTGGATTTGCTTGGCGTCGAAAGGGTGGACTTGGGCAAACTGTCGATCTTTTCGAGCCATGCAAACACAAGGCTGTCTGTCTATAAGGGGTCCTCTAATTTTGACAAACACTGGCAAGAAAACGCATCGTGGCATTGGATGTGGACCCAAAACCCTCAAGACGTGTCGGTACAATTTTTGGTGGAGGCGGTCGAGCCGACTTTCCCCCCAGATGAATCTCTGACGATTGCATGGGAACAAGTCCGTGACGGGGAGCGTCATTCTTGGACTTTGGGCACTCTGGCACTTGACGCTCAAAATGACCATTCAACTCACCAGGAGCCAATGGTTCAACGTCGAGCCTTAGAGCTGGGCCCATCATCATTCAGGGTGGCACTTGACATCCTAGATGTGCCGCAAGGAGCGTTCGTCAAATGGTCTGAATATGTCCCCGAAGGATGCACCTGCGAAGTGCTTGAACACGATGGCAGCTCGCTTCGGGTCACCAACAATGCACAAGTGTTCCTTTGGTTTGAAGTCGGGTCCCAACGCACACTCCATCCCACGTATCGCTTGACCTGCATGGAGGGAATGAAGGCCAGTGAATTGACGTTTGACGGGACCTTGGAATTTGCATTTGGAACAGAGAGCAAAACGTCCCATATTGCGGGTGTTGAATGGGAACTCCTAGCGGAGGTCCCGAATGAAAGCATGGAACTGATTCAATCACCTGACCCACAGTCAGTTGAAACCCCCACGGGTCGTACCGTAGGGTCTACAACCGATGGCAGGAGTTGTCGAGATGTTCGTTACGCGGTCCAATTGTTGGCCAACCACCGTGACCTCAGCTCAGATGAACTCTCTGCCCATCTTGGTTCCAACATTTCCCACCACATCTTCCGCCACGAAGGATGGCACAAGTACATGACCGACGACGTCGAGACGTACTCGGATGCTCAATACCTGCGTTCTGAAATGTGGACCACCACAGCTGCAGCAGATGCTTTTGTCACAGCCTCAGTGGAAGGAGAGCGCATTTCTGTTCAAGAAGCTCTGCTGTTGTCAAACCAAACCTGGACTCCCTGACCATGTCACCACGCGCCACAGATTGGAATTCTGCCGTCCAAGGCTACCACGACTACTTGACGCTGGAGCGCGGGCTGAGCAAGAATTCTGTCATGGCTTACATGAGAGACATTCGCCAGTTCATGCAGTTTGCGCACGGCGAAGAAGGAGTCAAGGCCCCAATGGACATTGAGTTGCCTCACGTAGAGCGCTTTTTGGGACACCTCTACGACCGTGGTTTGGCACGAAACAGCCAGGCCAGAATGTTGAGCGGTGTCCGTAGTTTCTGCAAATATCTCCGGATTGAGGGCATCATGGACTCCGACCCCATCCAACTGATTGAAGCCCCACGGCCTGAGCGCCGGCTGCCGGACGTACTTTCTGTGGGTGAAATTGAAAGCATCATCGCTGCCGTGGACATGAGTCGACGGGAAGGTGTGAGGAACAAGGCCATGCTGGAGGTGCTTTACAGTTGCGGGCTCAGGGTTTCCGAATTGATTGATCTTCAGATGTCAAAAGTGGATTTGATCGACGGCTTGGTCCGCGTCATAGGCAAAGGCAACAAAGAGCGTGTTGTCCCCATTGGACAGCAAGCATGTGATTCCATTGACGACTACCTGAGCCATTATCGCTCAAACGTGATTCCTTTGAAGGGACACGAGGACACTTTGTTTTTGGGAAGACAAGGGCGGAAAATGACCAGGCAGATGGCCTTCACAATGCTGAAACGCAGTGTGGTTGCTGCAGGGATTCGCAAAAACGTGAGTCCCCATACCTTTCGTCACAGCTTTGCGACCCACTTGATTGAATCTGGAGCAGATTTGCGGGCCGTGCAAGAAATGCTTGGACATGCCCAAATCACTACGACTGAAATCTACACGCACCTAGATGGCCGATTCTTGAAAGACCAGGTCAACCAGTACCATCCAAGGAGCGAAGAGGCTGAAAACAGCCTTGCCGACGCGAAGGCGGATTAACAACCGCAATCATTGCAGGCCTTGCGAAGGCAAATGCCAATTGGAACTGGCCTCTTTCATCATCCTCTTTGGCGTGTCCAATGCTGGAATGGGCTGGCCCAAAAAACACAAAGTTTCTTGGATGATTTTGCCAGACTCTGACAAGTCCACGGCAGGAGCCTTGGTTTGTTTGGACAGCTTTTGCCCCTCCTCATTTCGAAGCACTCGCAGATGCACGTAGCTCGGGGCATTCACCTTCAAGGCTTGCTGGATGGCCAAATGTGCAGCTGTTGAAGCCATCAAATCTTGGCCGCGCACCACATCGGTGACCCCCTGGGCCGCGTCATCTACAACGGAGGCCAAGTGGTAAGCCCAATGCCCATCGGCACGTTTCAACACCACGTCGCCGACTGAAGACCGAAGGTGATGTTGAGGGCCAAATCCACCGTCCGCCCATGTCAATTCGCCTTCTGCGGGCATTTTCAATCTCCAAGACCGCGCCTGAACACCGACGGGAAGCCCCTCACGACAGGTGCCGGGGTAAACTTCCAAACCACCTGCAACCATCAAGTCCTTTCTTGTGCAAATGCAGCCAAACGCATGGTCCTGTTCCAGCAAGGTTTCTAACGCCGAGGCATATGCCTCATGCCGATCGCTTTGATGCATCACCTTCCCATCCCAAAGAAGACCCATACCTTCCAACGTCCTGAGGATGTCGTCAGCAGCGCCAGGAACTTCACGAGGAGGATCCAAATCCTCCATCCTCACCAACCACTTGCCTCCGCGAGAACGGGCTTCCAAGAAGCTGCCAATGGCCGCCACCATGGAGCCCATGTGAAGGCGCCCCGTTGGAGAGGGAGCAAACCGCCCGACGTACGGACGGTCCGTGATCATCCTCTTGTCAATTTCCTGTACTTGATTCTTTTGGGACCCTCATCGCCCAAGCGCTTCTTTCTGTTCTCCTCGTATTCGCTGTAGGTGCCTTCGAACCAATACGCCTGGCTGTCGCCTTCAAAGGCCAAAATATGAGTGCAAATGCGGTCCAAGAAATACCGATCGTGGCTGATCACAACAGCACAACCTGCAAAACCTTCCACCCCCTCTTCGAGGGCCCGAAGAGTATTCACATCAATGTCGTTGGTAGGCTCGTCCAAAAGAAGGACGTTGGCCTCGGTTTTTAAGGTCATGGCAAGGTGCAAGCGGTTGCGCTCTCCCCCTGAGAGGACACCACACTTCTTCTGCTGGTCGGAACCGTTGAAGTTGAACTTGCTGACATAGGCCCTGCTGTTGAAGAGCTGTCCACCGATATCGATTTGCTCGTTCCCTCCAGAAACCACCTCCCAAACTGTTTTGTTGGCATCGATGTCTTGGTGGCGCTGGTCGACGTAACCAATTTTGACGGAGTCGCCCATTTCAATGGTTCCGCCATCAGCTGATTCCTCCCCCATCATCATTCGGAAGAGCGTAGTCTTTCCAGCTCCGTTGGGGCCAATGATACCCACAATGCCCGCCGGTGGCAATTGGAATGTCAATCCTTCCACAAGAAGCTTGTCGCCAAAGCCTTTGGTCAAATCCTTGGCTTCAATCACTTTGTTGCCCAAACGTGGGCCGTTGGGGATGGGGATGTTCAAACGCGCATCCTTCTCCTTGGTCCCTTCGGCCAACATGGTTTCATAGTTGTTGATCCTGGCTTTGTTTTTGGCACGCCTCCCTTTGGGGCTTTGTCGGATCCAATCCAACTCTCTGTCAAGTTCTTTGCGCCGTTTGCTCTCATGCTTCTCCTCTCGGGCGAGCCGCTTGCTTTTTTGTTCCAACCATGAAGCGTAATTGCCCTCGTAAGGAATGCCCTCACCACGGTCCAACTCCAAAATCCAACCTGCAACGTTGTCCAAGAAATAGCGGTCGTGCGTGACGCACAGGACAGTGCCCTTGTACTGCTCGAGATGTTGCTCCAACCAATCAATGGACTCTGCATCGAGGTGGTTGGTCGGCTCGTCAAGCAAGAGGACATCAGGCTGCTGCAACAGCAACCTGCAGAGCGCAACACGACGACGTTCTCCTCCACTCAATTCTGATATGACTTGGTCATCTGGAGGACAGCGAAGCGCATCCATCGCGATGCTAAGCTTGGTGTCGAGCTCCCAAGCATCTAGGGCATCAATGCGGTCTTGGACGGCTGCTTGCCTGTCCATCAACTTCTGCATCTTTTCGGGATCATTGAGGATCTCCTCCTCCATGAACTTCATGTTGATTTCCTCGTATTCTTTGAGGACATCGACAATCTCCTGAGTGCCCTCCTCGACAATCTCACGCACTGTTTTGGTATCGTCCAAATCTGGCTCTTGGGAAAGGTAACCCACGGAATATCCGTCGGACCAAACCACCTCGCCCTGGTAGGCCTCGTCGAGGCCAGCAATGATCTTCATCACAGTGGACTTTCCAGCGCCGTTGTTTCCGATGATGCCGATTTTGGCCCCATAGAAAAACGACAAGTAAATGTCTTTGAGAATGTGCTTGCCGGTGGGTGTCGTTTTGTTGACCCGCACCATGCTGAAGATGACTTTTTTTTCGTCCGACATGGGGAATGTAGTTTCGATGTAGAAATGGGGACCGAAGTGTGGTGCAAAGTTAGGCCCTGGCCTCTCCTTGAACCAAAGTAAGGACAGTGATTTCAGGTGGCATACCCACCCGGCCAGGAAAGCCCAAGACGCCAAAACCCCGGTTTACGTGCAGGTATTGCGTGCCTTCCAAGTACAAACCGCCCCAACGCTTGTAGCGCAATGAAGATGGAGACCACTTGATTCCAAGCCATGGAATTTCAATGCCCAGCTGCATGCCATGGGTATGACCGCTCAAGGTCAACTCCACTGGCGCCTTTTCGTTCATGACCATGGACTCAAAGTGAGTGGGGTCATGGCTCATCAACACCGTGAATCGGTCTTGGGCATCGCTGCCTTGAAGCGCCTGGGAAAGGTTCCCACTTTGGCGAAAACCCCGCCCCCAGTTTTCAACTCCTGCCAGCACCACGATGTCTCCTTCCTTTTCCCAAAGGACATGGCTGTTGTCCAACATTTGAAAGCCCATTTGCGATTGAAGAGACTTCAACTTGGCAATGCTGCCCAAACGTTCCTCATCATCATGCGGGCCGTAATCCGCGTAATCGTGGTTGCCCATGATGCTGAACTTCCCCATCGGTGCCTCCAATGCAGCAAAGGACTCCACCCAAGGCTCAGCTTCGTCAGCCCAGTCGTTCACCAAATCTCCTGTGAACAGGATGACATCAGGCCTGAGCTCATTGACCTTTTCCAATGCCTTCAAAACCGGTTCTGGAGTGCCTTCAAAAGAACCAAGGTGGGCATCGCTCAATTGCACCACCCGCAACCCGTCAAAAGCTTGGGGCAAATTGGGGTGTGCCACCACGAGGTCCCGCACCTTGTAAGCATACTTGCCACGCAGGATGCCGTATGCCATGCCAAAGAAGGCGAGGCCGCCCAATGCCTGTGCCACATGATTCAAAAATGAACCACGCGCCATGGCACCATCGGCGGACTGTCCAGATACCTTCAACCACGTCCACGCACCCAAAGCCCTGAGCTCATCCAACAATTGTACCGCCGCCACGAACACCTTGGGGATGGACACGGCAAAAGTGATGCTCAGAATGGCACGGAGCAACGCAGGGTGGCTTTCCCTCCATGAGGGCCACAGGACCACCGCTGCCAAAAAGGAGGCCCAAAGGACTCCATGGCCGCCCCACCAAAACATCCTTGCCGCAGACCACCACGATTGACTGCCATAGGCCTTCCAAATGGCCCTGTAAGTGAGTGATTCCAAAAGAAAGAACACCATGACCACAATGGCCATTCCAATCAAAAATCGTTCGAGCATGGAGTTGTAGAGGGTTGGACGTGGGCAAAGGTACCGGTCCTCGCAACTGATTGTTCAACCTTGGGACAACAATTCAGCGAGAACCTCCTTGGAGCTGGTAGGATTCAATGACCTGAGTTCTTGGCCATCGATCCATGACAAAGAACTGCGCTGCAATTCTTCCTGTGAGAGACGTGCCATCATCTGTTCGACGCCCCAAAGGTCATGAGTGGCCAAAAAGACACCTCCACCCCCACCAAGATGAGTTGTCAGCATGGTCCAAAGTTGACCTTGGGCATGGACATCGAGAAAGGCAGTAGGCTCATCCATGATGACCCAAGTCTCGGTTTGCAGCATGGCGCGTGCCACCATGACCTGTTGCGCCTGCCCATCACTCAATTCTGACATCCTTTGTTCCAACCAAGGCTTCAATCCTTCATGCCAAGCAGCAGCCTCAGATGATTTTCCTGATAGAGAGAGCACTTCTTGAACCTGCAATCCCACCTGGGAAGGAGGCTTGGATGGCACGTAGCTCACCTGGCGCACCCAATTGGCGTCCGAAGGGCGAAGAACGGCCCCATCAGAATCCTCCAACAACACCTCACCATCCAAGGCAGCATGAATGCCTAAGAGCGTACGCAAAAGTGTGGATTTGCCTGAACCATTCCCCCCCATCACCACGTGCAAGCCCCCTGCCTGCCACTCCATCTCTTGGGGACAAGACAACAATGAATGGGGGCCGTGGCCGACTTCCAAGTGATGTGCCTTCAAGTTCATGACCAGTCGTGGGTTCGTTTCCAAAGTACGCTCAGAACGATGGGCGCCCCGAGAAATGCTAGCACGGCATTCAGAGGCCAGTGGTGCAACAAAAGCGCGTCCGATCCACGGACCACTCCGTCGGCAAACAATGCCAAAATGCCTCCCCAAAGGGCCACGCCCAACATCATGTCCTTGTGGGCCCTAGAGCGGTGAAAAAACCTATATACATGTGGCGTGGCAAGCCCCAAAAAGGCCAAAGGTCCGCACACAGAGGTGACCCAGCCCACCACCAATCCCACGAGCAACAAGAGCTCCCATTGAAACCTACTTTGGGGAACCCCCATGGTTGTGGCCAAATCTTCCCCGAGCAACCAACTGTCCAGCCACAAGTGCCTTCGCAACAACCAAACTGCTGAGATCAAGGTGAGCAGCCACATGGCATTGGCTTGCCACATCGACGCCTTGCCAAACGTCCCCATGCCCCAGAAGACATAGGCCTGCAATGCCTCCGCTGAAGCGGACGACTCCAACAAGGTCACCAGCGCTCCCACAGCGTAACTCACCATCAGTCCAAAAACCAGTGTCGTGACGGGTGAGGCAAATTTCCTGGAGGCGACGACAATCAACAACAGCACACCCATTCCGCCGGCGCTGGCAGCCATCCAAAGCGGCAGCCCCCAGCCGGCAAGGACAGAGAGTGCAACGCCCAACGAGCCTCCTGACGTAATGCCCAACACCCCAGGACCTGCCAACGGGTTGCGAAACCAAGTCTGCATGATCATTCCCAGCCATCCCAACAAGATGCCACCAGACATGGTGGCCATGGCCCTCGGGATCCGGATGTCCCAAAGCACCCTTTCCATCAATGCGCTCTCCCCATTCCCTGTCAAAGCTCCAATCCACTGTGACCAAGACATTGGAACCACCCCTAAAGAGAGGTGCATCCATGCCAGCGCAATCATCAACGTCCAAGCCAACACTCCGCCCCAACCAGCATATGCACGGTAGCCCGTCATGGCTTTGAAGTAGATTGGGCCAAGGGCAAACGAGAAAAAAGACCATGTGGTGATTCCTCTGCACCTTGCACCAAAGCCTGAACATCGGCCAACACCCACTCAGGGTGCACCACAACCTCACCAAAATAATCGCACTTGGCCGTGTTGCAGGCCCAGACTTCCCCGGCAGCATCTATCAATGCCGCATGCCTCGGGTCCTGTGCCAACAAATCGTCCACCCCAAAGGTGTCCGGATCGAAAGTGACCACTACCCATGCATCAACGGCTGAAGCATGCATCAAAACTTCTTCCAAACTCAAGGCCACATTTTCGTGGGCGTTGGTGGCTTGCAGTCCATATTCGCCTCCTGCATCTCGAATCCACTGCGCCACGAAGGAGTCATGGCCTGGAGCGTGCCACACGCCGTCGGCTACACTTCCTGTCAAAATGCGCTTGCGGGGCCAGTTGGGGAAGGCACTTGCCATCAAGTCCTCGTACGCATGAGCCACCTGCTCAAAGCTGGTTTGTCCCGACGCCGAGTCCCCTGCCATCCATGCCAATGGCACCATCCACTCCGTCCGTCCCAGGGGATGTGGCTCAAGGTATTCCGGGATGGGGATCAATGGCCAGCCTCTGGTGTCAAGGTCATACGCAGGACTGGAAAGGATGGCACCAGGATTCAATGCCGCAATGCGTTCGGGATCCAATCCATTTTCACCACCAACATCTTGAACCTCTTGCTCCCCCACCCAAGACAGAATCTCTTCAGAACGCAAGTATTTTATTGAATTGCCACCCTTCCACCGGGCCAATCCCGCTCCTGCATGGAGCAAATGAACATGGGTCGTGCTTGTGGTCACGAGTCCACGGGTCGTATCCAGTTGGACCATGCGTATCCCTTTCGCCATCGGCGCAACAGACTCTTTGGAAACGCAGGCAAGGGCTTGACCCGTCCTGGGATGTCGGATCAAGAGCGCCACGGGACCATTCTTCATCTGAACCCATTGAAATCCCTTTGCAAACTTCGGGGCCGTGAGAAGCTCCCAGCCCCCTGGCAAGGATCCTTCGGCGTCCGAGGGACCAGATGTGCAGCCCAGCAAGAAAGCCGAGGCCACAACAACCAAGGATGCTGCCATCGCTGTAAGACTGCAAAAGCTGCGACGCTTCATGGATTCAAAGGTACGGGGCTTGCAGTACCTTCGGGTCATGCCTACCGACAAAGACTTGGCCCACAACCTCAACGAAGACCGCATGCGCATGAGGGTGGCCGATTTGGAACGATTGCTTTCAAAAGTGCGTCTCGGTGGCGGCACAGCCCGCAGAGACAAGGAGCATGCGAAAGGCAAGTGGACGGCACGAGAGCGATTGGATCGTTTGTTTGACCCCGGGGCAGAGCGAATTGAATTGGGCGCATTGGCTGGTCACGGGATGTACGAGGAGCATGGTGGATGTCCGTCTGGTGGCGTAGTGGTTGAAATGGGGCGCATCCATGGGAACCTCTGTCTTGTGGTGGCGAACGATGCCACCGTCAAGGCTGGAGCATGGTTCCCTATCACAGGAAAAAAGAACCTTCGGGCCCAGGAGATTGCGTTAGAAAACAGGATACCCATCATCTATTTGGTGGACAGCGCAGGGGTCTACCTCCCGATGCAAGATGAGATTTTCCCTGACAAAGAGCACTTTGGTCGCATGTTCCGAAACAACGCCCGGCTCTCCTCTGAAGGCATCCCCCAAATCGCTGCTGTCATGGGAAGCTGTGTTGCCGGTGGTGCGTATCTGCCCATCATGAGTGACGAGAGCATCATTGTAGAGGGCACAGGCTCCATTTTTTTGGCAGGAAGTTATTTGGTGAAGGCGGCCATTGGGGAGTCCATTGACAACGAGACGCTCGGCGGGGCCCAAACACACGATGAAATCAGTGGTGTGACTGACTACCGATGCGCGGATGAGGCAGAAGCGTTGGCGCACATTCGTACGTTGGTTTCGCATTGGGGGGATTTGGGACCCAAGGCTGGGTTCCAAAGGGAATCTGCAACCAAGCCCAAGGGGCCCAAACCAAGTGCAGTCCTTCCAGATGCGCGAACAGAACCCTACGACAGCTACGAACTGATTGCCTCCTTGGTGGATGGTGACAGCTTCACCGAATACAAAAAAGGGTACGGGAAGACGTTGGTTTGCGGGTACGCCCGCATGGACGGATGGAGCGTAGGCATTGTGGCCAACCAAAGGGCCATGGTTAAAAGCAAAAAGGACGGACTTCAATTCGGTGGCGTCATCTACTCGGACAGCGCAGACAAGGCGGCCCGCTTCATCATGACTTGCAATCAACGCAATGTGCCATTGTTGTTTTTGCAAGATGTCACCGGCTTCATGGTGGGGTCGCGGTCAGAGCATGGCGGCATCATCAAGGATGGCGCCAAGATGGTAAATGCAGTGGCCAACAGCGTCGTCCCCAAATTCACAGTGGTGGTGGGGAACAGCTACGGTGCAGGCAATTACGCCATGTGCGGGAAGGCCTACGACCCCAGGCTCATTTTGGCGTGGCCAACGGCGAGGATGGCGGTCATGGGCGGGACACAGGCGGCACAAGTCTTGCTTCAAATCGAGAAAGCTTCTTTGGCCAAAAAGGGCGAGGAAATCACGCCTGAGAAAGAAGAGGAATTGCTGGACACGATCACGAAGCGCTACGATGACCAAACCGACCCGGTCTACGCAGCCTCGCGCCTGTGGGTCGATGCGATTGTCGACCCGGAACACACGAGAACATGGCTCAGCATGGGGATTGAAGCCTCCAACAATGCTCCGGTCCTTGGACCATTCCGACCTGGTGTGATGCAAACCTAAACGCGAAATGTTTCGCCTGATGAAGTACCTCTCCTATTGGATCATAACATGGGCCATGCTCAGCTCCTCCCTCCATTCGTTGGCCCAAGACCGGATGCAACGCAAGGCCGTCC
>TARA_B110000003_G_scaffold176235_1_pt1 | contig 10872 bp, 8 predicted proteins | sample TARA_B110000003 | Tara Oceans TARA_B110000003 (sample SAMEA4396424) | marine metagenome | biome: Westerlies Biome; feature: [SRF] surface water layer (ENVO:00010504); material: water (ENVO:00002006), including particulate matter (ENVO:01000060) such as... | depth 5 m
ATTGACGATTTGTGAATAATAGAGCACGTCAACACTCCCCCTAGCCCGTATAGCCGTCTTTAGCGACCCATTTTAATGAAACCCTGAAAAGATGTGAATACTTTCTTTATTCTGCTTCATATTTTGATGGGCAACCTGTCTGTATAGAGTGGGCAGAAATTGTCCATTTTCCATCATTCTCTAAAAGGTCACCTTTTACTGCAATTACATAACCTTCAGCGAAACCATCCGGTAAAGCAACGGATGAAATATCTACAAAAATTTGTGAATTTGTTCCTGAAAGAATAAATGTTTTCGATTCATTGTCGACAGAACCTTCCATTACTGTCCCTCTAAGATGAATTTCAGAAGATGTAAACTCATCTGGAGATTCCATTACCTCATCAACGGTATATTGGATTTCTGGATCTACACTAATGTACATTAGTGAAATTAAAGCTATTAAAGCGAATCCTACAACTAATAATCTGGTGACCCTAGTTGCTGCCATGATTAACGCAAAAGAATTATACTCAAGAGGTTTATGATATTCATTTGTGGTAATAACCAACTGCTTCCTGTATAGAAGAAAAATTATGATCATTAACTTTTTTCTTTAGACCTTTGATTATGTTTGAGGTAATTGAAGGGCCTTGAAATACTAATGCGGAATATAATTGGATTAATGATGCACCTGAATTAATCATATCCCATGCAGAATCAGCAGAATCAATTCCGCCTACTCCAACAATAGGGACTTTAGAATCTGTATAGTCATATAACATACTGACAACTTCTAAAGAACGTTCTTTCAAAGGTCTTCCAGATAAACCTCCTTTCTGAGCAAATACTGAGCGAGACTGAGAATTTTTAGGAGTATAACGCGACACAGTTGTATTCGTGGCTACAAAACCATTAATCCCAGAATTAATAGCAATTTCAACAGAATTAAGTAACTCATCATCCTCCATATCTGGAGAGAATTTTAATAAAATAGGCTTGAAATTATGTTTCCTATCTCTGATAACATTACATGCATCTAAGATCTTAGGTAGATGATCATCTTCTTGTAACTCACGGAGACCGGGTGTATTGGGAGATGAAATATTCAATACGAACAGGTCTGAATAGTCCCATAAAATATCTAGAGTGGCTGAGTAGTCATTGGGGGCATCATCATTGGAAACCTTCTTTGATCTACCTATATTTGCTGCTATAGGATTGTTTGGCCATAGGCCTTTGGATTTTCTTTCAACTAAACTATCTCTAACTGCTAAAGCTCCAGGATTATTAAATCCCATTCGATTAATCAAAGCATTTTCCTTATTCGCTCGGAACATTCTTGGTTTAGGGTTACCATCTTGAGGATATCTTGTAATCCCTCCATATTCCATCCAAGAAAATCCTAAACAAGGCCATGCAGAGAGTGCCTGGGCTTTTTTATCAAAACCTGCAGCAAGTCCCAGAGGATGAATGAAATCCATACCGAATACCTTTGTTGGTAATTCAGGAGCCTGATAAAGAGTATCAAGAACGCGTCGACCAATAGAATTTTGACCGAACTTTGTTAAAGCAGCAACGCTGATTCCATGGGCTTTTTCTGAATCTATTAGCCCTAACATTGGCTTTCCAAACACACGATATGGCAGCCCCATGAGAGGTCGGTTCAACCGACACTCTTCAAGCGTTGCGCACTTCCGAAGAACGATGAGCGGTTCTACAGAGTATGCTGCGATTTCGGAATTGGCACGAAGGATTCTTAGATCAAGTGGAGTTAACATCGTTCATAATGGAATTTTATCTAGTGAAATTAAGGAATTATCACATAAACTATCTGACAGTGCGCCTAAAATAATATTCGGAATTAAATCAAAAATTATCGATACAGAGGATGTTTTTTTTGAGATAGAGGGTACAGAAAATGGAATTATATCAGTTAGCCCTCCGAATTCATTAGATGTTGTATGGGTTGAAAAAAATGAAGAGACATGGAATAACCTAACAATAAAAATAATTGAACTGGGTAGTGCTGGATATCCAGGTTGTATTGGATGTGCCGGCCCAGCAGCAGATGAACCGTGGAATGAAAAAAGGTCTAGAGATGAAAAATAATGCTTGGCCTCACGCGCTCACGCACGCGTGCGCGCCTTGTATCAAACTGACTTGACTCAAGTTTATACAGGTAGTATACTGCCACAACATATATTGGTCGATGATAACTATTTGATCAGGTGAAGGAGTGAGTATTGTGAAATTAATGATTCTTGAGTCAGGAGCTAAGGCTAAGACAGTAAAAAAATACTTGGGGAAAGGATGGATAGTGCAAGCATGTGGTGGTCACGTTCAAGATCTACCATCTAAGGGAAGTAAGGGTTCATCTAAGTCAATGTGGAACTCTGAGAGAAATGAACTTCCAGAACCTCCATGGGGATGGACATCAGGGGCACAGAAAAAAATTACTGATTTACTAAAAAAAGCAAAATCATCTAATGTTGAAGAAGTATATATCGCAACTGACCCAGATAGAGAGGGAGAATTTATTGCTTGGAGATTAAGTATAATATTTGCAAAGTTTCCAACACAGAAAAGAGTTACATTTAATGAAATTACTGAAACCTCAGTTCAAGATGCTATTGAAAAAGCAAGAGAAATCGATATATCATTGGTTGATTCTGCAAAGGTTCGTAGATTCATGGACAGATTAGTAGGTTTTGAATGCTCGAGATTTTCTAGATCATGGAAACTCGCCTCGATGGGTAGAGTACAGACCCCCACCTTGGGTTTCATAATAGAAAGAGAATTACTGAGGGAGAAACATGTACCAATTATTTACAATAGTGTTAATTTTTCATCAAATGAAACTAATTTTAAAGTAAGATTTCATGAGAAAGATGACCCCGAGGCTTGGTTAGATGACTCAGGAAAGCATTTCCCTGACAGAACATTTAATCTAGATTTAGCTGCTGAAGCAATTACTAAGTTAAATAAGAACAAGAGTATAGAAATTGAATCTGTTAAGGAAGGTAAGAATAAGAGAAATCCAAAGCCTCCATTTACTACAGATACGATGTTACAATCTGCAAGTTCTAATCTTGGATGGTCGGTAGCTAGAACCAGTTCAGTTGCAGGAGAACTTTACAATTCAGGACATGTGACCTACATCCGAACTGACTCGACCAGAACTAATGAAGATGCGAGAAAATCTGTAAAAAATTATATTAAAGAAAAATTTGGAGAAGATCATTTGGGCTCAGGAGTATTAGGCTCTGATGCTAAGAAAGGCAGCACTAATGTTCAAGATGCCCACGAAGCAATCAGACCAACTAGGCCTGAAATTCAACAAATAGAGGGAGTAAAAGATGAACAACAGTTACTTTATGGGTTGATTTGGGCGAGATTTGCAGCAAGTCAAATGTCTAATTCAATACGTGAAACTAGAAGTATTCAGGCAAAAACTAAAGATTTTGAGAGAAAAATCACTGGAACCGCATCTTGGAGAATTCATGCCGGTTGGGAAGCCGTTTACGGACCTTATCATAAAGACGTGAAATTACAACCACCAAAATCAAAACTTGAAAAAGGCGCTTCATGGAATATTGAATGTAATGAGGAGAATCCTCTATTGGTTAGTGACCAAACAAAGCCACCCAGAAGATACTCGGAAAGCTCAATTGTGCAAGAAATGAAGAAGCAGGGTATTGGAAGACCATCGACGTATGTTTCAACCATTCAAACACTGAGTAGAAGAAAATACGTAGAGAATAATAGTGGTGCACTTATCCCAACAGATGCAGGGAGAACACTGTGGTTAGAAGTAGTTCCTTTCTATAATGAACAAAATGACAAAGGTCTCTTTGCAGCACAATTTACAGCGAAAATGGAGGCTGATTTAGATACTATAGAAAATGGAAATCAATCTGCACCTAAGGTTTGGCATGAATTTGTTGATGTTTTCAAGGAAATGAATGACACCGCAAGAGTAAAGAAAAGAAGTATACCATCAAAAAAACAAATTGAATTGCTGAAAAATTTAGTTAAAAATATGACTGATGAAGAAAGAGATAAGGTACTTAATGGGAAAAAGGCTGAAGAATTTACGGGGGAAGAAATGAGAGAAACTCTAGATCGCATCATAGCAGAAGGAGGAGATTTTCCAGCCAGTGAAAAACAATTAGCTTTGGTGATTAAGTTGGCTGACCAATTAGGATATAACCTCAAAGATGTGGCAGAATTAGGCGGAATAGACGATATAAATAATTTAACAGGAGGTAAAGAAGGAACTGCTAGTAAATTAATTGATATTCTAATTAAGCAAAGTCAATCATTACCTGCTTCTGAAGCACAGGTTAAATTAGTCAACAAATTAGCTGCAAGAGAAGAGGTACCAGTAAGCGACATCTTGTCTATTGCAAATATTGTATCTATAGAAGAAATGACTAAACAGGATGCGAGTAAAATTATTGATACAATCATGAAAAAAAATAAATCTTCTAAGAAAAAGAAGTGAGATAAAAATTAGAAGATATCAATAAGGTTAACCTATTGAAGATATTGTGAATGACTACGATTATGATGTTGTCATTGTAGGAGCAGGGCCAATTGGAGGGTATCTTGCCAAAAAATTAGTTGACGAAAAAATCAGTGTTTTGATTTTGGAAGAGCATGCAGAAATTGGTAGACCATTTCAATGTGCAGGACTGGTCAATCCTAAAGCAATGGAATCAGTCAAATTAGAAAATACAGTATTAACGCCCATTTGGGGAGCTAGGATTTACAGCCCTGAGGGGACACTTGTAGAAATCGGTCAAAAAGAAAAAATTAGAACTTGGTCTGTTTGTAGAAAATTATTTGACGAAGCAGTAGTTAATCAGGCGATTAAGTCTGGTGCTAAAATATGGTTATCAAGTAAGCCAATTGGAATGGAAATTAATAGTGAAAAAGTAGAGATATCTATCAATACCCCTGAAGGAAAAAGAAAGGTTTCTACAAAAATTGTATGCGGAGCAGATGGTGCACATTCTTGGGTTAGAAGGACAACTAGATTAGGTAGACCAAAAGAAACTATGATTGGTATGCAAATAGAAGTCACCGGATACCAGGGAACTGAAGGGAAATTGGACATGTATACAGGATCTGAGATTTCGCCTGGTTTTTTCGCATGGGCTATACCATCTGGAGAAACGACGAGAATTGGAGTATGGAGCCAAACAAAATATATTGGCGAAAAATCTTGTGAAGATTTATTGAATGAATTAATGAATAATGGGAAATGGAGTCATCTTTTCAAAGAATGTAAAGAAGTTGGAAGATTTGTAGGTTCAGTACCTAGTGGAATATTAAAGAAAACAACTACAACGAGAGTTGCCCTATTTGGAGATGCTGCCGGTATCTGTAAGCCAACAACAGGTGGTGGAATTGGACCCGGTTTCGCGCATATCGACTTGATAATAGATGATTTATCAAAAAATATAAGAAAAAATAAATTAGAACAAAAAGATCTTATAATTTTAGAAAAGAAATTGGATAGAATGAGGAAATCACAGAATCGTGCGAGAGGGCTGAGAGATGCATTTTTATCTCAATCTACCGATGAAGAATTAGAAGAAATTTTCAAAATATGGGCTAAGCCTGAAGTAATATCTATGATAAATGAAGTAGGTGAAATTGAAAATCCAATTCCACTAGGAACAAAAATGTTGAAAGATATACCTGAGTTCAGAAAATTAGCGGGTAAAGCAATAAAATCTGTATTATGGGGTTGACTTAATGGAAAGGTCGGTACAGAGAATTCGATACCCTCCATTCGAATATTCAGATATGATACCAAGTCAAATACCTATTATTGAAGTTATATTAGAATCAGAAAATAAACCACCTCCATCATTCAAAATAGGAATGGATAATGATTGGTTAGTTGAATGGAGAAAAGTTACTGAAAATGACAAAAAATTACCAATCATTATCGGGGAAGTATCAAAAGAAACTTTTCCTTTTCTGATGAGAACAAGAAATGGCTGGTATATAGACCCAGATCCTTTACACTATAGAGCACGAAAAATGATTACTCCTGCTGTAATATTAATAATATCAAGTTTGTTTATACGAGCAATTACACCAGCAATAGATGATCTCTTATTATTTTCACCACTATTAGAAATACTTAGTTACTCATTAACAATAGGCCAATTAGATTATCCCGTGTTTTTATTTATTGTATTCCCAATACTTATTTCTCCAATATTTTTTAGAATGACTGCTAATATGAAAGATATTCGAAGACAAAATATGTTGATTAAAAATCCAATTAATCCACCAGAGATAACTATAGTTAAGAAAAAAAATAAAATAGTGATATCTAAATTAAAAATGTCTAAAGAACTTGAAGTTAATAGAGCAAGGATACAAGTAGGAATCGCTGTACCTGAAAGAAGGTTGATATTGGAATCACAAGGTAAGAAGGAAGGGGAACAAACAATACCGGGAATGTCAACCGCGCTCCCCGAAAGAAGAATCACTACTGGTGAAGAATTGGGAACTGGTGTTGGCGAATCCACACCAATGACTGTTGCACATAGAAGATTAATGATGTTAGAACCAATGAGAGTACTAGATTCTGGAGAGTGGAAATATCTAGAAAATAATATTGGAGAAGAATTTGAGTTATTAGGTCCAGAAAAATTATGGCCGGGCTCTATTTATTCTGGACTAATTGCAGTTCATTGGGAGTTGATAATTGAATTCACCACTAATGAAGGAACTAAGATGAAATGGGTTCGTCCTTTGATTATGGAAAATTATCATCATAAAATAGAAATCAAGAAATTACCAGTTAGAAGTGGAAGATTAGAACTTTCTGATTATTAGTTTTGTATTGGAACTGATGCTACTAAATCTCTTTTTTCTAATAATAATGTTTCAAGATGATTATAGTCTGAGTCTCTCTTAATTGGATTAAAACCCGATCTAAATATAGATTCTTGCAGTTCTTCTTCTTTTGCTAATATTTTTTTGGTACCTGATGCCGAAACAACATTTTCTTCCATCATTGTAGAACCTGCATCATCTGCACCAGCTAATATAGCCATTTGAGCAACGCCTAGACCCATCGTAGGCCAAGATGCTTGAATGTGATCAATATTATCAAAAAATAATCTTGAAACAGATATATGCCTTAGATATTCTACAGGTCCTGCGCCTAACTCAATTCTATTTCTTCCACGATTTCTTTTGCCAAACGAATTATTTTCTAATTGAACAGGCCATGCGACGAAAGACGTAAATCCCACTCTTCCAAGAGATAAAGCATTATCTTGCATAATCCTAATTCGATCCATATGGAGAACTCTGTGATTATTTGTTTCCCCAAAACCAAATACATTAGTTGCAGATGTAGTCAGTCCTAACTCTTGAGCTTCTGACATAACTCTTAACCAATTATCTGCTGAGCCTTTTTTAGGAGAAATATCGAGTCTGACGTCATCGACGAGCATTTCTGCACCTCCACCGGGTAAGCCATGCATACCTACATCCGCTAATTGCTTGAGAACTTCTGAAGTACTCAAACCACAAACTTCTGCAATTCCTTCAATTTCGATAGGTGAAAAACAATCTAAAGAAATAGTTGGGTGTTTTTCGCGAATATTAGAAATTAAATCGAGATACCAATCAAGACCTAGTTCAGGGTTTACACCGCCTTGCATAAGAATTCTAGAACCACCAATTTTTTCTAACTCAGAAATTCTTTGGCTAATTTCTTCAAACGTCTGAGTATATACTTCTGAATGACCTGGTGGGCGATAGAATGAACAAAATTGACAATTTATGGTACAAATATTTGTGTAATTAATATTACGATCAACCAAATAAGTGACGCTATTACCTGGAACTTGTATTTTTCTTCTAGCAAGAGAAACATGCATTAAATCATTAATATCTGCTTCATCATACAATATAGTCGCATCATCAACAGAAAGTCTTGGAGCATCTGGAGAAAATTGCTCTAGAAGTATCTCTTTCCAATCACGCATTATTTTCACTCAAGCCATTTCCAACTAATTCCTCTATTTCAGATATTTCTTTAGGACATTCGGATGTTAGTACCACGGGACCTTTCTCTGTAATGAGTACATCATCTTCTATTCGAATACCAATACCTGAATATCTAGAAGGAACTTCAATATCTGTTCTCCAACTTCCAAAATATAATCCTGGTTCAACTGTTAGAACCATACCTGACTGCAATATTCTTTCCGGACTCTTATCGCCCTGTCTCCCACCGCCAACGTCATGGACATCGAGGCCTAACATATGCCCTGTTCCATGCATAAAGAAATTCCTGAACTTACCATCATAGTTTTCACCTAGGGCTTCTTCATAACTACATTTTAATATACCTAAATCAATTAATCCCTGAGCGAGAACTTCTGATGCTGCATGATGCATTGCACTCCAAGGAGCTCCAACTTGGCAGGCATCAATCCCGGCAATTTCTGCTCTTAGTACAAGGCTGTAGATTTCTTTCTGTGGGATAGTAAATTTCCCATTTACTGGCCATGTTCTTGTTATATCAGATGCATAGCCAGATATCTCACAACCTGCATCAACTAAAACTAAATCACCTTCATCAACTACAATATTATTAGAGTTATAATGTAAAATTGTAGCATTATCTCCTCCACCTACAATTGAATTATAACTAGTACAACTCATATTTGACGAGAAATATGACTCAATAATCGACTGGATTTGCCATTCCCCGATACCTGAAAAAGTCTTCTTCATTCCTTCAATATGAGCTAAGGACGCTAAAGAAGCTGATTTTTTCATTAATTTAATTTCACCCTCAGATTTTATTACACGCATATTATCTAAAATTTCTCTAGGATCGAGTACCTCTAATCTAGATTTATGAATAATTTGATCTAAAGAAATATTTGAACCTGAAATCGTGTATATTTTATTGAGACCTTTGATTTTATGGGAAATTATATCTTCAATATCATTTAACGAATGAGCCTCATCTATTGGCCAATGAGATGAAGCTCCTTCCACTCCAACTCTTCGACCTTCCCAAATTTCAGCTTTAGTATCTCTAGGTTGAACAAAAATTGAAGTCACCCAAGTATCATGATCTTTGTGAGCCATAAATACTGCTTCAGGAGCAGCCCAACCACATAAATATAGCATATATGAACTCGCTCGGTAAGGGTAAGTCGTGTCATTAGATCGATAAGAAATAGGATTCGTTGGAATCAAAACTATACTATCATTTGATAAATTATTTAGAAAAAGTTTCTGACGAATTCGATAATCTTCCTTAGGAAGAGGAAGCCTACCGGTAGCCTTCATGATTAGTTGGAGGCGGACATCTCTTATCTATTTGTGTAATATACTATTTTCCTTTGGTCCATTTAGGTATTGAAGAACTTTCAGATTCTTTCCTAAATCGGTAAAAAACCGATGAGATTAAGAAAAGAAAAGAAATTAGTAAGATTATTACAGGATATGGTAAATTATCACCCACATTAGGATTAATTAATTTAACAGTAACAGAAGAGAAGTCACCGTCATCATCCATAACATCGAGTCTCAAAACTATTGATTCATCATTAAGATTAGATTCAGGCCATATTAACTCTCTATCGCATCCTTCAAAAATAGCGACGGTGTTCACCGACCAAATACATCTTAAATTATCTATATCATTTTCAGTATCCACTGAATTAGAACCATCTATGATTATTTCTTCAATACTTGAAATTTCAAATTCTTCACCATCAGACACTTCTAAACCATTTATGAATAAGAACGTAATAGGTAACATATTATTGACAGAAAAGGTATATTCTTCTCTCGAAGACAATCCACCAAGATCCATTATTTCTAACTGTAGTGTGTAATCACCAGAGATTTTAGTATCTAATATAAAAATATCTTGATTTAAGCCTTCATGAATTATTATTTCACTATTTTTTGAACTTGTACATGTCCAAATGTAGTATAATTCATCTTCACTCCAAATAGGGTCTTCAGATTGTGATGCATCGATAATCATTTCAGAATTATCTTCATACTGATTTAATGGCTCTTCCACTATAGAAATAACAGGAGATAAATTATTTAATTTCAGAGACATGCACGTGTAAACGTCGTATTCGAGAAGTGAATTATTAGATTGAATTAAAATAATTAATTCATACCAACCATCGGGTTTAGAGCTCATATCAATATTATATGTAAAAGAAAAATCATCTCTATACTGAGGATTAATAGTATTTTGTTCACTATATGTTATCTGATCGCCACACGTTTCTGCGAATGTGACATAACGATTCAAATAAATCTGAATAGATGAAGGTTGGATGCCTTGAATTTCTTTCGCTTGGGCTTCTATAACTAAATCTCCATTTATCCAATCTAAGTCGTTGGGAGTAGAAATAAGCATAGAATAATTTGAGTCAGACACATACATTTCATTCAATATGAAAAATGGCATACTATTTTGAGAAACTATAGTTTCATTATGTATTACAAATATATTAAATTCACAGGAGCAGGAATAGTAATCTATTGGATCAACAGAGACTTCCCAATTTAATGAAAAATAACCATCACTAATTTCGGTTAAACTTTCAGATAAGATATTGAAATCACCCCAATTGAATTTGAAGCTAGTGGAGTTCTGAATATCCCAAGAAACAATTATTTCTTCTTCAGAGGAAATTACAGTTCCGGAAAGAACTTTCTCTTCATCAAGTAGTTCACCAAAGGAAAAATCAAAACCAATTGAAACATCAATATCTTCTGAATCTGCGTAAACAGAATCGAGTGGAAAAAAGATGAAAAGGGCAGAAATTAAGCCTATCAGTATTACTCTCACATACCTCTGGACTC
>TARA_B110000003_G_scaffold17555_1_pt1 | contig 10861 bp, 8 predicted proteins | sample TARA_B110000003 | Tara Oceans TARA_B110000003 (sample SAMEA4396424) | marine metagenome | biome: Westerlies Biome; feature: [SRF] surface water layer (ENVO:00010504); material: water (ENVO:00002006), including particulate matter (ENVO:01000060) such as... | depth 5 m
TTTATCCCAGTAACCTAAACAATCGTTATAAACATCGATCGCATAACCATAACTAATTTCTACTATTTTTGGTATCCCATCCAACATCACATAATCAAAAGTAACCGATTGTGCATTTAATCTACTAGCATAATCAAAAGAAGATTTAATCAAACTAGTTTCAAAATTTTCTTTAGCAAATAAAATATTGCCACTTCCAGATGCTCTAAAATCATTCTCTCTTACTAACCTTTTAATCGCAAATGCTTTCTCATCAACAACAATAACCCGAATATCACAATCATTATTAGGTACAAAGTCTTGAAAATAAATCTCATTTTTTATTACACCCATAACATTAGAGTAAATTGGATTCCTAAATAGTCGGTAAAAACTTTTTAAAACACCTATTAGCGTATCTTTACCTTCTTTATACATCCGATATCTTTCCTTTAGAGAAGCAAAACCATCGTAAATTTTAAATCCTGAACCAAATGCCTTTTTGATTAATTTAATAGCTTTTGATTTGCTTCTTACCAACTGTACATTTGATGACCCAGCACCACCTTTTAATTTAAAAACTTTTGGAAAAGTGGTTTTATTAATCCAATTCATAGCCTCACTTTTCTCTATGAAATGATATGATTTGACCAGTGGCAAATTTAAAACCTCTAAGAGATATTTTTGCGCAATTTTATCATCAAAATGCCATGCGGTTTTAAAATTAGGAAATACAATAAATCCTGCGTGTTCCAAGGCAAATAAAATTCTTTTTGCCTTGAGAAAATCTTTATATGAGGTTTGCCAATAATGCCACATTAATGCATCACAATCTTTTAACTGTAAAATTATATCATCAGCATAACAGTCAACATCCTTAAATTCTATATTCTGAGTTTTGCAATATTCTCTCCATCGTTGATGAAAACCTGCTTTGGTATTATGTATTGCTATCATATTAATCTAAGTATTGTTTTGCCCATATTTCAAAACCAAACATCAACCAAATTGCATCTAGCTGTTGTGGGCTTGCTTTTTCAATATTTTTGACCCATTTAGAAAGTTGACCCACTTTAAATAAGCCTCTTTTTTTTAATCCTGGCTCAATAATATATTTCCATTTGTTCTGAAAAATTTTAGACCCCATAAATGACCTTAAGGGAATTCCAAACCCCATTTTTTCGCGGTATGCAAATGGTTCTCCGAACTTTTGAGCAGCTACATCTTTTAGAGCTTTTTTACATTCCAACTTTTTATTATGAGTAGCTAACAAAGCTTTTTCAGAAATATTTAAAGCAGTTGAAACCATTTTATTATCCAAAAAAGGAACTCGATTCTCGATTGAATGAGCCATTGACATTTTGTCCTGACGCATAAGTAAATCAGGTAAAAATGTTAGTAACTCATATTTCCTTTGCCGAGTATTAAGTGAACCTTTTAAACGTTTCAAAGTACCAACACGACTAAAAATGGCAGTATCTAACTTGAAGCTTGGTTTAAGTGCCTTCGCAGTAGCTATACTGCCAAAAGAAGTAGCCATAACTATTTTCTTTTCTGTATTTAATGCATATGATAGATAATCAAGAGCATAATTCCAGTTTCTTTTTAACCCTCCGAAGAAAGATTTTGTAAATATTTTATTTTCTCTTACACTAAGAAATCTATCATATCCTGAAAGTGATTCATCAGCACCTTCACCGCTCAACAAGACTGTAACATGTTTTTTTGCCTCTTGACTCAGAAGATAAATACCTATAGTATTTGGATGATTTAAAGGGTGTTCAAAATGCCAAATAGCTTTTTCAATAACGTCAAAATAATATTCCGAATGCATTTCAAATTTATGTGCCTTAAGCAATAATTTATCCGCTACTAAATCTACATATCTCTCCTCAGAAAATTTTTTATCTTTAAATGTTATGGAAACACTCTCTAAGTTACCTTTTTCTAGAGTTTTAGAAGCGTAATAAGTTACTAAAGATGAATCAACACCTCCAGAAAGTTGGCAACCAAGCTTCACATCACTAACCATTTGTCTTTCAACACTTTCTTTAAGTGCTCTTTCTAGCTCAGAAAAAGACTCTTCTAGAGCAACCGGCTTGTTTCCCTCATTTTCAATGTCATAAAACACATGTTCCTTAATTTTATCATTTTTTATTGACAGATAGGTACCTGGTTTACAATTACTAATATTTTTAAATAAGGTTGTATTTATTAAATTTCTAAATAATAAGAATTCATCTAGCCTACTAAAATCAGGCTCAAAATTGAATTCTGGTAATTTTTTAAAGCTTTTCATTTCTGAAGCAAAAGCCAATCTATTTTTTTCTTGTAAAATGTAAAGTGGTTTAATTCCGAAGCGGTCACGTCCCAAAAATAAGGTTTTTAAATTGAAATCATATATAGCTAAAGCAAACATTCCATTAAGCTTTTTTATCATTGATTCCATTCCGTATTCCAAATATAAATGAAGAACTATTTCTGTATCGGAGGTACTTTTAAAAACATGTCCTTTTTGGATTAATTCTTCTTGAAAATCAAAAGCATTGTAAATTTCACCATTCATCATCAAGACTACCTGTTTATCAACACTTACCATTGGTTGATGACCATTCGCCGATAAATCTAATATACTTAATCGATTAAATCCAAACAATAAATTTTTGGGTGTTCTAAAATTAGCATCTTGGTCAATTACAATATGTTCGATGTTTTTATCAAAAGTATTTATACCAACAATTCCAGAATCGTCTGGTCCACGATGTTTTTGAATAGCAATCATTTGACGTATATTATGATTGTCGTTCTCAAATGACTTTTTAAAATTATAGAATCCTGTAAATCCGCACATTATTTTTGAGTTGGTTTTATCGCACTAATTAATAAATCTCTATGTGATTCACAACGAATTAAATTTGTGTAAAGCAATTTTTTTTCTTTTGAAATTATTGAAGGTAAAAAACCTCTTTTGTATAGACCTGGTAGATATTTTCCTTGGTAAGGTTGAATCCAAGTATTCATTATTGGCTTCATATTTTGAGTAAACTTTTTAAATTCATTCTCTAATTTATCATCATTTTCAATTATCGTATTAAGATGGAGAACATGCGAAAGAATATCTTCTTTTTCTTTTTTATTCATCAAAAAAACGCCAGGGGTTTTATTATTTTGATTAAAAAAATCTAACTCAAAAAACACTGGCTGATTTTTTTCAAATTTTAAACGCACTAACATTCCTTTATTCCAAGGTTTATTTCGCAATCCAACCCAATCAAAACAGAAATTCCCTAAACTATAAAAAATTGGTGCATTGTTATATAATTCATAACCAGAAATAATATGTGTATGGTGTCCAATTACTGTATCAGCTCCAGCGTCAACAAAAAAGCGAAACCATTTTTTCATTCTTGGACTTGGTAATTCATAGTTTTCATGTCCTCCATGTGCTATAACTATAATAAAATCGGCACAATTCTTTGCTTTTTGAATTTGATTAAAAACATTAACTAAATCCAAAGGATGGCAGCCAGGTGTTTCATCATAGGTAGTAGACCATTCGTTTTCTGTAACGTTAATAATCGCAAATTTCAAATTGTCCTTTTCCCAAAAATAAGTCTTTGAAGCTTCCTCATAATTATTTCCACTACCTAACCAATCAATTTCATATTTTTTTAAAGATTCATATGTATCTTTCATACCATACAAATTATAATCCTTAAAATGATTGTTAGCAGTTGCTACTAACTTGCAGTTTAAATAATTTAGAATTGCAGCCGTTTTAGGATGCGCTTTTATATGTGGACCAGTCTTATTAATCTGATTTTTACTTGTTGTTAATGGACATTCTAAATCTAAAATATTAAGATCATTTTCTTCGAAAAAAGGTTGAACTGTTTGGAACAAACGCGCGCATTTAGAAGCACTATAACCTTCTTCTATTCGTTCCCAAGGACAAAAATCGCCTGTAAATCCTATTGATATCATTTTAAATAATTTGATAATTGATCAGTTGAAATAAATTTTACATCTGGCCACTTCGTTACAACTTTGGTTAAAAGTCTTTTTAATTGGAGTAACCCATTGTCCCTGTTTTGTGGACAAACATAACCAATATAGTTAATTCTATGCGTACTTATTACCGCCGGTTTATCGAATAAAAATGCGGCATGTATTCTAGCCATAGCGCCATCTGACCAGTCCTTTTTTGGATTATCAATTGGTTCAAAAAAAACATTTCTTACGTTATAGAAACTACCATAATTATTTTTTTTTCCAAAAAAATGTTTTATGTGTTTATGACTATTAAGCTTTCCCGTCGGAGACAATTGAGTGTGAACACCTTGTATGCAAGTAATTCCTTGCTTTGCAAGAAATGGTTCTAATTTAGCATCCCAATTATAACATGGAGCTATAAAGCTTGTGGATTTATATCCAAAAACCTTTTCAAATATATTCAAACCCTCTTTTATAATTTTCTTATGAGCTTTCACTTCACTGCAATCATTCCAATCATATGCCTCCATGAATGAGTAGTCTGCTTTACCTGAATAAGTTGATCCCTTTTTAAAACTAAAATGAACATCTTTATCATTATTTTGTAATGACTTCATCCATCTATTTATATTCAAGTGTTCTCTACCGTGGAATTGTGGTTTAAAAATTTTCATTTCAATTCCTTTTTTCCATATTTCAAGATTATTTTTATGCTCAGAATATCTTTCAAATGTCTTATAAAATGGTTCAAAATGATATTCATTAAATCCTGAGTCACGAATTTTTTCAAAATCAGGATTAGCCATAATGGAATTGGCTGTTAAAACAGGATGTTCGCCTTCAGCATTTTTGATAGACAATAATAGATCAAAAAGTGAATTTAAATCTGTTTCAGAAGCTAAAGCGTCATATTTATAAATACTTTTATCTAAATTAAAGCCATATTTTTCAAACTCCAATAGAACCTTAGCAGATGGAGTTCTAATTGCCCCCCAATCATCTGATTCCAAGATTACTAACTTTTCATTTAACCTAAGTGGACTTTTCTGATTTGTTTTTACTGCAGATAAAAAATTTATACAATAATCTAAATAATTCATTTTATATTACATTAAAAATTGATAATTACTTAATTAAAACATCTAGATTAACATAATCTGTATAACTCAAGATAATTCTTACTACCTTTTTGGAAATTTCGCTTTGTATTTAGTTTTGGTATCAAAGAAAATCTAAGATTATTAATTATCTATTCCAAACAACACGATTAATATAATCTACATAACTTAAAATAATTCTAACTACCTTTTCAGAGACATTAGGCATACTATAATCAGCTACTTGTCTGAAGTTTCTTTCTTCATTTACTGTTTGTTTTTCTAATTGAACCAAGCCTTGAAGTATCCGTTCTGAATTCATTCCAACCATCATGACAGAGGCTTCTTCCATAGCCTCAGGTCTTTCATGGGCATCACGAATATTTAACGCTCTAAAATTTAATATGGAGGATTCTTCATTAATAGTTCCAGAGTCAGATAAAACTGTGTAAGAATTCATTTGCAATGCATTATAATCGTGAAAGCCTAAGGGTTTTAGAAACTGAACTCCCTCGTGTGCTTTAATTTGTTTCTTCTCAATCATATTTCTAGTACGTGGATGTGTAGAAACAATTACAGGATATCCATATTTCTCAGCAACCATATTTAAACTTTCTATAAGGCCTCTAAAATTTTTATCTGAACTGATATTTTCTTCCCGGTGTGCAGAAACAACAAAGTACTTCCCTTTTTCAAGTTTTAATTTATGTAGTACCTCTGATCTTTTAATTTTAGGTAAATAGTACTCTAAAACTTCAAACATTGGGGATCCGGTTTTTATAATCCTATCCGCAGGCAAGCCTTCTCTTAATAAATATTCACGGGCTATATCAGAGTAGGTCAAATTAATATCTGCAGTATGATCCACAATTTTTCGATTCGTTTCTTCTGGCACACGTTGGTCAAAACATCGATTCCCTGCTTCCATATGGAAAATAGGAATCTGTCTTTTCTTTGCTGCTATTGCACACAAGCATGAATTGGTGTCTCCTAATACTAAAAAGGCACCTGGATTCACTTCTTCAAGAACTGGATCAATATTTATAAGAATTTGACCCGCAGTTGTGGTGGCATTTGTGCCTGCTGCATTTAAAAAATGATCTGGTTTACGAATTCCTAAATCATCGAAAAACACTTCATTTAATTCGTAATCATAATTTTGACCTGTATGAACTAAAATATGCTCAACAGCATCTGAATCATCTAGTGCACAAATTACACGTGACAATCTAATAATTTCTGGACGCGTCCCTACAACGGTCATCACTTTTAATCTTTTCATTGTACTTTAAATTTTATCATGTAAAATAATTTGAATCAAATCTATATTCGTCTTCTATGTCTCCTAATCGGTAATCCGACATTAACAGTAGTTTTGAGTTTTCCTCTAGTGCTTGAATACTACTCACATAGCCTCCAGGAACACACAAAACGTCAAAATTTTCATCGTTTATTATTCTGGAAAAAACTTCCAAGCTTTTAGTTGGATTTTCCCAATTATCAATTTGTATTAATTTAATTTCAAAACTTCCTTTCACAACAGAAAACCAGCGCCTTTCAATAGCATGTCCTTGCCAAGCTCTAACGAAGCTTGTATTAACATTTTGAATCGAATATATACGTTTTATGCTAGACATATCAAAATCATTATTGTAGGTTACATCGCCTCTGTTGTCTGAATAACTTCCTCCATTTATTACTACTGGTCTCATTTTTTATTGCTAGATACTCAAATAAACTAATTTATCCTTTATACTTCTACAAAATAAGTGTCTGCATCTTCTGGATTGTAAGCTTCATTGATCCAAAAATTTGTATACAAAACCTCATCGCCAATATTCTTTATATTGTGTGTATACCAAATAGGCATGTCTACATAAGCAGGCTCGTCTCCATCCAAATAAAAATCCAATACTTCATCAGTTCCTATTTTTCGTAATTGAATCAAAGCTTTTCCTTTAATAACTGCAAAGCGTTCAATTTTACGGGTATGAAAATGATTTCCTCTTGTAATGCCGGGAACGGTTGTAGAAAAGGAAATTTGTCCACCAATTCCTAAACGAATGATCTCAACAAAAGAGCCTCTTGAATCTGAATGCTGCGTAAATTTAACAGGAAAATGATTCTTAATGTCCATATAGCAACGATAGGTGTTGAATAAATTTAATTCAAATGATGAATTTATAGTTGGTATTTCTCCACAGTCTTGATATTTAGATTTATATAAACTTATTAAGTTTAAAATTTCTGAAACCTTTATGTGAGTGGTTGATTTAATTATCAACTTTTTGTTTGATAAACCTTTTTCAATAACATTTAAAATTTCTTTAACCAATTCCCCAACATAAATTAAACTCACAGTACCGTCTACATGAATTTCAGGTTTTTCACCACTAGCTACTTTATGACAAAAAGTAGCAACTACAGAATTATAATTTGGCTTTCCAAACGGGCCAAACACATTGGGTATAATTAATCCTGAAAATAATCCCATTGAGTTTCTTTGCCAGTCCATAAATAATTTACGACCATCTTTCTTCGACTTACCATATAAATTATCTTTTTCTTCCTGAGAAGAAGATGACATAATTATGTGTGCAGCTGAATTTGTTCTTTTAAGTGATGCTACTAAAGTATTTACCAACTTAATATTAGTATTGTAAATAACTTCACTATCAGAATGTCTATTCATTGCTGCTAAGTGAACAATTACATCACATTGGGAAACAAAGGCATCTATTTTCTCTTCCTTTTCAAAAAAACAATCTTTAAAATCAATCAAATTATAAGATTCTGTAAATAAACCTATTGTATTATACAAGTGCGTTCCTATAAAACCACTTTGACCTGTTATCCCAACTTTTAACATATTTATTTTTTTTGTTGTATTGCCTCTTTAACAACATCCAGTTCTAACAATAAATTTTTTATACTTGCTAAGTCTTGCTGTTCTGTATTGTGTGAATGATAATCTTCAATTTCAGACACATCTTCTTCTCCTTCAGAAAAGTACCTGGCATAGTTTAAATTTCTGTTATCCGCTGGTATGCGATAAAATGCACCCATATCTTCAGCTTTCAACATTTCCTCACGAGTACACAACGTTTCATATAGTTTCTCTCCATGACGCGTTCCAATAATTTTCACTTCATTATCAACATTGATGATTTCTTTGAGTGCAATTGCTAAATTTCCAATTGTACTAGCAGGTGCTTTATTTACAAACAAGTCCCCTTTGTTTCCATGTTCAAAAGCAAAAAGCACCAACTCTACGGCTTCATCTAATGACATTAAAAAACGCGTCATTTTAGGATCTGTTACTGTTATAGCTTCTTTATTTTTGATTTGATTTAAAAATAATGGAATAACTGAACCACGCGATCCCATTACATTTCCATAACGCGTCAAACAAACAGTAGTGTTTTTACAATTACGAGCAGCAGCAATCGCAACTTTTTCCATTAGCGCTTTTGAAATACCCATCGCATTTATTGGATAAGCAGCTTTATCTGTACTTAAACAAATTAATTTAGATACGTTGTTGTGTTCTGCTGCATCGATCACATTTTGTGTTCCCAATACATTTGTTTTAGTGGCTTCCATGGGAAAGAATTCACAAGAAGGCACTTGTTTTAATGCTGCTGCATGAAAAACGTAATCTACACCTCGCATTGCTTTTTCAATACTGTTATAATCACGCACATCTCCAATGTAAAACTTTAATTTTTCGTTTTTTAATAATGTGCGCATGTCATCTTGCTTCTTTTCATCACGAGAAAATATACGGATTTCATTAAAGTGATCTGTGTATAAAAATCGATTTAATACTGCATTACCAAATGAACCTGTTCCACCTGTTATAAGAAGCGTCTTATTTTTTATTTTCATTCTACAATTGTTTTAGAAAGTTATAAAGTGTTTTACTCTGTATATTTTTATTAAACTCTACTTCAGCAACATTTTTACCTTGTAGTCCAACTTTGTCTGCCTTGATAGGGTCTTTTAATGCATTATGCATAGCTAGAGCAAAGGAGTCTACAGAACCTGGTTTTGCAAAGAAAACCGATTTATTATCTTCTAAATAATACGGTATTTCACCTACAGATGTAGCACAAACGGGCAAACCTGTTGCTAAATATTCTCCTAATTTTGTAGGGAATCCCCCTTGAGCCTGTTTGGAATCTGGTCTAGGAAGTGCTAATAATTTTGCATTACAAATGATTGATGATATAGCATCTCTAGGATATTCTCCAACCCAATAAACACGATCTTCTAATTTTAATTCTTTGATAAGCTCTTGATGAAAAGGTGTGTCATAATTCCAAGCTCCAACTAAATATAATTTTAACTCAGGATAGTCTAAAGATATTTTATGAAAAGCTTTTATTAAAATATTTACCCCGTCTTTGGCATTATCCATAACACCTACAAATGCTACATAAGGCATTTTAAACTCATCCAAATGAACTACATCTTTATTAAATCTAGCTAGATCAACTGTCATTGGTAAATGTAATAATTTAAGATCAAGTTTCTTGAATTTTTTATAATGCAACAATAACTTTTTGGTCATAAGTGCAATACCATTATATGAATTAATTGCTTTGCTTTCAAAATATTTTTGAAGTTTAGATGAATTTAAACGTTGAAAAATATTTCCTTTATTGTAACTGTAAATATCTAAAAATTCGCTAAGCTCTAAAAATAACTTTTGAGTCATATTTTTTTTTCTAAAATATACAGCTAGTTTGAAACTAAAGATACTCGAATCGGTCCAAATAATTTCTTTTTCATTATTTATATCCTTGTAAATTAGCTTTATTATTTTTTTATGAACCAAAGGGAATCCTATATAATTGTTAAAACGTAAGCTCCAATATCCTTTAATAAGTTTTGGCTTTATGTATTTATAATATATATTATTTTTTGAGCCTTTATCGCCCCAGTCATTAGCTTCTTTTTCTGAATGATAACCACCATATATAAGTAATTTTATCTGTACTTTTTGAAAACTTAGCCCCTCAATTAAGGAAAGCCATCGATTTGCACTAGCCGTATTCTGTAACCAGGGGTTATTATCAATTATTACAGATATATTCATGAAAATTTTTAGTTCAGTTTATTTTTTAAAAAAATTACATTTTTGTAAAAATGTCCTGCTATTGCCCCAAGAAATGTAAAATTTACACCTCTAATGGTCACCTTATCTAACCCACCAACCATTCCAGCGATAATAAAAGCTATAAGTAAAGAGATAAAAGTTAACCAAAGAGCAGAATTATATGGTAAATGTAAATTATTTGATAAAATTATATTATAATACATCCTAGTATATTTAAAAAGATATAAGAGTACTATGAAGTAGCTTATAATTCCAATTGATCCAATTTTTAATAATAATTTGGCGTACTGATTATGAACAGTCCAATCAATATAATTGTTAAAATCATTTGAAAATATAATTTTATTAGTTGAGTTTGATCCTAAAAATTTTTGAGAAAAATTTGAGTTTACATAAATATAAAAGAATTCAAAAAAACGTATATCACTTTTCATAGCCTCAGTTCCAATAGTACTGTTACCTCCACGAACATTTATTCTTTCCGTTATTTTTTGATCTAATTCAAAAATTATAAAACTTAAAAAAACTAATACTGTAGAAGTGAATACTATCTTTATTTTTTTTGAGGTCCTTAAATAACCACTAAAAAACCAAATAATTATACCAATGAAAACTATAACAATAGCCATCCGTTTAAATGATAGAATCATTAATAAAATCAAAAAACTTA
>TARA_B110000003_G_scaffold69411_1_pt1 | contig 10848 bp, 6 predicted proteins | sample TARA_B110000003 | Tara Oceans TARA_B110000003 (sample SAMEA4396424) | marine metagenome | biome: Westerlies Biome; feature: [SRF] surface water layer (ENVO:00010504); material: water (ENVO:00002006), including particulate matter (ENVO:01000060) such as... | depth 5 m
CCACCAGATGAAGAAACTGCAAGAGGAATAATTGATAAATTATTTTTTAGCGAACAAAGATATAACTTGGGTGATGTAGGTAGATACAGGATGAATAAGAAACTTGGCTTAGACATTGGTATGGATAAGCAAGTCCTTACGACTGAAGATATTATTACCATCATCAAGTACTTGATTGAGCTTATTAATTCTAAAGCTGAAATTGATGATATCGATCACCTATCCAACAGAAGAGTTAGAACTGTGGGAGAACAGCTTTCTTCTCAGTTTGGTGTTGGTCTAGCTAGAATGGCTAGAACCATCAGAGAAAGAATGAATGTAAGGGACAACGAAGTTTTTACTCCTATTGATTTAATTAATGCAAAGACACTTTCATCGGTTATCAATTCATTTTTTGGAACAAATCAATTGTCTCAATTTATGGATCAAACTAATCCATTAGCTGAGATTACACACAAAAGAAGATTATCGGCGTTAGGGCCAGGTGGTTTATCTAGAGAAAGAGCTGGGTTTGAGGTTCGTGATGTTCACTACACACATTATGGAAGATTATGTCCAATCGAAACCCCTGAAGGTCCGAATATTGGTTTAATATCATCATTAGGTGTATTTGCGAAAATAAATAATATGGGATTCATTGAAACTCCATATAGAAAAGTAAAGGACGGAGTTGTTGATTTGAAGTCAGACCCTGTGTATTTAAGTGCTGAAGAAGAAGAGAATAAACTCATTGCACAATCCAATATTAGTGTGGATAAGTCTGGTAAAATTATAGACGATAAAGTTATCGCAAGACAGGAGGGAGATTTTCCTCTAACCGAACCTAATAATGTACATTACACAGATGTCGCACCAAATCAGATTGCATCCATTTCTGCTTCTTTGATTCCTTTTCTTGAGCATGATGACGCAAACCGTGCACTAATGGGATCAAACATGATGCGTCAAGCAGTTCCATTACTATTACCTCAGTCACCTATAGTTGGTACTGGTTTAGAAAAGCAAGTTGCTTCAGACTCAAGAGTTTTAATCAACGCGGAATCTGACGGGGTTGTAAAATATGTTGATGCAAATGAGATAGTTATTAAATATAACAGAAATAAAAATGAAATTCTTACAAGTTTTGAGTCTGATATAGTTACCTACAAGCTAACAAAATTTAAAAAGACAAATCAAGGTACTTGTGTAAATTTAAAGTCGATTGTTTCAAAAGGGGATAAGGTCTCTAAGGGACAGGTTTTATGTGAAGGTTATGCAACCAATAATGGTGAGCTTGCTTTAGGAAGAAATGTACAGGTTGCCTTTATGCCATGGAAAGGGTATAACTTTGAAGATGCAATTGTTATTTCAGAAAAAGTAGTTAGGGATGATGTTTTCACATCGATTCATATTGACGAATACTCTATTGAGGTTCGTGACACAAAACTTGGAAATGAAGAATTAACCAATGATATTCCAAATGTTTCAGAAGAAGCTACCAAAGATCTTGATGAAAACGGAATGATCAGAATCGGAGCTGAAATTAATGCTGGTGATATACTAATTGGTAAGATTACCCCTAAAGGTGAAAGTGATCCCACTCCAGAAGAAAAGCTTTTGAGAGCAATATTTGGAGATAAAGCAGGAGACGTCAAGGATGCTTCATTGAAAGCTCCACCTTCCTTACACGGAGTGGTTATTGATAAAAAGCTTTTTGCTAGATCCGTAAAGGACAAAAGAAAAAGAATTCAAGATAAAGAAGATCTTAAAGCTTTAGAGGATAATTATGATGTAAAGTTTAATGAATTGAAAAACGTATTAATTGAAAAATTATACACTGTTCTAAACGGAAAAACATCTCAGGGAGTTTTTAATGATTTAGGTGAAGAGGTTTTTCCAAAAGGAAAAAAATTCACACAAAAGATGTTAAATTCTGCTGACGATTTCGCTCATTTAGTTTCAACAAAATGGGTAACAGATAAATCAACTAATGAAACAGTTTCACAAATAATTCATAATTATAAAATCAAAGAAAACGACCTTCAAGGTTCTTTAAGAAGAGAAAAGTTCACTATTTCAGTAGGTGATGAGTTGCCATCTGGAATTTTAAAATTAGCTAAAGTCTATATTGCTAAGAAGAGAAAATTAAAGGTTGGTGATAAAATGGCTGGAAGACATGGAAATAAAGGTATTGTTGCTAAGATCGTTAGAGAAGAAGATATGCCTTTCTTAGAAAATGGAAAACCAGTAGATATTGTTTTAAATCCTTTAGGTGTACCATCTAGGATGAATATTGGTCAGATTTATGAAACTGTTCTCGGATGGGCAGGTTTAAAACTTGATAAAAAATATTCGACGCCTATTTTTGACGGTGCTACCTTAGACGAAATTAATAGTATAACCGATGAAGCTGGTTTACCAAGATTTGGTCACACATATTTATATGATGGAGGTACCGGACAAAAGTTTGATCAACCAGCAACCGTTGGTGTGATTTATATGCTAAAACTCGGTCACATGGTCGATGATAAAATGCATTCAAGATCGATAGGTCCATATTCTTTGATTACTCAACAACCATTAGGTGGTAAAGCACAATTTGGTGGTCAAAGATTTGGAGAAATGGAGGTATGGGCACTTGAAGCCTATGGAGCATCTAGTACATTAAGGGAGATTTTAACAGTTAAGTCTGACGATGTCGTTGGAAGAGCTAAAACTTATGAAGCTATTGTTAAAGGTGAGTCAATGCCTACACCAGGATTACCTGAGTCGTTTAATGTATTAATGCATGAATTAAAAGGATTAGGATTAGATATTAGATTAGAAGAATAAAATAAAATATTACACTCGAGTTATGCGTAGAAATAAAGATAATACTGCAATAAAATTTAATAAAATATCAATTGGTTTAGGATCACCAGAATCAATATTGTCTGCCTCAAGGGGGGAGGTTTTAAAACCAGAGACAATTAATTACAGAACGCACAAGCCTGAAAGAGATGGATTATTTTGCGAAAGAATTTTTGGTCCCGTCAGAGATTATGAATGTGCATGTGGTAAGTACAAAAGAATCAGATACAAAGGTATTGTGTGTGATAGATGTGGAGTCGAGGTAACAGAGAAAAAAGTAAGAAGAGATAGAATTGGACATATAAATCTAGTTGTTCCAGTTGCTCATATTTGGTATTTTAGATCTTTACCGAATAAGATTGGATATCTTCTAGGACTTCCTTCTAAAAAGCTTGATATGATAATATATTACGAGAGATATGTTGTTATTCAGGCAGGTAATGCAAAAAATATTGAGGGTGAACCATTAAATAAGATGGATTTTTTAACTGAAGAGGAGTACTTGAATGTACTAGAAACTCTACCCCAGGAAAATATGTACTTAGATGATAGTGACCCTGAAAAGTTTATTGCCAAAATGGGTGCTGATTGTTTAATTGAACTTCTTTCAAGAATCAAATTAGATGAACTTTCTTATGAATTAAGAGATAAGGCTAATAATGAAACTTCTAAGCAAAGAAAGACAGAGGCTTTAAAAAGACTTCAGGTTGTAGAATCTTTTAGAGAAGGTAATTTGAACAGGGAGAATCTTCCTGAATGGATGATTATGAAGGCAATTCCAGTTATTCCACCGGAGCTAAGACCGTTGGTTCCTTTAGACGGAGGAAGGTTTGCCACTAGTGATTTAAATGATTTATATAGAAGAGTAATTATTAGAAATAACAGACTTAAAAGATTAATTGAAATTAAGGCCCCTGAGGTTATTTTAAGAAACGAAAAAAGAATGCTCCAAGAATCTGTTGATTCTTTGTTTGACAACACCAGAAAATCTTCAGCTGTTAAAACCGAGTCTAATAGACCATTAAAATCTCTTTCAGATTCATTAAAGGGAAAACAAGGAAGATTCAGACAAAATTTACTTGGTAAAAGAGTTGATTATTCTGCAAGATCTGTAATTGTTGTTGGTCCAGATTTAAAATTATTTGAATGTGGTCTTCCAAAAAATATGGCAGCTGAACTTTACAAGCCTTTCATCATTAGAAAATTAATGGAAAGAGGTATTGTTAAAACAGTCAAATCTGCAAGGAAGATAATTGACAGAAGAGATCCTGTAGTTTGGGATATTTTAGAAAATGTATTAAGGGGTCATCCAGTCTTATTAAACAGAGCTCCAACTCTACACAGATTAGGTATACAAGCTTTTCAGCCTAAATTAATTGAGGGTAAAGCTATTCAGTTACACCCATTAGTCTGTACTGCTTTTAACGCCGATTTTGACGGTGATCAGATGGCGGTACACTTACCTCTAGGCCCTGAAGCTATATTAGAGTCTCAACTATTAATGTTAGCATCTCACAATATTCTTAATCCAGCAAATGGATCTCCGATAACCGTTCCTTCTCAGGATATGGTCTTAGGTTTATATTATATGACTAAACAAAAAGTTTCTGATAAAAATATTACTGTTCTTGGTGAAGGGTTAACTTTTTATTCACCTGAAGAGGTGGTAATTGCGTACAATGAGAAAAAAGTTGATTTGAATGCAACAATTAAGGTAAAAACAAAAGACTTTGACTCTGATAATAACTTAGTAGATAAAATTGTAGATACTACAGTAGGAAGAGTTTTATTCAACGAAAAAGTTCCTGAAGCCGCTGGATACATAAACGAAGTTCTTACTAAGAAATCATTACGTGACATTATCGGGGAAATACTTAAGTTGACAAGCGTTCCTGAAACTGCTGAATTTTTAGATGAAATAAAAACACTAGGATATAAGTTTGCATTTCAAGGGGGACTTTCTTTCAGTTTAGGTGATATTATTATTCCCAATGAGAAGTTTGAAATGATTAACAAAGCCAATAAGCAGGTTGATGTCATAAAATCAAACTATAACATGGGATTGATTACAAATAATGAAAGATATAATCAGGTAATTGATATATGGACTTCTACTAATGCTGAACTTACAGAGCTTTCTATGAAAAGAATTAGAGAAGATCAACAAGGATTTAATTCTGTTTATATGATGCTTGATTCAGGTGCTAGAGGTTCCAAAGAGCAAATTAGACAGCTTACAGGAATGAGAGGTTTGATGGCTAAACCGAAAAAATCTACTGCTGGTGGTGGTGAAATTATTGAAAATCCAATTCTTTCAAATTTTAAAGAAGGTCTTTCAATTTTAGAGTATTTCATATCAACGCATGGTGCCAGAAAAGGATTGGCAGATACTGCTTTAAAAACAGCTGATGCTGGTTATTTAACTAGAAGGCTTGTTGATGTTTCACAAGATGTAATTGTAACTGAACATGATTGTGGTACACTTAGAGGTATAACTGTTTCTCCGCTAAAAAAGAATGAAGAAATTGTAGAAAAGCTTAGTGAAAGAATAGTTGGACGTACATCATTAAATGATGTTTATGATCCGATTACCGGCGATCTTTTGGTTAAATCTGGAGATATGATTAACGATATGATTTCAAAAAATATTGAAAATTCTTCGGTTGATAGTGTAGAGGTAAGATCTCCCTTAACATGTGAAACTAAACGAGGAATATGCTCATTGTGCTATGGTAGGAATTTAGCTACTGGAAAAAATGTTCAAATGGGAGAAGCTGTAGGAGTAGTAGCTGCTCAGTCTATTGGTGAGCCTGGTACACAGCTTACATTAAGAACATTCCACGTGGGTGGTATTGCTGGTAACATCTCAGAAGAAAATAGTGTTACAGCAAAATTTGATGGTAATATTGAAATTGAAGATTTAAAGACTGTAAAAGGTAAAAATAATGACGGTGAAGATGTAGAAATTGTAATTTCAAGAACCTCAGAAATTAAAATTTCTGATCCTAATACTGGTTTAACCTTGAGTAATAATAATATTCCATACGGATCTTTCCTTTACGTCAAGGGCAAGAAAAAAGTTAAGAAGGGCACATTAATTTGTGAATGGGATCCATACAATGGTGTTATTATCTCTGACTATGCAGGTAAGATTAGTTATGAAAATATCCAACAAGGATTAACCTATGAAGTAGAAATTGATGAACAAACAGGTTTCCAGGAGAAAGTAATTATTGAGTCAAGAAACAAAAAAATGATCCCTACACTACTGGTAAAGAATTCTAAAGATGAAATCATTAGATCATATAACTTACCTGTTGGAGCACATTTAGTTGTTAATGATGGAGATAAAATTGATCTAGGTAAAATTTTAGTTAAAATTCCTAGAAAATCTGCAAAAACTGGTGATATTACTGGTGGTCTTCCAAGAGTAACTGAACTATTCGAGGCTAGAAACCCTTCTAACCCTGCAATTGTCAGTGAAATTGACGGAGTTGTTTCATTTGGAAAAATAAAGAGAGGTAATAGAGAGATTATTATCGAGGCAAAAACTGGAGAAATCAGAAAATATCTTATCAAATTGTCAAATCAGATTTTGGTTCAAGAAAATGATTTTGTTAAAGCCGGTACTCCTATGTCTGAAGGCTCGATTACACCAAATGATATTTTAAATATCAAAGGTCCTTCTGCTGTACAGCAATATCTTGTAAATGAAGTTCAAGAAGTTTATAGACTTCAAGGGGTAAAAATTAACGATAAGCATTTTGAAGTCGTTGTTAGACAAATGATGAGAAAAGTTAAAATTAAAGACTCTGGAGATACGATTTTCTTGCAAGATCAATTAATACATAAGTCTGATTTTATTGAAGAAAATGATAGCATTTTTGGAAAGAAAATTGTAGAAGATTCAGGAGACTCTGAGAATTATAAAGTAGGTCAAATAATTTCATCTAGAGATTTTAGAGATGAGAATTCTATCTTAAGAAGAGAAGATAAGAATCTTTTATTTGCTAGAGATGCTAGACCAGCTACTGCTACACCAATGTTACAGGGTATTACTAAGGCTTCATTACAAACTAAATCATTTATTTCTGCTGCTTCATTCCAAGAAACAACTAAGGTTCTAAACGAGTCAGCTGTAAATGCTAGAGTTGATAATTTAGACGGTCTTAAAGAAAATGTAATAGTTGGTCATAGAATTCCAGCCGGTACAGGATTAAGAAAATATGACGATATATTGGTTGGTTCTAAAGAAAGTTATGACGAATTAATGGATGCGAGTTTAGGAGAGGAAGAATTAAATACTAATTAATTTTTTTGATGAACAAGAAAAAAGATAATAAGGGCAAAATTAATATTGAACTGGATGAAAAGGTAGCAGAAGGAACCTATTCTAATCTAGCTATCATAAATCATTCAGTTTCAGAGTTTGTTATTGATTTTATTTCTATTATGCCAGGTTCCCCAAAAAATAAGGTTAAATCTAGGATTATAATTACCCCGCAACATGCTAAAAAACTTTCTAAGGCTTTGAATGATAACATTAATAGATTTGAAGATAACTTTGGATCTATAAAAGATTATGACAATCCTAAATTTCAAATGAATTTTGGGCCAACTGGCAAAGCATAATTTATTAGGTTTATTCGTTTTCCATTCCTATTTTTGATTTATGCAGGAAGAAAAAGTAGTCTTAGTTGATGATTCAAATAACCAGGTGGGACTAATGCCTAAGATGGAAGCTCATCTAAAGGGTGTACTACACAGAGCTTTTTCAGTAATAATTTTCAACAACAATGGAGAAGTTATGCTTCAAAAAAGAGCATCAACAAAATATCACACTCCATCTCTTTGGTCTAATACTTGTTGTAGTCATCAAAGAGAAAATGAAGATAATATTTCAGCTGGAAAAAGAAGGTTAAATGAAGAAATGGGTTTTATCACTCAACTTTATGATTTTGAGTCTTTTATATATAAGGTTTCCTTTTCAAATGGTTTAATAGAACATGAGTTTGATCATATTTTAGTTGGGATATATAATGGTTTGCCAAATATTAATCTCGATGAAGTAGACAAGTGGAAATGGATTTCTATTGATGAACTTGTCAATGATATGAAAGATAATTCGGAAAAATATACAGCTTGGTTTAAAATAATTATTAATAAATATTCACAAAGTTTAAAGAAATGGAAGTTACCGTAAGTAGAAAAGCTCATTTTAATGCTGCACATCGACTATTTAACAAGAATTGGTCTGAAGAGAAGAACAAAAAGGTTTTTGGAAAATGTAATAATCTAAACTATCATGGTCATAATTATGAAATGATTGTTAATGTTACAGGAAAAATTAACCCAGAAACCGGCTATGTTATTGACATGGGTGTGTTAAAAAAAATCATAAAGGATGAGGTTGAAGAAAAATTAGATCATAAAAACTTAAACTTAGATGTTGATTACTTTTCAAACACTATTCCATCGGCTGAGAATATTTGTATATACATACATAAACTTCTTAGAAAAAAGATTTCTAATGACTTAAAAATTTCAGTTACGTTATTCGAGACACCAAGAAACTTTGTAACATATCCTTCGAATTAATTATGAGTAATTTATTTTTTTCGATAAAAAAAGAAATAGAATCCAAGGGATATGAAATTATAGGTCATGATTTTGATAGACCATGGGGTGGTTTTCTTTTAATTAATGAGTCACAGTCTGAAAAATTCATAAATCAATTTATCTCAGAAGACATAGATAAAATTGATGGCAGAGTTAGTCCTAAGATTTTAATAGTAAATCAAAATTCAAGATTATCATGGCAATATCATTACAGAAGAAAAGAAATATGGAAAGTTTATAAAAATGCTGTTGGGGTTATAAGATCTAGTAGTGATAAAGAAAATGAAATGCATATTCATAAAGAAGGGGATTTGATAAAATTTGATAAAGAGGAAAGGCATCGTTTAGTTGGTCTTTCAAAGCCCGGAATTGTCGCTGAAATCTGGATCCATACTGATATTGAAAATCCTTCAGATGAAGAAGATATAATTCGTTTACAGGATGACTATTCTAGGGACTAATTAACTTTTCTCCGTAGTATGTATCTTTCAATTCTTTTGATAGATTTTGATAAATATTTTCTAAAAAACTTTTATTTATATTGTCCTTATACTTATATGCTAGGTATGGGGATAGAAAGTTTGAAGTATTATTTAGACAATAATTAACAATAAATAATATTTTCTTTTGATTGACCTTAAGTCTTTCTTCATTTAACGAATCAAATTTCTTACTATTATTTTCTACTAATGCCTGTATTTGTTGCTCAAGCATTTGAAGATCAATATCATTATATCGATTAATTTGGCTATTTAATTTTTCAAATTCAGCGTTTAATTCAGAATTTTCTATTTTACCGTTAAATTCAAACTTTTCTTTAGAGCTTGTAAATATAATTTTAGAAAAGGGTTCTGAAATAAAACTAAAGCTATTTTCTGAATCTTTTGATTCAATTTTAAGCATTAATTCAAAGGGTTCATTAATATCAGCTGTTAAATCAAACTTTTCGTTCACTACTTTGCTTGAATCTAGCAAAATATTCTTGTCTGGTTGAATTAAATAAATAAAAGAGTTGTTTAATCCCTTAATTTCACCACTAATATTTATTTCATCTTTGTCAGATAAACAGGAGCATACAACGGTAAAAATGATTAATGTAAATTTTTTCATTTAAATGTCAAGCCAATAAGTAAGTTTAAGATTAATTGATCTATTTTTTACTCTTGGGATAAAAATACTATTATATCTGTTATCTGTGTAGTAATTATCGTTGTAAACCAGAAATAAATCTGATAGGGGTGCAAATCTCCATTGCAATCTAGTATTTAAACTTAAATTTTCACTCTGATTACTGTATTGTATTAGAGTTGCCCAATAAACATTTTTAGAAAATGTGAATTCAAATCTTGGAGCAATTAAAATAATATTTGCAGACGAATATGGTTGTGGTAATTTTACTTTATCATATTTCATTTCAATTGAACTTGTGAATTTTGGTCTTATCCGTTGACTAAGTTCAATATCAAGAGAAGTTTTTGTTCCATTGTAGAAGTTTCCATAAGAAGGTCTAATCTCGTAGGTAAAATCTTTTGAATAATCTGAATTATAAGAAATATTAAAATTGGTATAATAGTATTCTGAGTTGGCAGGCAAAGGGTTACCATTATTGGTTCCCGTAGGATCAAAATCTTCATATAAATATGTGTAGTTATTCCACATACTAATATTTATTCTCTCACTATTTATTCCATAGGTATCAAATTTTGATATAATATAATAATCTGATATTTCATTATTTAATCCAGGCTTAAGTATAAAAACAGGTGTGAATTCAAATCTGTGATTAAGAAACCTAGATTTCTCCGGCCAAATGGTGTAACTTATTTCAGGGTAAAGTTTAATTATATCATTACGTCTTACATAACCTAGGTCAGATCTATAGTCTTCTCCAATGTATAAACCTGCAACTCTAAATCCAAAATTTCTTGATTCATATGATGTACTTAAGCCATACGAATTTGAATTTTCGTTTTCTTCTGGAGAATAAGATCTATGAAAATAGTACTTGCCATCCCATTTGCTATCTTTTGATCTAAGATTGTAATCAAAACCAAATACCTTGTTAAATTTGTCGTTTTCTTCTATATATTCATTTTCACCTGTAGCCTCACGATTTATGAAAAATATATTAAAGTTTGATCTATCAAAAACTTTTTGTTGTAATGTAATAATCGAATTATTATAAGCTGAAATTTCATTTTCAATATCTTGACTTGTTTGCATATTTAGCAAGCCAACTCTAAGATTATTATTTATTTTACCACTCAGCCTAAGACCAGCTATAATTTTATTTTCAATATTATTCCCGTCTTTATCTTTAGCTATTCCAATTCTTCTAGAGAAAAAGGGTCTCGCCTCTCTATTGTTTCCAAATCCGGAAAAAAGATCACTATTTTCAAT
>TARA_B110000003_G_scaffold247904_1_pt1 | contig 10846 bp, 5 predicted proteins | sample TARA_B110000003 | Tara Oceans TARA_B110000003 (sample SAMEA4396424) | marine metagenome | biome: Westerlies Biome; feature: [SRF] surface water layer (ENVO:00010504); material: water (ENVO:00002006), including particulate matter (ENVO:01000060) such as... | depth 5 m
ATCTGTCAGCAACTGACATATTAATTGGAGACATGTCTGACATCAATTATGAATTTCTATTACTTGACAAACCTTTAATATTACTGGCAAACGAGTGGATTCACAATAATTGGCCAGATATTGGTATAAAGATAAATATTGATGGACTTAATGATGCAATTATTGAAAGTATTAATAATCCGAATAAATATAGTAATTCAAGAAAGAGTTGGTTAAATAAAACTATTTATCAGCCTTACGAAAATTCATCCTCAAGAATTTTAGATAAAGCAATTAGACTTTCTAAATATAGAGATCCGACCCTAGTTATTGTTGATGGAAATAGTGAAGTTAGAAGATCTAATTTAATTCCTTTATATAATGAAGCACTTTCGAGGAGCCTTAATGTAATATATCAAAACTTTCCAAAAAAAATTAATGATTCAAATGAAGTTATATACTTTGCTGTACATTTTGAGGATTTAATTATTAAATCTGGTTTCAATGTGCATCTTGACCATGGTTTAAAAGGAAAAGGAGCAGCAAATGTGAAACTTTCAATTGAAGACTATAAAAAAAATAATTACTTCCCTTTAATCGATCTTCATATTACGGCTGGTTCAATTGGGGATGAAAGAACCAAAATGCAACTCGGACCTAATCATCACAGAACTTGGATTGGTGGATATCCAAAAGCAGATATTATTAATTCTCTTAATAATTGTAAAACAAGAAATGATGTTTGTAAAGAATTAGGGTTTAATCCTGAGTTTCCTGTAATTACATATGCTCCAGCTGGACCACTTAGTAATGAAAAACCAGGTGGCTCTTTAAATTCAAATGTCTTAAATGAACTTGAAAAATTATCTAATTTTAATAAATATAATATTCTTATAAAGCTGAAAAGCTCCAGAAAATCATTTTTCAAACGCTTAGAAAGTTTTGTATTTAAAAAAGTGAATGAATATTTGGTTAAAAACTTTTAATTTCCTGTTGTTTAATAATCTATTACTGTTTGTTTTTTTATGAAAAAAATTTGTGTAGTTGAACTAAAAAGTGGAAACCATAGTGTTGCTGAATTATGTAAATACGCTAATCCTGAAATAAATGAAGTTTTATTATTCACCACTTCTTTTTTATTATCAAATATTAAAAATGATTTAGGTCAAGATTTAAAGTTTATAAAAATTGTTGTAAAGGATGATAATAAATCTTTTTATTCATTCGTTCAACTAATAAATAGAACTTGTTATCAAAATGTTGATCTTCTAATTTTAAATACAGTTAGCAGATGGGAGTTTTTATTTTTAAAACCTAACTGTCCTACTGCAGCTTATTTTTATAGCCTAAATTTTTGGTTTCGTGATCTTAAATCATCTATTGGTATCTTTAAAAACTTTTTCCAATTTAATTATTTAAACTTTCTGAGTTGGTTTCCGAATAGATGGCATGCAAATCCATATTTTGGGTATATAATTAGAAAAAAAATACTTAAAAAAATTGATGGAATAATAGTTGAATATCCTCCATTTGTTGATCTATTAAAAGATAATTATAACGTTAGTAAACCAGTTTATTTTTTGCCTAAAAGATCATATAATAACACAACGACAACTAAATTAATTAATAAAACTGTTTTTGTAATCCCTGGGATGATTTCTCAAGTTAGAAGAGAATATGATTTAGTTCTAGATGCATTTCAAAATATTCCTAAAGAAATTCAATCATCTGTTAAACTAATTATATTGGGAAGACCTATTAAAAAATATGGTTTAAAAATTATTGAAAGATTAAAAAAATTAGATAAATCTGCCATAGAAATAGAATATTTTACAAAATTCATTTCACATGAGAAATTTTCACAAAGTCTTTTACAGGCAGATGTAATAATTGCCCCTATTAAATTAGATTACTATTCTGGAATTATTAATGAAAAATTTACTTATACAAAGGGAACTGGCACATTTCATGATATGCTTAGATATTCGAAACTGACCCTGGTGCCCAGTGTATATAATATATCTAAAGAATTTGAAGATTGTTTTATTAAATATAGAGATTCATCTGAATTATCATCATTAATAGTTGAATTGTCAACAAATGAAAATCAAATTAGTAAACAAAAAGAATTAACATCGGAGACTATAAAAAAATATTCATTAATTAATGTGCAGTTAATGTTTGAGAAATTATATGAAATATAATTTATGATAAAGTCTTAAAAATAAAATAAAATGAAACAAGCAATAATAAAGAGTGGTATTGTGAATGCGGAAACTGTCCCTTCACCAATTGTAGGAATTGGCGAAGTATTAATTCACTTGGAATATAGTTGTATTTCTGCTGGAACAGAAATGAGTTCAGTAAATAATAGTGGAAAATCATTACTTAGAAGAGCATTAGATCAACCTGAAAATGTTAAGAAAGTAATAGATTCAATTAAGAATGATGGAATATCTAAAGCACTTAATAAAGTTAAATCTAAAGTTGAGGGAGGAAATGCAACAGGTTATTCTATTAGCGGGAAAGTTATTGGAGTTGGTAGTGGAGTTGAAGGATTCAAAATTGGACAAAGCGTCGCTGCTGCAGGAGCTGGTTTTGCTAATCATGCAGAAATTGTTAGTATTCCTAAAAACTTAGTAACACATGTCCCTAAAAAACTAGATTTGAGTGAAGCTTCCACAGTCACCTTGGGAGCTATTGCTTTACAAGGGGTAAGAAGAATTGATGTAAAACTTGGTGAATATGTTGTAGTTGTTGGGTGTGGTATTTTAGGACTTATAGCTATACAACTTCTTATAAAATCAGGCGCTAGAGTAATCGCAATTGACTTAGATGATAGTAGATTAGAAATTGCAAAATCATTTGGTTGTGAGCAAACAATAAATCCTAAAATTGAAAATCCAGTTGAAAAAGTTTCTTTATTAACAAAGGGAAAACTTTCAGATTATGTTTTATTTGCAGCAGCAGCATCCTCTAGTGAACCATTATCTCAAAGTTTCAATATGTGCCGAAAGAAAGGTACGGTAGTTTTATTAGGTGTAGTAGGAATGGAGATAAAACGTCAAGACATTTATGTTAAAGAAATAGATTTTAAAATTTCAACTTCATATGGTCCTGGAAGATACGATGACTCATATGAAATAGAAGGTAATGATTATCCATATGGATATGTAAGATGGACTGAGAATCGAAATATGTCTGAGTATTTAAGATTACTAGCTAACAAAAGTGTAAATATTACTAAGTTGATTGACAATATTTATGATATTGAACAGGTTGAAGATGCTTACAATTCATTAAAATCAGTTGAATCTAAACCCTTAATTGTTTTGTTAAAGTATGATAAAAAAAAGGATGTAAAGTCCGAAACAAAAGTTATACTTAATTCTTTGAGCACAAATAAACTTTCTAAATCTACAATCAATTATGCTTTAATTGGAGCTGGAAGCTTTGCATTGGGTATGCACATGCCAAATTTAACAAAGTTAAAAGGTAAATACCACTTAAGTGCTGTTATGAGTAGAAAAGGCCACTCTGCTAAAGTAGTGGGTAAACAATACGGGGCTGATTATGTGACAACTTCCTACGAAGAAATATTATCCGATGATAATATTGATTTAGTAATTATATGCACACGACATGATAGTCACGGAGATCTGGTTTTAAAGGCTCTTAATGCAGGCAAGAATGTTTTTGTTGAAAAACCATTAGCGGTTAATCAAGATGAGCTAAATAGTATTAAAGAATTTTACTTATCAGAAAGAACACAGTTAGACAAGCCAGTTTTAATGGTAGGATTCAACAGAAGATTTTCTAAATTTTCTAATGAAATAAAAAAACACACTTCCAAAAGATTAAATCCATTACTGATAAGATATAGAATGAATGCTGGATTTATCTCTCTAGACTCATGGCATCATGATCACGGGGGGAGAATAGTAGGTGAAGCTTGCCACATCATAGATTTTATTTCAAATTTAACCGACTCTAGTATAGAGTCTTTAAAAGTCGAAAAACTAGATCTTTATGAATCAAAATTTTCTAAGGAAGATAATATGACAATAGTAATAAAATATTCTGACGGCTCTATTGGCTCTATTGATTATTTTGCTATTGGTAATAAAGATCTTAATAAAGAGGTTTGTGAAATACATTTTGATGGTAAGAGTATTGTTTTAGATGATTACAAAACATTAAAAGGATATGGTTTAAAAATTAAAGAATTTAATTTTAGCTCAAGTAAAAAAGGACAATACGAAGAAATGCTGTATTTACACGAGTGTATAACAAACAATCCCTCCAAGTTTCCTATCTCTTTAAATTCACTCTTTGAAACAACACAGGCCACATTGGATATAATTGACAATAATAAATAAGTGTCATTTTATTAGTTTATTTATGTTGAAAATTCTAAAAAGGTTAAAGGGTAAATCACTTTCAGATATATTATTAAAAATTTTAAAAGAGTTTTTTATTATTTATAGTAATATTTTTCGTCAAGAATTCTCAAAAATTGAGTTAACCAAAAACTTTATTTTATCAAAGAAAAAGGGAAATCATTACATAACTAAGTTAGATACTTCCTCATATTTTAATTCATGTCATGAATCTAAAGTAATTTACTGGGCAGATACTATTAGGTCTCACAAATTTAATTTATTGGGATCAAATAATGTAAATGTTTCTTATGAAAACAGAAGTTTTAGTTTTGAAGGAATTTCTTATGATAGACAGCCAAATGATCCAGTTATATTTTGTAAAAAAAATATTTATGAATCTATAGATTGGCATTGTGATTTTAAATCTGGTTACAGATGGGATAAAAAAATTCCTTATAACAAAACAAGAAGCAAATCAGATGGATTAAAAGGGGTTGATATTAAATTTCCTTGGGAACTATCAAGATTTCAACATTTAAGCGTATTGGTTAAGGCTTTTCAATTAACAAAAAATAAACAATATTTGGATGAAGTTATACTTCAAATTACTGATTGGATTCTTAATAATAAACCTTACAAAGGTGTAAATTGGAGTTGCACTATGGATGTTTCAATTAGATTAGCTAATTGGTCAATTGCTCTAGATTATATTGAATCTCAATATGATATTCCAAAAAAAATTAAGTTGTTATTTTCAAAATCTATTCGAAAACATATTAAATACATTATGTTTAACCTTGAATGGACTCATAAGTTAACATCTAACCATTATCTTTCAAATATTTCAGGATTATACATTGGTCTTTTATATTATGATAATTATAAATTTTTAAAAAAATGGTCTAAAAATCAGTTAGAAAAAGAAATTATTAAACAAACATATTCTGATGGAATGAATTCGGAATCTTCTACAAGCTATCATAGACTTGTTTTAGAATTATTTGCATTTCCAATGCTTTTTTCTAAAAACAATTTTTCAGATAGTTATAAAAATAGACTTGAAAAAATGTTTGATTTTATATTTTGGATAAGAAAAAATGATGGTTCAATCCCTATGTTTGGTGATAATGATAGTGGACTATTTTTTTATTATTCAATTGGACAAAAGCATAATTTAAATTATTTTGATAATATTTATAAAAATCTTTTTACAAAAAATATTTACAGAAAAAAATATCAAGGAATAAAATTATTTGAAAACTCAGGAATATCTATATACAAAAACAATAATATACATTTAGGTATTACTAATATGCCAAACGGACAAAACGGAAATGGTGGTCATTGTCACAATGATAAGTTATCATTTGAATTAACAATTGATGATCATTTAATTCTTGTTGACCCTGGTACATTTGTATATACTTCTTTTCCACTATACAGAAATCAATATAGATCAACTTTATCACATAACACTGTTTGTGTAGAAAATTCCGAACAAAATAGATTTATTAAAAATAATTTATTTAGTTTTTATCATGATGTTAATCATATAACTAATGAAATTTATTTTGATTCGGACAATATTTGCAATTTCACTGGAACTCATAACGGATATAAAAGAGAGGGAAATGATTATATTCACCAGAGAAAGTTTAAAATAACAAACAGTTTAATCACAATTGATGATATAGTTATTTCGACTAATAAAAAAATAAATTGTTTTGCAACTTTTTTAATGCCTAAGAAATACTTTAAAAAAATAGCAGATAATGTTGTTGTATCAGAATTATTAACAATTGAGTTTAACTCTGATGATATAAGTTTTAGTGAAGATATTTATTTTGCGTCAGAATATGGAGAACTCACTGAACCATTGATAACAATTAAGGTTAATTTTATCAATAAATTAAAATCTAAGATTTTAGTAATAAATAATTAAAAAAATATGATTTAGGCATCTTATTTCCTAGTAATTCGCTACTAGATTAATTCTCAGAAATTATGAAAAACAATATACTGTTTTTTTTATCACATCAACCAAATCCGAGATTTATTAAGCAAATTAATTTTCTTGCTAATGAAAATAATATATTTCTTGTTTACTTTGAAAGAGAGAATAGTGTTCCAACGTTATTAGAGTCTTTAAATAATAGTGTCGTTGTCTATAATATAGGATCTATTAAAAATTTTAAAGTAAAACCAAATTTTAAAGATTATTTTGAAAGATTATCTGTTTACAAAAATGCATTAAGCTTTATTAGAAAATTAAATAAGTTAAATAACTTTAAAATTATTTTAATAAATAATATTGATATGTTATTTATTTATGTTTTGAGTACTTTGGGTTTAGAAAACAATAAAAAGATTTTTACAATTGAAATTTCTGATTTACAGGAATATGTTTTTTATAAATCTTTACCTTCAAAATTAGTGAGGCAATTTGAAAGGTTGTTGTTTAAATTATACATAGATAAACTTATAGTTACTTCAAAAAAATATTATGATTTTCACTACTCTAAATTTTTTAAAAAGGATCTTTTTGTTTTAGAAAATAAAATTTTATCAACTGAAATTTGTATTCCAAATAAAAAATTCAAAAGAACTAATACTGATAACAAATTAATTGTCGGAATAGTAGGATTACTAATAAGAAAAGAAGAATATATTAAACTTTTTGAAACATATAAGAATTCAACTGATGTTGATATACATATTTATGGTACAGGTCCGTTTCAATATATTGTAGAGAATTATGCGGAAAAATACTCCAATATTTGCTACTTTGGTAAGTATAATTTATTTCTCGATTCTTATAACATTTACAATTCAATTGATATTATATATGTTGTTTATGATAATGACTTAGTATCAAAAAATAATAAATTAGCCTTACCAAATAAACTTTATGAAGCGATGTACTTCAAGGTTCCATTAATTTGTAGTAGTGAAACTTATTTAGAAGAAATTGTTACTGATTTAGGTATTGGAATAGGAATTAATTATAATATAAAAGGTCAAATAGAATGTGCAGTTAAAAAATTAAAGAAGGATAAATCTAAAATAATTACAAATTTTAATAAAATTCCAAATGATAATTTTATTGCAGATAATGATTACATAAAATTCTCTAATTTTTTAAAACGGAAATCAAAATAAATGTGTGGAATAATAGGATATTATGGTATCAATTCAAAGGAATTTTCAAAGAGTGGCAGATTAAAATTATTAAAGCATCGAGGACCAGATAATTATGACTCTATAGTTGGAGAAAATTATTTTTTGGGTCATACGAGATTATCAATTCAGGATATAACTGAATCTGCAAATCAACCTATGTTTTCTTTAGACAAGACATGTGTCTTAATTTTTAATGGAGAAATATATAATCATAAAGAGTTAAGAGAGAAATATTTAAGCGACATTGATTTTATTTCATCTGGAGATACAGAAACATTACTTTACGGACTAAAGAAATATGGAGTGGATTTTATTAATAGATTAAATGGAATTTTCGCATTTTCTTATTTAAACATTAATTCTGGAGATTTTATAATTTCTAAAGATCATTTTGGTGTAAAACCATTATACTACCATACTAATAGTAAAGAAGTATATTTTTCTTCAGAATTAAAAGCTATATATTCTTTCAAGAAAGGAAATGTTACAATTAATCATGATGCTATAAAAAATTATATCAATTTTTTATGGTCTCCGGGTGAAGATACTCCCTTTAACGAATTTAAAAAACTGTTACCTGGTCACTACTTAAAAGGTAATATTAATGATATAAAAAGTATAAAGACTATTAAGTTTTATTCTATTCCTTTTGATGGGAAATATCTAAGTAAGGACTCTGAAATAGATTTAATAAATAAATTAGAGAATCATTTATTAAAAGCAGTTGATAGACAAATGTTGTCTGATGTCCCTTTAGGATTTTTCTTATCTGGCGGTTTAGATTCAAGTATTTTAGTTGCTATGGCTAGAAAGTTACACCCTGAAAGAGAGATTAACTGCTATACCATTAAAACAGAATCTATGGGAGGTTTTACGGATGATTTGTTTTATGCAAAAAAAGTTGCTGAGTACCTAAATGTAAACCTAAAAATTATTGATGCAAAGTCTAATATATTAGAAGATTTTGACAAGGTTATTTATCATTTAGACGAGCCACAGTCAGATCCGGCTCCAATGAATGTTTACAATATTTGTAAACAAGCTAGGAAAGATGGTATAAAGGTTTTAATTGGAGGAACTGCTGGTGATGATTTATTCTCCGGATACCGAAGACACCAAGCTTTAAAATATGAACATTTAATTGAAAAAATACCTGTGTTATTTAGAAAGTTAGTAAAAAGCATTTTTAAAAAATTTGACAGTAAAAAGTCTTTTGTGAGAAGAGCTAATAAATTAATGGCTAACACTGAAAAAACTAAAGAAAATAGACTGATGGGGTATTTTAGTTGGATTGACCAAGATATCTTAAATGATCTTTTTTTAGAGCCAAATAATTATGATTGCTTTACATATTTTAAAGGTTTAAATAAATCAATAAAAGATGAGCCTTCTGACCTAAATAGAATGTTGTTTTGGGAAATAAATACGTTTTTGTCAGATCATAATCTTAATTATACAGATAAATTAAGTATGGCAACTGGTGTTGAGGTTAGAGTTCCTTTTTTAGATACAGAACTTGTTGAATTTTCAACTAAAATACCTCCAAAATTTAAATTAAATGGAAAAGAGACCAAATATATTCTTAAAAAAGTTGCTGAAAAATATTTACCAAAAGAGGTAATCTATAGACCTAAAACTGGTTTTGGTGCACCTGTAAGAGAATGGATACTTAGTGACATGGATAAACTAATTAAAGATTATTTAAGTGATGAATCAATAAAAAAAAGAGGCATATTTAATTACATGAAAGTATTAAAATTAATAGAGGATAATAGAAAAGGAATAATAGATGCGTCTTACCCAATTTGGTCTTTAATGGCTATAGAATCTTGGATGAGACAATTTTTTGATAAAAAATAAAAAATGAAACAAATAATACAAGATCTCAAAAAAGGAGATACAATATTAGAAGAAATTCCTGTCCCAAGAGTCAAATATGGATGTGTGTTAATTCAAACTACTAGAACATTAGTCTCATTAGGTACTGAGAGAATGTTAGTAGACTTTGGAAAGGCAAATTTTATTCAAAAAGCAAAACAGCAGCCAGACAAAGTGAAAATGGTTCTTGAAAAAGTCAAAACAGATGGATTAAGACCAACTATGGAAGCTGTTTTTAATAAACTTGGTCAGCCGCTAACACTTGGATACTGTAATGTAGGTAAGGTTGTTGCCATCGGCAAAGGAGTTACAGAATTTTCTGTTGGGGATAGAGTTGCGTCAAATGGAAATCACGCGGAGTATGTTTGTGTACCCAAAAATTTAGTTGCTAAAGTTCCTGATAATGTTACAGATGAAGAAGCTGCTTTTACAGTTGTAGGAGCTATTGGTCTACAGGGAATAAGATTATTGAAACCAACATTTGGAGAAACAATTGTAGTTGTAGGACTTGGTTTAATAGGGTTGATTACAGGAGAATTATTATTAGCAAATGGATGTAATGTGATAGGTTTTGATTTTGATACTGAAAAAATTAGAATAGCAAAAGAAAAAGGAATTATAGCCATTAATCCATCAGAAGGAACGGACCAAGTAAAGTTTGTAGAATCATTTACGGATGGAATAGGAGTTGATGGAGTAATCATTACTGCATCAAATAAAAGCAATGAAATTATTTCTCAATCCGCGAATATGTGCAGAAAAAGAGGTAGAATAATTCTAGTTGGGGTAATAGGTCTAGACATTAGTCGTGCAGATTTCTTTGAAAAAGAAATTACATTTCAAGTTTCTTGTTCTTACGGAGCAGGAAGATATGATGAAGAATACGAACAAAAAGGACATGACTATCCAATTGGATATGTGAGGTGGACAGAGAAACGAAATTTTGAAGCGGTTTTGAATGCAATTTCAAAGAAAAATTTAAATGTAATCTCTTTAATTACAGATAGAGTTCCTTTGAATGATTATATGAAGATATATGGTAATATGTCTAATTCAAAATCGATTGCTTCAATTTTAGAATACACAACTTTTGAAGAACAGAAAACTACCATCAAATTAGTTGAAAAATCTTTTCAAGGAATGAAAGGTGTAGTTGGTATCATAGGATCTGGTAATTTTACAAGTTCTACTATTCTTCCTAATCTTAAGAAAATTAGTACTAATATAAAATACATTGCTAGTTCAGGAGGGTTATCTTCAACAATCATGGCAAAAAAACACAACATTGCCAATTCAACATCAGATTATCATCAAATATTAAATGATGACGATGTCGATCTGGTACTTGTTACAACTCAACATCATATGCATGCTAAAATGGCCATTGAAGCCATTAACGCAGGTAAAAGTGTATTTGTAGAAAAACC
>TARA_B110000003_G_scaffold102243_1_pt1 | contig 10839 bp, 12 predicted proteins | sample TARA_B110000003 | Tara Oceans TARA_B110000003 (sample SAMEA4396424) | marine metagenome | biome: Westerlies Biome; feature: [SRF] surface water layer (ENVO:00010504); material: water (ENVO:00002006), including particulate matter (ENVO:01000060) such as... | depth 5 m
AAATAGATTATGGAAAATGTTTTTTCTAGAAGAATATATTAGGTCTTGTAAATGATTAGGAAAATTTATATTTATCCGTTATCTATTATTTTTGGGATTTTTTTATACTACATTCTTTTTTCCAGCAATTTCATCACTCCAGATTACTCTTTTGGCAATCCCCAAAACTGCGTTGAAATTGTAAATTATAGTATCGGAGATACTCTCAAAGACTACAAATACCCTTTTAGTTGTGATCAAGATTTTTATTACACCGGCTTTGAGAATTTTACCAAAGTCTTTGAAGAGACTTATAATTATCAAGCAAGACCTCTTTATATTTTAGGTGGGTACTTGATGTATGTCGTAGTGAGTTCTTTGGAAAGCTTGCTTAATATAGATTTTAAATTTACTACACAACTTTCAATTTTTTTATATCAATTGGTTATTATTAATTCAATAACTGCCATACTTTTTAATTCTTTTAAGGATAAATTTAAATTAAGAATTTTTGATTATATTAGCCTATTAATACTTGTAATGCTTAACCCAATATATAAATGGGGTCTATTCGTACCATCGCATCAAACTGCGACATTATTATTGATTGCTTTCTTTATTTATTTTTCTTCAAAAAAAGATATTGAGGTTGATGAAAGAATTGCATTTCTCTTTGGGTTGTTTTTTCTTTTTCACAGAAGTTTTCTAATTAGTTACTTGGCACTTGTTTTATTTAAGAATATAAAACGATTATTAAAAGGTAAAACTTACATAAGAAACGGTTACCTATTCATATTTTTCTTGCTACCGAATTTAATTTATGAGTCTTTTATTAGATTTATTCTCAATAGATCTACTTATGATGCAAACACAGAATATTGGGGACAATTTGTTTGGCTATATGATTTTATAAGGGGGAAAGTAAGATATGAGAGCGAATGGCACTGTGTCACGATTCCAGAAAATTTTTATTGTTATTTTAAAGACTTTAGACAGATGATTCTTTACATAGCGTTCCCTTTACTGCTAGTTGTACTATTTTTTGCTGTGGATTACGTAGTGAATAAAAAAAATAAGTATATGTATTTGCAAAACATACTATTCATAACTGTTTGTCTTTTTTTATTTTGGTCTTTGATTGGTTGGTATCCACCAGTTAGATTTAATTTTTATAGTATCGGACATATGGTTACATTATTACTTATGTTAATTTTCATGAGTCAAGTAACGGTTTACGAAAAAACTATTATTTTAATTTCGTCTATTTTCGCATATATATTAATTCCTCACTGGAACTATCCAGAAATTAACTTAGGGATAAATATGTTGGGTACCTACTCTTTATTAGGAATTTTTATATATTTAATTGTAAAAACTTACTTAAAGTTAAACAAAACAAAGGTTTAAGGTTCCGTATGTTAAATATTATATATTGTTTCGATGAAAATTATAATATTCAAGCTATTACATCAATCTTTTCATTATTAGATAATACCAGTGTAAAAGTGAACCTATATATAGTACACAAAGACCTTAAAACACTAGATATTAACTTTAATTTAATAAGAAATCATAAAAATTTAAATAGTATTAATGAGATAAATTTCGAATTCCAAGTCGAATTTCCAAACTTAAAGGGAAGTCATGTCTCTGAGGCTACTTACTATAGACTATTTTTGGAAGATCTTATACCTTCAAACTTGAAAAATATTTTATACTTGGATGCAGATATTGTTTGCATTTCTGATCCAGCACTAGAAATACAAAAAGTATTTGAAGATTTAGATAAATCTAAAAAAACTGTTGCCGTAGCACAAGAAAATTTAACAACTTTAGAACTTGGAGATATTTCTAATCGACTTGAAATTGATTCCCGTAGGTATTTTAATGCAGGCGTTATGTTTATTGATTTAGATCGTTGGAGAAAAAAGTCAGTAAAGAAAGATTCTTTAAATATAATAAAAAAGAAAAATGCACAACTAAAATATTGGGATCAAGATGTATTGAATATACTTTTCTCCCATGATCATAAAATAATTGACCATAAATTTAATTTTAATATAAATATTGAAGATCCAATAAAATTACCTAATGACATATTATTCCTACATTATGCTGGTAGTTTTAAGCCATGGACAGTAAGGGGTGCCCTTGAAAAAAATTCAATATACTATATGAATACTTATAGGAAACATTCTGATAAAAAATTTCACATAACCCATACATGGAAATATTCATCATTATTACATTTAATTAAGGGTTTCATAAATTTAAAAATAATTAATACCAGGCACCCTTTCTCATTTTTTAAAGAAGTAATTAAAAGTTTTTTAAATTAAATAGAGTAATTGAGTAGTCTTTATTAGAACAATGGAAAATATTAAATATAAAATAAACAAAATTTTTAAAAAAGTTGTGCTTATCTTTAATCAGTGTGTTAGATATTTTTATAAAAATAGTAATCCTGAAATGACTAAAATTATAAAACAAAATAGGAAGTTTTTAGAAAATGAACAGAGTTTCTTAACTAAAACTCAATATGAAGATACAAATTATGGTATTCCAGGACATATTTTTTCTGCATTAAACAAAAAGATCGATAATTTTCCGACTTACTCCGATTTATTTGTATTTATGATAAAAACAGTAGATTCTTCTATTAATTATCTCGAGATAGGCGTTTCGGTACTTAAAAATTTTCTACAACTCAATGCATCTCTAACTAACGCTAATCTAACGGGTTTTGACATTAATCCAATATCTCCAAATTTTAAGCATAATTTTAGAGATATGAATAAAGTATCTTCTAAATTTTACACTTATTCAAGCAATCAAAATGAACTATATTATTTTCAAGGAAGTGTACTAGACGAACTCGACACTGAGGAATTTAAAAAGCTAAATAATTCAAAATTCAACTTTATTTTCTCAGACGCCCTACATGAGCCCGATGCGGTTTTTGCAGAATTTAATAATTTAATTAAAGATGAATTAGATGAAAATTTTATTTTATATTATGATGATTTGGATTTTGATGGTCTTAGTGAAATGACTTATAAAATATTTAAAGAACTCAATAAAGAACATGAAAATCTATACTTCTGTACTTTTTACATCAATGGATGGATTGGTCAACATGAAAAATTACATAAAAATGGTATCATTTCTACAATTGATTTTTATAGTCTTTTTAAAAAAGAGGGGATTAAGCTCCCACTTTTAAAAAGAAAGATTTAGATAAAATGTCTTTATTTTATTTTAAAACCACAAGAATTATTAAGAACTTTCACAAAATAATTTTGTATGCTTTTTTAAAATATTTTCAGGTTTACTCAAAGGGAAACTATAAATCTTTTGAATACACTGGAGATTCGGAATATCTGAAGTCAGTTGAAGAGTATATAGGAATAAAAGCCAGTCCATCTAGTAGCTGGTACAATATAAATTCTCAGAACTTGATAATAGTTGAAAAGTTTTCTTTTAAGGTAATTCTTAAATCAATTTTTCGTCTTAACAGACTAAGAGTAATAGATAGACATTATTTTGGACTCGTTGGGGCAAATACATTATTTAGACTTCTATATAATGACTTCACTCCAATAGGTATTAAAGAAAAACTTCTAGATGAATCTTTAGATAACCTTAATATTTTAAAATCAAAAATTTATGATGAATCAGAAATCTTTGTTTTAGGAAATAATGAACAATTTTCAGAAATATTGAAAAAATATGAACCTGAATACCTTTTAACTTGTAATTCTGCAATAAATAACAAAAAAATATTTGAATCTAAATTACTTGTACTTGCTTTTTCTGATCCACTATTTCATTTTGGAATTAATAAACAAGCATTTGAATATAGAAAAAAGCTTGTTGAAGAACTAGCTGGTCAAGAAGGTGTATTTATTATTGTACCGATTGAGGGAATACCACTATTAAGAAAAATTAAAATAAATAAAAATTTACCAATAATTGGTCTAGATTCTACTTATTTTCAAAAAGCTACATTAAGAATAAAGAACAATAGAATATTAACAAAGAATTCTCACAATGTCTTTACTCAATACTTACTTCCTATCTCAACATTAAATAATAAAACCAAAAACATTGGTGCTGTAACTTTTGATTCTAAAAATGCTTATGAAGAGAAACTCTGGAGTCATGATGCAAAGATAAAAAAAACATCTAATTACAATTTTGCTTATGAAGAAAGTTTTTTTGGGGATAGAGATTTTAAAAAATACTACAAATTTCATGATAGGCAACTTAATACTCTGTTAAAAAAGATTAAAAATAAAAGAATAATAAATGGAAATTAAAAAATATTTAATTGAAACTAAAGAAATTTCTGCAGAAATAATACCTGCACTTGGGGGCAGGATCGAATCTTTAATCTATAAACCAACAAGCAAAAACTGGGTATGGAAAAATAATAAAATAAAATCTACTAAAGTGCTGAAAGGTAGCAACTACGATGAAAACTGGCAGGGTGGGTGGGAAGAGCTATTTCCAAATGATGCAATAGAAGATTTCAGTTGGGGAAAAGGTTATGACCATGGAGAACTTTGGTCCGCTTCATGGAAAATAAAAGAACTCGATGAAAATAAACTATCTATGAAGGCTAAGAATCTTACATCTGGAACGGAGTTTATTAAAACTATAAGCGTTTCTCAATCTAGAATAAATGTTAAATACACAGGACGGATAAATTTTGAAGACTATTTTTTATTTAAACTACATTTAGCAGTACCAGTAGGTAGCAGATTATCATTTAAATTAAAAAACTATGAAATAACTCCCATAGATAAAAATTTTGGGAATATTTTAGAGAGTAATAATCATCATAAGTTTTTTAATTTGGAAAGAGACACTGGATTGTATGATTTCGGATATCTAAATAACCCAACTAATGAAGTAACTATCGAAGATGAAAATAAAAATAAATTAAAGTTAAATTACGATATGCATAATTTAAAATACTTATGGATCTTTCAATCTCAGGGTGGCTGGATGGGTCACAACGTAGCAGTTATTGAACCATGTACAAATGGAAGAAAATCTCTTAAAGCGGCAATTTCCGAGAATATGTCCATAAAAGGGCCTATAAATTTTGAGACTAATTACAGTGTGGAACTGTCATGATAACAAAAGCCACAATTTTAATTAGGTGTTTGAATGAAGTAAAAAATTTAAAAATTCTACTCCCACTTCTTGAGAAGCAAACATTTCAAGATTTTGAAATAGTCTTTATCGACTCAGGCAGTACGGATGGTTCTTATAAATTCGTAGAATCTTATAATTCAAAGTTAAAAATAATTTTAGAAACAATTCCTAAAGATAAATTTAGTTTTGGAAGATCATTAAATATGGCTGCGGAAAAATCAACTCATAAAGAAATATTAATATCACTTTCCGCACACTGTTTTCCCACAAACTCTAATTGGTTAAAAAACATTATCACACCTTTCGATAATAAAAAAGTTTCTATAGTTTTTGGCAGGCAAGTTGGTGATAAAAATTCATGGCTATCTGAAGCTTCTCACTTAGATAATTGGTTTGGAGAAAAAAGTAAAATGAAACAATCACCTTTTATCAATAATGGCAATAGTGCATTTAGATATACACATTGGAAAAAATATAAATTTGATGAAATGTTAACTGGTTGTGAAGATATTGAGTTCGCCTCAAAATTGCAAAATACTGGTGGTTTAATTTACTACTCAGCAGAAAGCCAAGTTTCACACTTACATGATGAACAATCAAAACAAATCAGAAATAGATATAAAAGAGAAGCTCAAGCACTAAAAGAAATATATGGTCATGTCTTGAATTTTTCTATTCTCGATCTAGCTAAGGGCGTACTTAATGAAATAAGATTAGACCTACAATTTAGAAAAGAGAATATATTTCCAAAGTCTGATTTATTTAATATTGTTAAATACAGATATAACAAAAACAGAGGTCATTTTTTAGGCATTAATCGCAAATCTCTGTCAAACGAACATATAAAAGACAAATCTTATCTATACAAAGAACACGAGAATAATATAGAATATCTAAAGAAAGACTATTTTTATAAATGAAATTTTCAGCTTTTATTCCAATTAAATTAAAGTCAGAGAGGGTTCCAAATAAGAACTTTACTTTAATCGACAATAAACCACTTTTCTTCTACATATTAGAAACCCTAAGGTCCATCGAGAGTATAAGTCAAATAGTAATTGATGCTGACGATCAAGCTGTAGTCGATGAGATAAAGAAATACTTTGATAATTTAGATATATTTATTAGGAATCCTAAACTTACGAGTCCTGTGGAATCTGTTAATAATATAATTAATTCAAATTTAGAAAACTTTAAAAATGAAGCGATAATCCAAACACACGTTACGAATCCACTTTTACACCGTAAGACTTTGGAGATTGCTTTAAATGAATATGCGGAGAATAATAAAGCTATTTTCTCGGTAAATGCTTTTCAGTCAAGATTTTACAATTCTAATTTGGAGGCGATAAACCATAATCCTGATGAGTTAATCCCTACGCAAGATTTAGATATTATTTATGAAGAAAATTCAAACTTTTATATTTTCTCTAAAGACCAGTTTATTAAAAATAATAATAAAAGACTTGGTTCAGAATCAACCCCTTTTGTAACAAATATCTATGAATCAATTGATATAGATAATCAAGAAGATTTAAAAATAGTAAAAAAGATTATTAATTATAAATAATTATTCTGTAGAAAGCTTAGACAAAACACCCTGATCTATTTGTAAGTGTCCGCCGTTGAATAATGTTTTATGTTTTGTATTCACATCATAGATAAGCTCAGCAACATTTTCAGGTTCAAATAATTTTCCACTAGGCAAACTTTTCCTGAGGTTCTCAATATCGTTTACATTCTCTCTAAGTAGTTCTGTATCTGTTGCGCCTAGCCTCACAAAGTAAAAATAAGAATTTGTATTATTTGTTGAAAAGGTATTAACTGAAGATTCTAAAGAAGCTTTTGAAGATGCATATGCGACATTATCTTTGTTAGATGCTTTTGAATGGACAGATGAGAAAGCGCAGACAACAGTATTATTAAAGTTCGAAATGGTGTTCTCTATAATCTGTATAAATGAGAGAACGTTTACAGTATATATTTCCAAATTATCATCTCCCACCTGAATACCGGCACAATAAGTAATTGATTCGATTTCATCACCTTGCATTAAATTAATAATTAATTGAACATCTTCATTCTTTGTTAAGTCAGTTATGATGTCAGTTTCCGAAGTTGGAACTATGTCGACTCCAAGAACCATTTTGTTATTTTGTTTATAAAGCTTATATAAACAATTACCAATTCCAGAGGCACTCCCAAAAATGTAGTTCATTGTTTTTCCTGTATATAGTCTCTTATTTTTTTTATTATGACATTGTTAACGTCATCATTTGCTTTAATTGTATTAGATGCATTGTGAGATGTAAATAATATATTTTTATCATATAGAATTTCTCTATCTAACACAGGAGGTTCCTTCTCGAATACATCTAAAGCTAAAAGCTCTATTTTTTTTGTTTCAAACATATTGAATATATCATACTCATTAATTAATTCACCTCTTGAGACATTTATTAACAACTGAAGATTATCTGCATTTTTTAAACTTTTTTCATTAAATACACCATTTGTGTCAACAGTCAAAGGAGCGGCAATAATAATTACTTCTGACAACTTAATTAAAGAATCAAAATTCAAATATTTAGCATTTTCAACGTTTTGATTTATCATATCAGTATATAAAATTTCACAATCAAATGGCTCGAGTAGTTTAGTGACATTCTTAGAAATATCACCAAATCCATAAAATCCAATAGTCTTACCATATAACGACTCTCCAACAGTTTTATCCCATAAACCACTTTGCATATTGATATGGTTTTGAGTTATTTTTCTTAATGAGGAGATTATCAAACCAAGAACAAATTCTGCTACATATTTACCGAGAATATTTGGAGTATTTGCTACAGCTATATTTTTGGTATCTGCATATTCAACATCTATTTGATCTGTTCCAGCTCCCCATTTTATTATATATTTAAGTTGCTTTGAAGAATCAATAACTTTTTTATCAATGATATCATCTCCAACTATGCATATTGTTGCATCTGCTAGTATCTCTATCATCTTATTCGAGGTAAATCCTTGATTCTCTGGAAATACTTCAATGTAATCAAAATTTAGTTCTTTACTTAGTTTTTTAAATTCTACTAAGTTAGAGGAAGTTCTTTTACACGTTGAAATTATTTTCATAAACTATCTAAACATTTTAGTTTTAATATACGTTAAAAAACCATCAAAACTAGAAAACTTAAATTTATGATAATTGTAATAGTCCACTAATTTATTCCTTCTATAAAAGAGTTTGTAGGAAAAATGGTACAGCTGGTTAGTACTTCTCTTCTGAGTAAAGTGTTTTGTCTTATGAGTCGTTAATCTTGTTTTAAACTCGTCGTTGATACCACAGTGAACTCCGGTTCCATCAAAACCATAATTTTGACTATGAGAAATTGATGGAAATATAGAGTATCCATTATTTAAATATATAGCTTGGTACCAGTATGCATCCCAGATACTGGCATTATTTTTTAAACTTTGGATGATGATATTTTCCCAATCATATAAATTAGAAAAATTAAATTTTCTTATGTTTTCAGGAGAGGTATTTGAGATTAAATTCTGATTGTGATAATTACCATCAATGAATTTATCCCACCTATCTTCCCACGTAGCCCAGCCCCATGGAGAAATAGTCGGACTAATAGCTGTTCTTGATTTGAAATAACTTAATTTTGGGTGACTCCAACTATTAATATGCCAAATATCCTTATTTCCCTCATAAATATTTAAAGCTTTGTTCATATAATCTAAAAAATACTTACTTACAACTAAATCATCTTCAAGAATGATTAGTTTTTTTTTATTTTTGATAATTTCAGAAATACCCTCAATAATATTATCCCTGCATCCATAATTTTTATTTCTAAGAACTAGATGTTGTTCTCTGAAACCCCAATCCTTTTTTGCAATCTTAATAGTTTCTTTATGTTTTTCTTTATCTGTTTTATCTGAAGCTCCATCGATGTATAAATACCCAACAGTTTCTTTTATTTCAGGATTATCTCTTAATGACATCAGTAAGTTATTAAGATGTTCAGGACGGTCGTATCCAAAAATTAGTACTGGAGTTTTTTGTGAATTATTCATTTAATAAACCTTATTCTAAATCAATTATTATTTAGTAGTTAGCAACTAATTCTAATTATATTTTGGATAATTCTTCGAACACCAGCGACAATATCTTGTTACACAGATGAAATAACTTCTGAAACTCTTTCAATCTGTTCTTGAGTTAAATTATTTGAAGACGGTAGCCAAAGCACTCTTTCGCAAATTGATTCAGAGTAGCCTAATTCTGGATCTCTATATTCTTCTAAATATTTCTGAAAACTTAGTGCCGGATATGAATCTCTTGTTTCAATATTGTTCTCATTCAAATGAGTTTTTAACTTATCTTTATACTCTTTTGAAACACAGAGTACATCAAAGAACCATGGAGTTTCATACTCCTTAAAATCCAAGAATTCTATATTTTCATCTTTGATTAACTTCTTATATTCTATAAAGTTGTCTTTTTTATTTTGTACAAAATTATCTAGTCTTTTAAATTGTGATAAACCTAAAGAAGCTTGTATATCTGTTATTTTAAAATTTAAACCAAAACCATCATGCCAGTCCGCTTTATCTTTAGACCGATTAAATGTTTTTAATTTTACAAGGCTCTCATTAAATTCATCATTATTAGTTAAAACCATCCCACCTTGACCCATTGTTATTATTTTGTGAGGAGTGAAAGACAGGATACTAATATCACCCAGAGAACCACATTTAGTTTCTTTATAATTGGATCCTAATGCATGTGCAGAATCTTCGATTAATATGATTTCATTCTCTTTACACCAAGATGAAATATTTTCACCTTTACCAGTCCTCCCATTTAGCGGTACAAAAATTACTGCATCTAAATCCCTGTTTTCGGTTAATTTTTTGTAGGACATACATAAATCTTCATCTACATCAACCAATACAGGAATTGCATCTGCCCATAAGACTGCATTAATTGTTGCTATCATCGTAATATTAGGTACAGCAACTTTTTTCCCTTTTGTTATACCTGCAGCTAGTAGTGATAGGTAAATTGCAATTGTTCCATTTGGTACAGCCATAGAGTGCTTTCGTCCCACACAAGCTTTTATTTTTTCTTCAAGTTCTGCTGTGACTTTATGTTCTGTTAACCATCCTCCAGATTCAAGATATTTAGTTACATTAGTTATGTCTTCTTGACTAACATCTGGTTCAACTTGGAATATTCTATTTTGTGTCAATACGGACCCTGTCCTTATCGGGACCAAAATAAGGTCCATTTTTGGTTTCAACAACAATAGAGTCTTTTTGAATAATATATTCATGGGCTTCATTAAATTGAGCTATCATCTCACCTTCATTAATCACTAACTTTTTAATTAGATTTCCTGATTCAGTATAAAGATTGCAAATAATTTCTCCTTTAAGCACAAGAACAGACTCATTTGTTTTATAAGCTTTTCTTTCAAATTCTGTGTGATAATGAGCTGGCAATTTTTGTCCTGCTTCATAATTCCAGACACCAACTTGAATAAAGTTATCATCGTGAGTAAAAAAACTTAATCCATTTTTACTTTGTAAGGGTCTAATTATTGATGCAACAAGAACATCACCATGATAGATATTCTCAATGTCTTTCTTGTTTTCCATACTTTAAGTACCAATCTA
>TARA_B110000003_G_scaffold27280_2_pt1 | contig 10824 bp, 9 predicted proteins | sample TARA_B110000003 | Tara Oceans TARA_B110000003 (sample SAMEA4396424) | marine metagenome | biome: Westerlies Biome; feature: [SRF] surface water layer (ENVO:00010504); material: water (ENVO:00002006), including particulate matter (ENVO:01000060) such as... | depth 5 m
TACTAACCCCTTTTAACCCGTTGAAAGTGGCAAGCTCTAATTCGGGGTTATCAACGCCTTCGACGCATGTTGCAACGACTGTGGCGCCGTAGGCTGTTAGCCGTTCAACGCAGGAACGGCCAATACCGCTTGTGCCGCCCGTTACAAGCGCGATACGCCCGGTTAGATCAAAAGGGGCAAGTAGATCGGGCAAAGAAATCATAGCATCCATCAATCGTTTGTTAATACGGAACTAAATAGCTGTTCGTCCTTTGCCAAATATTGCCTAAGATTTACAGGTGATGAAAGACTTAATTGGAACAGTCTTTTCCCGGACAAAGTAAACTAGAATTTTTTTTGGATTGGTCTACAGTTCTGCCCGAGCCTAACTTCATTCTAATTTATAGACGGAAAGAGCTGCCTTTGCGCTGGATTTTTACGCTGAGTCTATCGCATCGCTGTTGTGAACCGATTGGCTGCAATTTGCTCGCTGAACACCTGACCAGGAAAGCGTTCAAAGAACCCGTTGTGCCCGCCATAGCTTGTGAAAACCCTTTCAAATTGCGGCCCTTCGTCAAGCGCGCGCGCTGAATTGACAGAAACAATTGGATCGTCTTTGGCTGTGAGCAGTGTCACAGGAACATTGGCTTCGGCAAAATCGCCCTTTCGAATTTTATAGGCGGAAAAATACATTTCAGCTGATGAAAATTCGCTCCAGCGAAGGACGGAAAGTTTTGTCAGATCATGAAGTGTCTTTTGTTCCAGCAGGTCGTTTGCAGACCTGTATTCTGGAAATTGAGCTTGCTTTTGGCGATAGAGCTTATCGAATTTGCTCAAGAAATATCTGCGGATTAAGGGTGATCTGTCGATTAGGGTACATGTTTCCTCGGGTTCAATAACCGGGCTCACCGCGACCACATGACAGACTTGTGGGATGGGCGCTTTGGGCAGGTTTCGCGCAATCCTCAGGGCGCAGTTGCCGCCCATCGAAAACCCTATCAGCCCAACAGGCAGAGAAGGATCGAGATTACAAATCTGCTCAACGGACCCGCACAGGAAAGTGTTCCGCGTGATTGGCACCATCTCTTTATTTAAAAGCGCGGCATCGCCATGGTCAGGTAAAGTAACCCGCGCGGTAGAGAACCCTTTGTCGAAAAAGTTTTTTGCTGCTGACAAAACATAGGTCGATTGTGGCCGGCCCATCCACCCATGAAACAGGACAATCATACCTTTTGCCTGAGGGTGCTTGTTGACATAACAGCTTGTTTTTAGCCCACCACCAACATCAAAAATATGCTTTTCAGATTGCGCATCAAAGCCGCGGCTAACGAAATTACGAAGCTTGCTGCTGGCGAGTGCTGTTTGGATATTGGCAGAGCGCAACCAAATTGGAGGTAAAAAATCGGTCAGATCGTTCATGCTTTTACCCAAATTTACAAAGGCTCTCGACTGCACATCTCTGCCCTTTGCAGTTACAGCAAACTTTGCTTGTGAAGTTTAAATTCTTTTGCAACTAAACCGCCTTTCAGTTGGTAATGCTGAACGCTCTAAAATCCAATAGCTAATATGTTTTGATCTTTATCTCAATGATATCGGATTTCCAATCCTAGCTGCCAATGTATTTTTACGCCATTTTATGTTCTAGAAAGTAGCAAATTTATCGGGACTAGCTTTTAGCTTTTGCACCTAGTTAAGGCCAAAATCACTTGAGCCCAGAATAGGGTGCAATAGTTGGGTGAATATATTTGCCGTTCACTTCCCGTCATAAGAAAGCTTAACCTTCTGAGTCTTTGTGTTTTTCATAAGAAGCACCAAGCTCATTGCGTAGGAAATCACCAAAGTTCACAGCTTTAAACTTTGGCGCGCCGGTTCCTTTTAACGGCGCCACATCAAGACTAACGTGTGGGTCATAAAAAAACGGACAGGAATACCGTTCGCGGCCTGAGCGATTGATGACCCGATGAGGCGTCGAGCGCAAAAGCCCGTTGGTCATCCGGTGAAGCATGTCACCGACATTGACCACAAAGCTGTTTTTCATTTTTGGCACGTCTAACCAGTGCCCCTCAGGTGATTGGACCTGCAGTCCACCTATATCATCTTGAACTAGAATTGTGAGACATCCGAAATCTGTGTGTGGCGCAGAGCCATATAGGTCTGCGGGGCTGCCCTTAGGCAAAGGTGGATAATGCAACAAGCGCAACCATGTTGTTGGCTCATCGAATTTTTTGATCACTGATAAATCTTTCACGCCTGCTGACAAAAGTGCAACGCGCATTAGTTTTTTGGCAAGACGCTCAAGTTCTGCATTGAATGCCTCTAGAACGGGGCGAAACCCTTCGAGGGCTGGCCACTGGTTTGGGCCAGAAAGATAAACGTCAGCCCGTTCTTCTCGGTCTTCGCGCATCATCATAAAGCTTGCGGATTGATTGGGTTTTTTGACCTCTGCCAGTTTAGAATTTACATCGGTAGAAGTATCGATTGCGATATAGCCTCGATGCTTATGGTCCAGCGCAATTTTCATCTTTTCTTGTAAAGGCATGGCATGAAATCGGCGCGATGCCTCAAAAACGCTGTCTACCAAAGCAGGATCAATACCGTGGTTTACAATGTAGCCAAATCCCAAATGATGATAGGCATCATAGAATGAGGAAAAGAGCGCAGAGGATGGGTTTTCCTGCCCGAGGGTGCTAACATCAATCACAGGGATCGAAGTGGTTTCATTTTTCATCACATATCTCGCTGATCAAGCTCTGCGGTATGCCTAAGTATACGCGTTATATATTTAATGAATAGCTGGTTTCATTTAGGGCAAGAGTTTTTTCGCTTATCCAATCCTGTTGTGTTTGTTTCAAAAACTGTTTGCAAGTAATTCAAAACCAACCTGCTGCTCAAAATATCATAATCTTGGCTTTCTTTTAGTTTTCCGTATATTCGGGTGATTGCAGTTTAGAGTTAGGACATTTGCGCATGGTCGATCCCACTTCAAAGCCCCGACGCCGAAATGGGCGAGGGCGCGCCGGCCGCATCGCTGCCCAGCAAGCCATGACCGGAAATGAAGCGGTGCGCGGTGGGCTTAGCGGTGGTCGCTACCGTCCTCTTTCAGAGCTTGATATGGAAAATATCAATCAGGCCGCATTGACCGTTTTGGAAAACACTGGCTTGGCCGATCATTCTCAGGAACTTCTAGATCTTGTCCTACCAAAGGGTGCGTTTTTAAACGCGCATAATCGGCTGTGTTTTCCGCGGGCTTTGATGGATGATATACTTGCGGGTGCTGCAAAGGAATTTTATGTCCATGCGCGAGGTGAACGGGCAGGCAAAGACGATATGCATTGCACTGCCGAAAGCGTCTATTTTGCCAATTCAGGCACAGCGGTCACAACATTTGATGCCAAAAACAAGTCCTACCGCCCGTCAGACTTGCGCGATATTTATGACTTCACCCGACTGGTTGACCGGTTGGAAAACATCCACATGCTGGGCGATACAGTTTTGGCCACCGATGTCGTAGATGATTTTGCGCATGACATGAACACGGTCTATGCGATCCTTGCAGGCAGTCAGAAACCAGCCTGCATAACCTTTCGCGATCGCAGCCACATTGCGCCTGCCATTCGGATGTTTGACCATGCATCGGGTGGTGAGGGCAGCTTTATGAAAAAGCCCTCGGTAATCTTTGGAGGATGCCCCATTGTCTCGCCGCTTCGGATTGGACGCGAGAATATGGAAATCATGATTGATACCGCCAAACTAGGTCTAACCGTTGATTTGGCAGTGCCGCCACAAGCCGGCGCGACCGCGCCTGCCACTTTGGCTGGCACACTGGTCCAAACCGTTGCGGAAACCTTGGCCTGTGTGGCCATTGTCAACCTAATCTCGCCTGGCTGCCCCATATGTTTTGCTGCTTGGCCCTTTATCACTGATCTGCGCAGCGGCTCTTTTACTGGCGGCGGCGGTGAACAGGCGCTTATTGGAGCGGCCGCGATTCAAATGGGCAATTACTATGGTCTTCCGACATCTGTAGGTGCTGGCATGACGGACGCAAAAATTCCCGATGCCCAATACGGGCTGGAAAAGGCGCTAACTTTTACGCTTGCTGCCCATGCCGGGGCAAACCGGCTCTGTGAATTTGGAGGCATGATCGGAAGTTTGATGGGCTGTAGTTTTGAAAGTATGGTGATCGACAATGAAGCCGGTGGAATGATTTTACGGTCCTTGCGTGGCATTGAAGTCAGTGATGAAACCATGGCCATTGATGTAATCCACCAATGCGCCATCGACCCGGGCCATTTTTTGGGCAATCCGCACACTTTGAACTACATGACAACCGAATTTGTCTATCCCCAGCTTTTGGACCGAGAGCGGTCTGATACTTGGGAAAAAGAGGGTAAGATCGACCTTTTAGAGCGTGCAAGCCAAAGCGCGGATGCAATCCTGAACTCTCATTTCCCAAATTATTTTGGCGCAGTTGATGCCAAGGTGCGTGAAGAGTTTCCAATTGCGCTATCGGCCGATGAAATGAAGGGACCCCGAGGTTAAAAATGTCTGTCCTGCAAGGCGGGAAATAGTCATCAAATGGACGGTTTTTCAAAAACTGGGACAAAGAAGTTTTCAGAGCAGTAGACCATCCAAAGTATATGTTCATCCAAGATTTTGAGGTGGTTATAATAGATGACCATGTCGAAACTATAGACGCACTTAAGCGTAACGGTTATGGCGTCGAAAAAGATGACTTGTAGTGGCGTGGTTTTCGTTAACCGGGTGCCTAAAAAATCAGCCGCATAATCACTGTTTTGCTGAAATAAAATGGATTGCCGCTAGGTAAATCTTTATTTTTGTAAACCACTCACTACGGTTTTTGAACGTATCATGTAAATTTATCAAAAAGGAAATCCTATGCCGAGCATGCTGGTAACCGTTAATATTTCAAAAGGATTTGCGACTTGGTCAGAAATGGCAAAGTCATTGCAAGACGAAGCTGGCGCAGAAGGCGCAAAAATTGTTTGGGCTGCGGCCAATCCAGATGAGACTGCTGTCTACGTTATGATGGATGTGCCAAATCCAGAATTTATGCAAACATTCGGCCTGCGCCCGGACGTTGTAAAAGCCCGTGAAGAAGCTGGTGCGGATGTTTCATCAACAACCGTTATAACACCTATTGGCGATTACTGGATGGGCGATTAACCACTCAATTTTTGTGCAAACCTAACTAAGTACCATCCACTCTTGCCCACATAGACAGCGCCGTCAGGCGCTGTGATGTGGCGCTTGTCATGCCGTTAGTCTTCGACCAGTGTGCGATGTGTGGTTAATCTCCAGGTTTGGCCTTCTTTGATAAAGTTTACGGCCGTTACCCTAAACGTTTTATCACCCTCACTTACAATATGGTTGAATACTAAAACATCTTTGTTTTCCGCCACGAGAGTCGGTTGATTAAATTTCCAGTCGCCCTCTACTAAATCTTTGATTTCCGACAACCACTCTTCGCGATCCTGCATTCCATACTCTTTGAAAAACAAAAATTCTTCATGAACCCATTCCTGCATTTTTTCCATTGGCCCATTGTTCATAATGTCGACCACTAGATTAAACTTTTCCATGATAATCCTCATTTATTTGCGTCACAATAACGCAGCGCATAAATATTTCCAGCCGATATTTTGAGCGATCAATACTGGTCATACCTTTGAAAATTTGCTCTCAATAAGGTGTTGAAATATTTTATGTGCACCCGACACCTGTATCAGAGGAAAGCAGTATGACTGTTTCGTCACTTACCGCCGAAAACTTTCGCAATTTACCCGACGTGATCAAGGCTTTGACAGAGCCACGGCGCCCTAAAAGCGTCATAAATTATATGTGTGGCTGCGATACGTCTGATCCAGAAGTAAGGAGAGGGTTAAATACCGACGCTATTGTTGAGCCCTTATTAAAAATCTGGTTCTCAAGCGGCACGGCATTAGATGATTTATGCCAACCGTTTTGCCCTGTTGTGCGTGAGCTCAAAGCCGAACCACCTAGTTTGGTTGGCGGTGAATGGGACACATTTGAGGGCAAAGTCGCCAAGGTATTACTTGCGGATCAATTATCTCGCTCGTGTTTTAGGGGAACCCAGGAAGCTTTTTCATTCGATACAATAGGGCGCCAGTTGGTTAGAGAACTGGTCAGCCCAGATTTTATCGCAGAAACTCTCACTTTACCCGCTGCTATTTTGTATCTACTTCCTTGGGCCCTAGCCCACTCTGAGGATATTCGTGATCTGGAAAGTGCTTTCGAGGTGATCGATATGGCGATTACGGCCTATCCGAATTTCACCTTGTTTGAAGGCCGAAACAAGCAAGCAGTAGAGCAACACCGCCTAGTGTTGGCAAAATTTGGTCGCTACCCGCACAGAAATCTAGAATTTGGCAGAGACAGCACCGATGCAGAGAAAGCTTGGCTAAGTGATAAAGACCGGCTCCCGATTTGGGCTGGGGGGAACCTTTCATTTGACAAAACCATATAAAAATAAAGGCCTTATCTGTAGCTAACTTTTACAGCTTTATGTGGTGCAAGAATCTTACATTTGGAAAATTTCCACAACGCATAAAACAAACAAATTGCGCTCACATTTCATTTGGGTTTTGAAATATGGATAATTACTCGCTTAAGGGTTTGAAGGGAGGATAAGCGATTTCTTCCCCAGTCAGTTTATAGGCAGAAACAAACCGATGGCTTTCATAGACAACCGTTTGAAGCGTCATATCAGAACCTAATTCTTTAAGCGCTTGATATATATCATCTTCGGTTTCGGCCTTCCAATGGCAAAAGAAAAAATCCTCTGTTCCCATCCATTGCTGCAAACATTTTGCATTTTTAAATGTGCCAATCCTTATAAATTCCTCGTCTGTTGACGGGCCGCTCTCTGGGGGGCTTTGCCATTCTCTCTTGGTCTCATTGTTGCTGTATGTGTGGATCGCTAGCCAATGCTTCATATTTCTCTCCAGTGATTTAAACCAGAATAACGCAGTGCAGAAATATTGGGAGCTTTTTTGCGTAAAACTGCGTTTCTAATTTACGAATTTGTAATAGTAGCCCCCAGTTCACAAAACTCATTCCCACTCACTAAGGGATTTATTTGCATTGATTCATTTGCTAGGCTAGCCGAGTGATTTTATTTTTACGGGGTAATTAGATGACTTTAGAAATGTCTTACTTAGCAATGTACGGCTTATTATTGGTACCGTTAATTCTAGTTCAAGTGTTAATAAGTGGGCGGCAGCACGGGCTATTGGCATTATTTGGAAATAGAGAAAACCTTATATCTACTGGTATTGCTGAGCGAGCAGAAAGAGCAGTCCAAAATTCTATTTTGGCAATGGCATTAATAGCACCATCCGTTTTGATGCTCGCACATGCTGATATATCATCGCCGAGTACCATATTTGCAATTCAAGTCTTTCTTGCTGCTAGGATTGTATACGCTGCCTGCTTCCTAATAGGTATAACTTACTTAAGAACAATTGCTTGGATCATTGGTTTTTTGGCGACAGCATACCTTTATTTGCCGCTCATGTGAGAAGCTACACTTCGTTGGAGAAACTGCCCTTTGACCTGGCCCCCCAAAACAGAGCCATTACTTGTCGACCAAGGTTGTTCCAAAAAATAGCTCTTCCCAATACTGGTGGTTGATTAGCTATAATTGCCAAAATAATTTGAGGTACTGCCACCGGCCAGTTTTATATGTTAGTCTGATGAAGTTAAGAATTTGTCTGATTATGTTAAGAAATGGAGAAGCCTATGACGGGATTAAATACCAACACTGACCGGATGGTTTTAATTATTAATTGTAAAGTTAAAGACTCCGAGAGTTTTAAAAAGTGGTCTAGAGACCGTGCTTCAAAATATGTTTACGATCTTAAAGAAGAAAATAGTATTAGCTATGAGTGGCACATTTCAGATGATGGCACCGAAGCCACATTGATAGAGGCTTTTGTAGATAGCGATAGCATGATGGTCCGTCTTGGAAACCATGCGGCAAGCCCAATAGCAGGTGAAGTAATGGAGCAAGTCGAAATAACCGGTGTGCTATGTTTAGGAAATGCCAAGCAAAATGCTATTGATGCTCTGACGGCTTGGGGTGCAAAGTTTCACTCATATCACGCCGGCTACAATAGAGAGATTATCGGACCTCGTTAATTCACTGACTGAGCAATAAGTCTAGCAAAACAAGTGCGTATAGTGCGGCTTTTGCCGAAACCTCAAGCGGGACATAGATTCTTGCAAGCCCCTGCAGCAGTAAGGGGTGCATGGGGTTAATCTTTGGTTTTGGGTCGCTAGCTTAGCTTTGGTCTGGCGTTGGGTGGTTTCAGATGTTTGTAGTCGGCATTCGGGACTTGTGGTGTGGCTAGGGAAAGTTCTTGTTTGACCATCTCCCCTGCAATGTCTCGACATCACCAAATATAATTCCCTTTCCCAGAACAACGCGAATTGGGAATACTGAGCGCCTTTTTTAAGAAAACCGCATGACCAGTATCCTTATTCAATTAAGGACTCTCGTTTTTTGTTCCCTTAAAGTTTAAAGCTCCCAAGTAAGAATTTTACCAATAATAATGTTTCCCGCAAAGGAAACTTAATCTGACGAGGTTTTTTCCATCTTTTTGAGATGGACAACCGGTCAAAAGTGAGCCTTCTAGTTTTCTTTCACCCAAATGTAATCTTCATCTTCGTGCACACTTATTATATTTAGTGGCTTACATTCCCCTACTTTTTTCTCAGGCCTTTCGCCAACCCATTTTCTAACTTCTCCAGACTTAAAACAAAACTCACTATTGTGATAGGGACATAAAATTGTATCGTCATCAGTGGTCTGGCCAACGTCTAGGGGTAAGTTCATATGAGGGCAGAGATTTTCAATTGCAAAGATATCTCCTTGATTGATCAAAAGTATCTCTTTTTCGTTTAGATTGTATTTTTTCTTTTCGCCCAGCTTCAATTCATTACTTGGCAATGTTCTAAACCATGTCTCACCATCGATAATTTTTTCATTTTTAGTGATATTTAGTTTTAATGCTTCTTTTTTCACATCACTAATTTCATGAAGTGTTATTAAATTACTAGTTCCTCTCAGTTTTAATCTAAGGTAATTTTTTACCGTAACATTATCTTTTACTTGTTCATAAACTGTTTCAGAAACGAGAAGTCGTGTGCCAGCATCTTTGTTTATTGCTTCTATCCTGCTCGCACTGTTTACAGTATCGCCTATAACGGTCACTTTTTTGTCTTCGCCGAAACCAACTGAACCTGAAATTACTTCTCCAAAGTGAATTCCGACCCGTATATCGAAATCCCGACCATAGGCCGTTTTCAAATAGGACTTAAATTCATCCATTGCTTTAAGCATTTCTACACCAGCGCTCACAGCGCGTAGTGCTTGTTGTCGAGATTCCTTTAATCCGAAAATCGCTAATATTGCATCGCCAATATAATTATTAATTTCACCTTCATGTCTGATTATGACTTCTCGCATTATAGAAAAATAACGGTTTAAAATAAATATCACATCATAAGCAGAGAGCGCCTCAGAAAATGGGGTAAACCCTTTTATGTCACAAAACAAAATAGTTAGATTTCTGAGAGTGCCAACAGACTCAATTCGTTGCTCAGAAACCTGATTATTCAGCTCTATATCTTTTTTATCTAAAAGCAGCCTTCTATACTTTACCTCTCCTTTCAACTTGGTTTGGCACCCTAGTCGAATATTTTCAGGTAATGATAATTTGTCAGCAAGTTTTTGTTCCAACTCATTTCTAGGATGGCAATTATCTAGTCCCTCAAGTATTTCTATGCGGCAGGTTGAGCATTTTCCTGTCCCCCCGCAAGCACTTAGGTGAGAGATATTATTTCGCAAAGAGGCAATTAAAATTGACTCATCTTCCATTATTTCGATGTTTAAGTTGTCTGGCTGGACATTCGCCGAAAAATTTTTATTGCCTAATTCAGGTAGATTTAAGCTGTTGTGGCTTCCGTCACAAAAAGGGCTGTTAGATGTCTTTTTACAGCCACACAGATAGACCGTTCCCGTTTTTTCTGCGGTTAATTTCTGGGGACTATAATCAGAGCCAGCATGGCTTCCATCACAGAAAGGTTGGTTCTCGCTCTTTCCACAGCTGCACCAAAAATAATTAGAGCCAAGTTTTACTTCAACTGGATAGGGTCTATTGCTGGTCATGATGTCTCGCTACGTCCACACATCTGAGAATATAACTTGTCACATGCAAAAGGATAGAGAAGTTTAACATTAATGAGTCAAACGGCCTTATAGCTATACCCTAAAGCTTGAAATATTGAACGCAAATGATGAGACGAGCTGAGCTTGGGTTTAAAAAAGTAGGGTAATCCTACACTTTATGAATTGTTAGGACTATTCCCTATAAACCAATGATCCATAAGAAAAATACAGCCCCAAAACAAAAGGCTCAGCGTTATTTTCGCTCAGCCTTTGATTTTAGTGGTGAGCCGTGCAGGATTCGAACCTGCGACCCACTGATTAAAAGTTAGCTGCTCTTTTTTTGCACTATGCTGGATCATATCCCATCATTAATGCATATATGCAGCGATTAAACAGTAATCTATTGCATCATACTGGGTCATAGATTGCCTCCAAGAATATGTATTTTGTTTCTCCAGCGTTTCCCTACTGGCCAAAGAAGTCAACTTCACGGTTCCATGGTTGGATAAGCTTAAGATCCCCGCCCAGCGCGAAGACTATCGAGATAGATCCACCCGCGGTTTGCAGCTTCGTGTGTCTCCTACAGGCGTTAAGTCTTTTTCGTATGCCTTTCGTTTCAGGAACAAGATGGGGCG
>TARA_B110000003_G_scaffold268671_1_pt1 | contig 10821 bp, 5 predicted proteins | sample TARA_B110000003 | Tara Oceans TARA_B110000003 (sample SAMEA4396424) | marine metagenome | biome: Westerlies Biome; feature: [SRF] surface water layer (ENVO:00010504); material: water (ENVO:00002006), including particulate matter (ENVO:01000060) such as... | depth 5 m
AGCGAGGGACGGGCTGCAGTCTCTTTTGATGGCATCGAAGATTTTCTTGTTCGAAAGAGTGAGGCTAACGACACCTTGCCAATTTCGAAGAATGCGTCGTTTACGATCTCAATGTGGATCAAAGCTGCCGGGGCTGGTCAAAATGATAGACGTTTTTTCTCGGAGAGCTCTGAAATCAACAATAACCCCTTGTTCAATATTGGAACTCGCAACAATGGCTCCGATAATACGGTCGATATCTACTTGAGAGACGGTGGAAGCCCCAATCATCAGTTTTCAACTACTGAGCCATTTGATGATACTTGGCACCATATCGCATACACTCATGATGATACGACGATGACCATTCAACTCTATGTTGATGGAGTTTTGGACCGAGATGATTGGACCTTTAAAGACGTCATCTCTCCTGATTTAAATTATACGACGATCGGCGCAATTTTGAGAGCCAATCCTTCACACTGGGCGCAGGGCTTGGTGGATGAGGTCTCTCTTTGGTCATCGGTCCTGCCAGCAACGACAATTGCGGAATTAGCTGCTGGGGCGACTCCAATAGAGGTCACTGGGGGAGGAACGATCTTTGGAATCACCTCTGTAGACCGGAGAGAAAATGGTGACGTTTCGCTGGCATGGAACTCTCGTCCCAATACAGCCTATATCCTTGAGGCAAGTCTCGATCTTGCGACTTGGGTGGAGATCGATGATGGCGTTCAGTCTCAAGGTGACGAAACGACTTATGTTTTTCCTTCGGGCGTGCCAGGCCTTGACACCGATATTGAGCACCGCATCTTTTTCCGGATACGGAAATGATCAGAGGGTGAAATTCATTTAAATCCCGCATCTTTAACGAGGTGCGGGATTTCTATTTTACGACTGCTCGCAATCTCAAAAATTGTGGAGTGAGAGATTCTTTTAGCAAAACGTTTACTTGGATCCTCGCATTAGGTTTCTCTTCCCGAGAGATTCTGGCAGCGTCAGCGAATAGTGGCTCCCAGTTCTTAAGATCTTCTGAAATCTCTGCGATTAGTGCCACGTCTTCGGCTGCGGAGTTCTCAAGATAAGAGAATCTTATTTGACGATCAAATCGTTGCACTAAGAGAGGCTCGAATTGATTGGATTCTTGATCAGAAGTGCCCATGGCATATTCGAGAAATGCTGGGAACAGGTCCCCATCAAAATCTTCTGATGGATTGCCCATAAATCGAGTCGTGTCCGTTTTTCCCGGGTTACCTTCAGGGAATCTACTATTTCTCCAGTTTGGCCCTTTGCTATGGTCTGGTGAAGATTCCGGATATTTTAGAGTCAGTGAAGGCCCCTCACCATCTGCCGCTTGAGGCCAGCCAGCATCATCAAGATAAGAAAAATCTCGGATAATCTGTCCGGAATGATCAACGAGAAGCAGACGCTCACCACCATTATTAAGGTTGCCTGAAAATTCTCCTACTACCGAAATTTCTTCACCGTATTTTTGAACAAAGGCATTAAGATCGCTCACTAAAAGAAGGCGACCCCTAGGAGATAGATCTGTCCCATAAGGAAACTCAAATTGAATCCCCTTGATAAATTTAATTCCACCCAAGTGCAGTCGCTCAGTTGGTGAAATATTCATCAATTCGATATAGTCGTAATCACTTCCTTCCTCGGCATGATACATGATTTCCGAAATCACGAGAGTCTCTGGTGAGGCAGGAATCCCTACCGCAAAAACTGTTTCGGCCAGAGCCGACCATTGATTGCCGATGAGGCTGCGTGCTTTGAGTGGTCCGCTGGATGTAATGATAACTTCATCTTTGTAATGCAGCGCTGAAGGGGCCAAGGATTCACTTTCTCCAGCAATCAATTGAGCGGATATTAGAAAATCACTGCTATTAACCCCATCGTTAAGTCCGTGGATCGAAAGAAGATTTCCGCCTACTTTGAGCTGATCAAGGTGGGCTGAAATATCAAATGATTCTTGCTCTACCGCGAGATTGTCTGGATGTCCGTCGACCGCTCCGGAATTCCAGCTGAGGTCTACAGGAGCGTTCGCCGAAGCAATCTGAACACCATTAAGGTATGCTACAAAGCCATCATCGAACCTCATTTTCAAATTGAGTGATCCGGTAACCGATAATTCATCATCCGAAACCTCAAAAGGGATTCGAATGAGCGCCGATCTACTGACACCCATCATTTCGGGAACAGTTGTGCCGATCAAACCATTGTAAACTGAAGGAGCTAGTTCATAGCCGATTCCGCCTCGCCCCCCTCCCCAAGATGAGTCGTCAAAATTAAACTGACGCCAGCCCGCTTCAAATATTTCTGGTTCAGAAACCACAAATCTTGTTGGGTTTGACTCATCTAGCAGGATATTTTCTGAGACTTTATCCCCGCTGACCCTGGGATCGCTCCCGTCTAGAGTGTAGTAAATCTCAGCTTCGTCTGGGCCGCTTATCTTCAAAGAAAAACCTTCCGTGACTGGCCCTCCGAATTGGCTTAGCTCCGGAGCACCAGTTTTTGGATAGAGATCCTGCCCTCTAAATTGTTCCAGAACGATCGCAGAGCGTTTCGGGAACCAATTCTCTATGAGGTCATTGCGCACGATTCGAAAATCTTCAGAAACGGTATAGGGAGTTGACCTTCGGTAATCTCCCCAGCGAGCGGACTCGGCAATCAAGGCTGTTTCGATCCCGCTGGTTAAGTTCATCCATAAATCTGCAGGGACGTTTCTTTCAGGGTGGGAAAGATCCCAAGTTGGGTTTTCAGGGTCAACATATAAGACGCCACCATTAAAAAATGCTCTATGAAGACGGTCTGCAAAGAGAAGGCGGTATTCTGGATTCGACTTGAGGGCATGGTGAAACTTCGTGGGTGAATCGTTGACTCTGCGATTAGGTTGGGTGCGGTCTAGATTGACAGAATTTTTCATCCCGTGTTCGTTATCCCAGTCAAAGAAACGCCATCCTCCACTAGATCCGGTTCGGTCGTAGCCCATGTAAAAATTACCGGGCCAATCGTCGGCTGCTGCATACATATTGTGGATCATGTAATCGATCATCATTTCCAGATCAATCAGCTCAGCAAGCTCTTGGAACGCGGCGAAACTTGAGAGGTCATGGTAGCCGGCACTCCAATTCATTGGGTCTAACTGAATCTTTGCTAAAAGTTCACGGTAGGATGCCTGATTGCCATCGAGGACCTCCTCATGATTTTTTATGATGTCCCAGTTTTCTTTCGCTCCACCGTATCTTGCTTCGCCATGAGAACTATCAGGTCTTTCTGTAGGATTATAGACCCCCCAATAAAGACCATTGATGAATAAATGTACCCAGTTTCCATCAGGAGATTCGTGCCCCATACGGCGATGGGTTTCGCGAGCCCAAGCGTCACGGACAAATTGTCCCATTCGATTTTTGGTCGAGCTATAAACCCAAGCATCCTGAGAATTTGAGCGTAAGACAAGTGTATCAAATTCCTGTGGGCCTTCCTGGCCGAACCATGGATAGCGTAGTTTAGAATCCCCATATTTTTCGCGAAATGCGAGGCGTAGAGAATGTTTAGGATTCGCAGCGGCATTTCGCGATGAGTTTCCCTGAATCCTAACGCCGCAATCAATCTGAAGGGGCTTTCCCCCCAGTCTGAGTGGGAAAATTAGCTCTGCTGAGCACGCTTTTTCCCAAGCACCCCCTCGAGCCGTGCTATTAGAATAGATTCCTCTTGCTGGATCAAACCAATCATTCACATCCATGACCAGAGAGAGAGCAGGAAGTTCTTCGAGGGCGCTTCGTATCAAGTTTTTGGCTTCTTCAACCTCCAAATCAGGATCTCCAGCAATTAAAGCAAGATGACGGGGATCTTGGTCCATGCCGTAGTCAGCTCCCGGCCATGATGAGGAAAAGCCTGAGGGATTTGCAGGTTGATCCGCGATGTCTACTGGAAATAGGTAGGTGTGCGTATCCACTCCGCTTGAGAGATATCCTTCACGGAAGGCGGCAGCCCTTACAGTGGTGGTCCTTGAGATATTAATCCCGGTTTCTGAAGAATAAAGAAGTCCTGTGTTTGCTGTGGGTTGAGATCCGTCGAGGGTGTAGCGAATGATCGCTTCTTCTCGAGTTTTAATTACCAAATCGATCGGAGTGTTATAGAATCCTCGGTTTGGATGAAATGAGGTGTCACCCACAAAACCTAAGACGGACTCGCTGCTATTACGCTGACGAGGGGTAGGGACCAAAAGGTGTTTGGGCTCCTCCTCTTCTTCTCCCGAAGCATAACCAAAGCTGACATCCTTTTTTTGCGGGGGATACGATACAAATTCATTCACTACCTCAAAGTCTTCTTCGCCTCTTGGTTTCAAGAGGGCTAAGCTCCCCCCTTTTTTTTGAATCGTGAAATTGGTATAAAGCCGCCCTTCTTCGGAGCCTTTTTCTTCACCAGTGGCAAAGATTAAAAGATACTCATTAGCACCAAGGAGCACACGAGGGAAGATCCAAGGATTTTCATACTCGGGTGATGAGCTGAGCGCCCATCCGGAGAGATTTACGACTTCCGAGGTTGGATTCCAAATCTCAATCCAATCGGGAGAAGCCCCACCACCATCAATAAAAGTCTTCTCATTTGAAGCCATAAATTCGCTAATAAGAACTTCGCCCAAAATCACTGGAGGCGCAGTAGTTACTTCTCGGATCTGATAGGCATTAATAAACTGGGAACCGGTATTGGCGTCAAAAGTCAGTCTTTGGACCGTTGAGTCAGCAATAAACGTTCCCGTTGCAACAAGAGGCACACCTGTCTCATTCAGGATTACTTCGCCACCTAGTTCATCCCGAATAGTCAGACTTCGATTTACCGAATTATGGTAGTAAAAGAATTGGACTTGATACCTTTGCCCGGTCACGAGACCAGTCAAATTGGCGGTCTGGGGATCGACGCCGCTTCGGTAGGCAATCGTGTCGAATAGCTCGTTGATGCCCGTGCCAGCTCGCTTTCCGCCTTCGCCTGTGTTATAATTTAGACCGAGCAAGTGGGCGGGAGATTCACTAGAGGTAAAGTCAATTGGTGTAAATCGAACGCCATTGATACTTGGGGATTGCACGGCTCCATTTCCAAAGTTGCAGGCTTCGATTAAGCGCCCGGAACTACCAACGACGTTAGCATTATCAGAAGACTCAACTTCCCACGAAATACGGGCCCCTTCGCAAAAAAACAAGGATCCCGAAATCAGTATTGAATTTAGAAGAATGGATCGATGAAGTGACACGACAATGGAAAACTATTGCTACTTGAAAAATAAATCTATCCCGAATCTTACCTAAGTAATTTGTTCAAATGATACTTCCCGCATTGGCCCGGCCAGTTGGCACTTCACTTTGGCGATTTGCGGAGGCACTCTTGAGCCATGACGAAAGCGGAAAAGTCCTTCTTGTTTGATCTCCTTGAAACTCCAAGCCCGACTGGATTTGAAATGCCTGGCCAGAAGGTTTGGGCCAAGTATGCCGGAAAATTTGCAGATTCAGTAGAGTGTGATGCCTACGGCTCGACTTGGGCGACCTTGAAGGGAAACTCCAAAAAGGTGGTGATGTTGGAGGCTCACGCGGATGAAATTGGGTATATGATCAAATACATCACTGATGATGGTTTTCTCTACCTCGACCGTGTGGGTGGAAGTGACTCGGCAACTGGTCGGGGGAGGAGAATCCAAATCATGGGTGATAAGGGGCTCGTCCCGGGCATCATTGGGAATACTGCGATTCATCTGCGCCGAGATTCGCTTGGGTCCGAAAAGGCTCCCAAGATACATGAATTATGGGTGGATGTCGGCGCTTCGTCGCCAGAAGACGTTGCCAAATTGGGGCTGCGAGTTGGCCATCCAGCGGTTTATGCTGATGGGCCGACCGAATTGGGCAAGGATCGGGTGGTGAGTCGAGCGGTCGATAACCGAATTGGTGGATTTATGATTGCGCAGGTGCTGAAGAAGTTGGCGTTGGCAAAGAAGAAGCCGGCTTTCACGGTAGTTTGCCTAAATGCAGTACAGGAAGAAATCGGGGGCTTCGGAGCGGCAATGGCAACGCACCGGATCCAACCAGATGTTTGTCTTTGCACAGATGTGACGCATGCAACTGATACTCCTGGCCTGAGTGCTCCAATGTATGGGAAGGTGAACTTAGGAGGAGGGCCGACGGTGACCCATGGTTCCGCGAGTCATCCGCTGGTGGTTGATCGACTGCTCAAAGTGGCAAAGAAAAAGAAGATTGATGTGCAGCATGAAGCAGCGAGCCGGTTTACGGGAACAGATACTGATACGATTTTTCAATCGCGGGATGGAGTTCCTAGTGCGTTGGTTTCGTTGCCGCTCCGGTGCATGCATTCGGTAATTGAAATGGCGGCGTATTCCGATGTGGACGCGACGACAGATTTGATGGCGGGTTTTGTTGAAAGTCTCAAAAAAGGGGAGACCTTCCATCAATCTCTGAAGTGAATTTATTTTTCGGGTGACTGATCTGGTTCAATTGTTCTAATAACGGTGATGAAAAAACGTCGAGGACGCAGGGGGTTTTGGTGGTGGTCTTGGCTTCTGATCGCGCTGACGATCGGAGGGGTCGTCGGTGGATTCTTCTATGGGAAAAAGAAGTGGGATGAGGCCCCAAAGGAATACGTCGCCTATGCGACTCTCTCATTTAACGTGCGGGATGTTTTCGTGTCTTCACAAAATGAGATCCAAGCTGGATCCACTGGGGTGGCAGACGCTAATCAGTCCGAGGTGCTCCGAAATATAAAATTGGAAGAATCTTTGAAAGGAATAGCCTTGAAGCTGAACCTCGCCAATCAGTGGGGGATGACCCAAAATGAGGCGGTGATACGATTGCGTGGAGGGCTTGATTTGGACTTAGATCAGGCCACTGATCAGCTGACGGTGGAAGCCCGTTTGAACGATTCTCAGGATACCGCTGATTTTGCAAATGCGGTTGCAGCTGAAATACCAAACTTAATTAAACGGCTTGACGAAAAGAAAAAAAAGGAAGCGATGGACCAGTTTTCGGAAGATTCCCAACCTCTGGTTGATGAGAATCTTACCGCGAAAGAGAAGTTAAAAGAGTCGCTGGCAGCCAAGGGTGTGAAGCTTGAACCAGGGCCGGGCGTAGATCTCGGAGATTACCTCTATATTCCGGAGGTTCTAGATGCCAAACTTGAGTGGGATTCGACCAGTGAGGCTTTAAAGGCGATTTATGACAGCCAGGCACAGTATCGCAACTATTGGTCAAAGGTAGTGAGCCCATCCTTTGTGATGGCCAAGGCTACCGCACCACCGAGCTTTGTTGGTCCGAATTTACAGCCTTTTCAGGCTAGATGGTCTGTTTATGGGATGACATTGGGGCTGGTTGTAGGTTCTCTTCTTATGCTCATTTGCTGGAAGTTGTTTCCTTAAATAGCTAGGGTAATTCTATGAGACCGGGGCTTGTGTCCGCGGGCTTGCGGTGCAAGGGTCATTGAAATGTGCCGGCTTATTACTTTTTTCTTCGCGGCTTCGTTGAGGGTTTTCTCGGGTGAGCCGTCCGAAGTTGCCCTCGAATTTTTACGTGGATTTGACGGTGATTTATCTGAGGCTGAGATTGTTGGTAATCTTGCAATTTCACCTTTTTGTGGTCCTGAGAAGAAGAATCGTATTGTCGAGTTCTGGGGGGCTCGTGGGTCCTGGAAACAGAATGGCAATTATGCCTTCCGAGCTCTCCGTGAGAAGCTGGATGGTGATCTTTCAGCAGTTCTGATCGGGGCGACTTCGCCAAATGGTCCGGACGTGAGTATGGTGATTTCGCTGGGCGTGGTTAGGAAGGAAGGGAAATGGAAAGTTGCTCCTGTGGAAGGAAGTTTTGAAAATACTGGTCTCGGCTTTGAGGCGGATCTGAAAAGTCGGGTGCGTGATCTGGAGAATTGGATGGCCCTTGAGCGAACTTCTGAGATGACTATTCTACTTCGCTCTGAGATGGGAAAATTTCGGAAAAAAATGGAAGGTGCGGTTTTGCCTGAGGTTCTTGCCGGAAATGATGCTAAGCAGGCGATGCAGGAGTTTTTGAATGCGGCTGAATCAGGAAAAACCGATGCTATGATCGTTTGGCAGGGATTTCTCGAACGGGAGTTATTCCCAGAAAGGGATTGGGAAATGCATTTGAAAGCCACTCGTAAGGGCATGGTTAATCAAGACAAGCAGAGGGTTTGGCGATTGCTCACTTCTCAGAAAGTGATGAAAGTCATTATTTCCAATGGGAAAAATGAAAGAGAGATCCATGCCGAAGAGGGTGTAAAAAGAGAGGTTGAATTTTTGGTAGGTTTTCTCTCGAGTTTCCAGATTGAGGGTGATTGTTTGAGTCCCGTTAGATTCCGACTGAACAAGACGGATCAAGGGTGGCGCGTTTCTTTGCCGGCTTTTTTCTCGTATGCCGACCAGGACAGTCGTGCGTTTCGAACGGCAAAAAACGATGAATCTGATTGGAAAGACCGTGAAGCGGTGAAGAAAATGTTTCAGGTCTTTGAGGAGCAAAATAAGGTGGTAAGAGCGAAAAGCCCAGAAGCCCTACTTGATACGATCATTGAAAACCTGCAAACCCGAGATCTAGATTCCTTTCTTCAGCGCCATTATCGAGAAGAAAAAAAAGCGGTAGAGGAAGGAGGAAATCCTGCTGATGGCGGAGGTGGTTTGTTGCTTCAGCGGAACATAGTTGGTCGACGTGGAAACCCGTTTGATGATCGTCGCTCGGGGCGATACATTGAAGCTGTAAAATGGTGGGGATCTTCACTGAAGTCTGACGATCCATTCTCCGCTAAAGTTGTTAAGCTATACCGGCATGAAAAGATTACGCTTGGGATCCTTTCGTTCTCAGGGTCTGGAGAGAATTGGAAGCCAAAATATCAGCAGGTTTGGATGAGGCAGGATGCCTCGGGTTGGATGATTCTACCTGGTAAGGTGAGCCCGATGGTAGGGACTTACCTTAAAGAAAGCGAGGAGGGTTTGCGCTCTTTATCGGAACAGTTCGTCAAGGATGAGGTTAAGATGGAAGAGGGATTCTTTGCCGATGTTTTAAAGGTTGTTGGCCGGGAAGATCCTAAGGGGAAAGTAGCTTCTGAACCGAAAGCTTTGGCTTTGGTGAAGGAATGGCGCCGCATTGCTAAGGCAGAGGACATGATGGCTTTTCTCAGGGTTTCTGCGGTGAGAAAGTTACCTGCCAAACCAACTAGCTTGCTCCGCGACTTGGGATTTGTCCGTAAGGGCGCGGCTTCTGCAATGTCACCGGACCAGATTATCGGCTCCAAAGCGGTGGGTCGTTTTCGTGGCGTTTCGATGATGATTGATCATGGAGGAGGAGTCGATCGGGCCTGTCCGTTGGTTTTAGTTGTGCCGACCAAGACTGGCCATTGCGTTTTGGTCGACGTTGAGCTTCCTCTCGAGACCAATAAGGGGATAAGACTTTTGAATGACGAGCGCCTAGAGGGTCTAGCCAAGGAAGTTTCAAAAGAAGATCTCGCAGCTATTGAAGAATTGAGGGAATGGCATCAGAAGGTGTCGCGCCCTGTTTGGGGGAAATGGAAAAGTGAGCAAGGTGATAAAGAATGAGAGGAGCAGCTGAAATTGTCAGCCAGTTAGAAGCCTCGGTGAAGGCGGTGATGCTGGGGCAGGAGGAAACAGTGCGTCGGGTCATTTCAACAATGATCGCTGGTGGGCATGTTTTGCTGGAAGATGTCCCGGGGACTGGGAAAACCACTTTGGCGAAGGCGATTGCTGCTTCGATTGGCGGGAGTAATTTCCAGCGAATCCAATTTACGCCGGATCTTTTACCATCAGATATTCTCGGGGTGAGCGTGCTTGATTCCCGAAATGCGAGCTTTGAGTTTCACCAAGGTCCGATTTTCAGTGATATCCTTTTGGTGGACGAGGTGAACCGGGCTTCTCCGAGGACACAGAGCGCGCTTCTTGAGGCGATGGCCGAGAAACAAGTGACGGTCGAAGGGAATTACTATGATTTGGGAGATTTGTTTTTTGTGATTGCGACTCAAAATCCTGTTGAACTTCGGGGAACCTATCCGCTCCCCGAGGCACAGATGGATCGTTTCGCTTATCAAGCTTCGTTGGGCTATGTCTCAGTGGATCAGGAGATGGAAATCTTGAATGCGCAGGAGCAGGCGCACCCTTTGTCTCGTGTTGAGCAGGTGGTGACCCGCGATGATCTGCTCATGGTTAAAAAGGCGGTGACGGAGGTTTCCATCACGCCGGCCTTGCAGGAATACCTCGTCCGTTTGGTGGCCGCAACCCGGGGTCGGGCGGGGGTGAAGCTGGCGGCAAGTCCGAGGGCTTCCTTGAATTTAGTGAGAATCTCTCAGGCTCTTAGTCTTTTGGAAGGTCGCGATTTTGTCGTCCCAGAGACGATTCAATCACTGGCCCCTGGAGTGATTGGGCATCGTCTCGTTCTTGAGGCTGATGCTCAATATGCCGGGCGAACGGGCCAGACGGAGGTCTTGGAAATTATTGAGGAACTTGCGGTTCCAGTTTAAGGGTTTCGGTTAGGCGAAAAAATACTTGGTCGCCGAAACGATTCCGGCGGCCACTATCGCTATGATGCTTAGCCAAAGGGCAAGGTCGAAAGCGCGCGATGGTCTGAGTTCCTGAGGAAGCCACTTGTAGCGCATGATGATTGCTGCGAAGACTACGATTAACAAAATAATCATGGTGAGAGCCCCGCCGATGATCACCATGAAGCCGGGCTTTCCGATCTGGAAGTAGAGGATACTCCAGATGATGGGAAAGATCACCGAGAGAATCGCGATTGATTTTCGGCGCTGCTTCTCATCATTAAA
>TARA_B110000003_G_scaffold276400_1_pt1 | contig 10790 bp, 6 predicted proteins | sample TARA_B110000003 | Tara Oceans TARA_B110000003 (sample SAMEA4396424) | marine metagenome | biome: Westerlies Biome; feature: [SRF] surface water layer (ENVO:00010504); material: water (ENVO:00002006), including particulate matter (ENVO:01000060) such as... | depth 5 m
ACTAAGGGTTGGGAAGCCCTGGATTGTGATGGAGATGGTGTGTTAAACGGTAATGAAGAAACAGATGGGACCGATGTATTTAATAATTGTAGTTATTATCTGTCTAGTATGACAATAAATCCAACAAAAGGATTTGATTGTGATGGAGATGGGGTTACCAATTGGCAAGAAGTTCAAAGTTTTACTGATCCAACAGATGAATGTGATCTTGATCCTTCAACTATAGATTTTGAAATTTCAAATGAATGGTATGAAACTGACTGTGATGGAGATACTTTTAAAAACTCAGTTGATGTTTTTCCATTCTATAAACTTGAATGGTTTGACACAGATAGTGATCTAGTCGGTAATAACCAAGATCTAGATGATGACAACGATGGTATTATTGACTCTGAAGAAGGAGACAACGACTTAGATAATGATGGAATATCAAATGCCATGGATACCGATAGTGATGGGGATGGTTGTCCAGATGCAATTGAAGCAGGATATACTGATCCTGATAATAATGGAATACTTGGCTCTGGAGATGTTCAGGTTGATCTAGACGGAAAAGTTCTTTCTAACGGAGGTTATTCTCAGATTGCTGATAATGATTCAAATAACATTTATGATTATTTAGAATTTGGATCAAAAGTGGATATTATAACTAACCCTAACAAAACTTATGAAATTTATCGTCAATCTTCTATTGAAATAAGCGTTACAGCAGAAGCTAAATCAACTATATCCTATAAGTGGCAATTAAATAAAAATGGCGCTTCCATTTCATCTAAATCTAATAGTTGGGAAGATATAAATGATAGTCAAGACTATACGGGAACTAAAACTAATAAACTATCTATTTTAGATCCTCAATTTAGTATGGAAGGTTGGAACTATAGATTAGTTACATCTTCTCCTTGTTATGTTTGTGGCGGTGAAACAATTTCAGATCCCGCAGAACTTATAATCTCTGAGTTATTTATACCTAATGCTTTTTCTCCTGATGGAGATGGTATAAATGATACTTGGACCATTCGTGGTGGACTATATAATTACCCTAATAATAATCTAGTGATTTTTAATAGATGGGGTCTTAAAGTTTATGAAGCAGATGGATATAATAATAACTGGGATGGAAATAACAAGAGTAATTCTAGCTCTGGAAATGATAATAAACTTCCTTCTGGAACTTATTTCTATGTTTTAGACCTAAATGGTAATGGCAAAAATGTTAAAAAAGGATTTGTATACTTAACAAGATTAAATGAATAAATTTTATTTAAACATATTGTTGTTTTTATTTATAGTTGTTCCTCTAAGGGGTCAACAAGAATCTTCTTTTAATCATTATATGTTTAATTCCCAGCTTTTTAATCCTGCTTTTGTAGGCCTTGAAGAAAATTTAACCATCAGTTCTCTAAATAATATTCAATGGGTTGGTTTTGATGGAAACCCTTCTACAAATTCATTGCTTTTTGATGCTTCTTTAGATACTGATAATGATGGAGATAATCTTGGTATAGGAGCTGAAGTGATAAGTGATAGAATCGGTCCTTTAAATAGCAATTATTTAGCTATTGATCTTTCCTATCATTTACCTTTAAATGATAAATCAAATCTTTCAGTAGGTCTTAAATTAAGTGGCAATGATCATAATATTAATTTAAGTGAGTTACAATATGATAACCTATCAGACCCAACGGCTCAAGTAAAAGAGGGTTACTTTATAACAAATATAGGTTTTGGTTTATATTACTATACAGATAATCTTTATTTAGGTTTTTCTATTCCTTATTTTTTTCAACCTAATAAAATTAACAAACAAAGACACTTATACTTTTCAGGAGGATACAAAAAAAGTTTAGGAACTAAGTTTAAAATAAACCCCAATTTCTTAATTAAAAAGACAAAGAATTCACCAACCAGTATAAACCTTTCATCCATCCTTTTTTATAATGAAAATTTATGGATAGGAGCAAATTTCGGATCCAGTAATAAAAACTTTACATCACCAAAAATAGATGGTGGAGAAGTTTCTTTTATGACAGGTTTTAAATTATCTAAATCTTTTACATTGGGATATTCTTATTCTTCTTCAATGGGCAAATGGACCTCTTCCTATAATAGTAATTCTCATGAAATCTATATAAAATTTAAAACAGGAAATTCATTTATACAATCTTCTGAAGAAGAAGAAGAAGAAGAAGAAGAAGAAAAAGAAGAAGATTAATTCTATTTTTTATCGGTACAATAAACTATTTCTAACTCTGCTTTTGGGGCAACTCTTTTTAATATAGATTCAAATACGTTTTTTTGACTAACCTTTGAATATTTCATTTCAACTAATACTGCCCTAACAATTTGATCAAAGGGTACTTGAGAAAGATTTAAAGATGAGAGAGTAGACTCTACGGGAGAAACACTAGGGTTAAAAGCAGCATTTTCAGCATAACTTCCATAAAAAACTCTACTGTCTTTTGTCATTACTGCAAGACCTGAATAACTTTTTGAATATGGTGCATAGCTATTTTTTGCGGCTAATAAAGCTTGTTTAATCAATTTGTCTTGAGATTCAATGTCTAATTCTAAATCATTATTTTGATCAGATAATAAACCCGCTTTTACCCCTAAGTTTTTTGGCCCAAAAGCAAGAGTTAATAAATCCCTAATTCTAAAATTCTGTCCATTAGGATTTACAATAACTAAAGAATCTGCATTGTTTAATTCATTTAGAAATTGAAGACAATGACCACAAGGTGATCCCCCAACATTAATATATCTTATTTGTTTTTCACCATTATTCCAAGCATTAATAATTGCAGCTTGTTCTGCATGCAATGTAAAGCTTAAAGACTCATTTAATATTTCAATATTTGACCCAAAATATAAATTTCCACTCGATCCCTTACATACAGCTCCAACATTATAATTAGAAATTGGGGCTTTGGAAAAAATTTTAGAATAGGGTCTAAATGATTCCATAATTTGATCATTATCTAATCCAAATTCTTCAGATATTCTTAAAACATTTTCAGAGCTAATAACTCCCTTAAAACTTTTAGCGTTGGTTAAATTTTTAATTATAGATTCAACTTCATCATTTATACTATTTTGACAAAAAGAAAAGTTGATTAAAAAAAATAAAAACAAAGACTTATAAACTGTTTTTATATTTTTTAAGACAACCTTCAAAATTATGATTTCAAATTAATTAACCTCTTAATTAATGGTGGATGTGAATAATGAACAAAGACATATAAAGGATGTGGATAAAGATTAGAAAGGGTATCCACTGACAGTTTTTTTAAAGCGAGTTGTAAAGCATTTCCGTCATATGTTGTTTTAGCATAATCATCTGCTTCAAATTCATTTTTTCTGCTTAAAATATTTAGGAAAATTCCAATTATCAAACCAATTGGAGAAAAAACAAAACTAAAAGCAATTACACCAACATGAAAATTCATTTGACTTGATCCCAGCGCTTCAGCAATATTAATATAACTCATACAAACCTCAAAAAGGTAAGACATTAGTCCCAGCTGAATTATAGAAATTATTAATGTTAATAATATATGTTTCTTCTTAAAATGTCCTACTTCATGAGCTAAAACAGCAACCAATTCCTCATCTGAATGTTTTTCTATTAAAGTATCATAGAGAGCAATTGTTTTCTTAGGTCCCAAACCACTAAAAAAAGCATTTGCTTTTGTTGATCTTTTTGAACCATCAATTACAAAAATGTTTTTTAAAGAGTATCCCACTTTATCTGCATACTTTTCAATTTTCTCTCTTAACAAACCATTATCCAGTGGAGTTAATTTGTTGAAAATTGGAACTATAAGTTGAGCATAAAACATGTTTAAAAAAATAACAAATGCCGATAAACCCATCCATAAATATATCCAGTAACCCTTTTCAAATAAATCTAATACAAACATGGCTAGAAAAAGTAAAGTTCCGCCAATTAATAATGAAAGACCTATTGATTTTATCTTATCTAAAAAAAAGGTTTTTATTGTTGTTTTATTAAACCCATATTTTTCTTCAATATAAAATGTTGAATAATAACTAAATGGAATAGAAATTATAAAATTTATCAAATAAAAAAAAAGAAAAAAAACTGAAGTTTTTATAAATGCCGAATCAAAATTTAAATCAATATAATTACTTATATACCCATAACCTTTAAACCAAATAAGGCCAAAAGAAATTAAAAAACTTAATGTGCCAGAGAAAAAAGAAATTCTTCCAGTTTCAATCTTATATTCTCTAGCTTTATTATACTTTTTTTCATCATAAAAATCTTTAACTTCATCAGGAATATAAGTTTTCCAATTTTTACTATTAATTAATTCTAGAATATTAGAAAAAATATAGTTGAATAAAATAAGACCTATAAAAAACCAATACCAAAATTCAGCTGTTAAATTCATTTTTTATTTTAAATATTAAGGATTGTGAAATTAATATATTACCTGAAAAAAGTAGCACTATTTCTTATATTTTTCAAACCATGCAATTATTGCATTAACCTTAGCAATTAAATTACTGGGTCTTGATGCAATTCCATGACTAGCTCCAGGAATTCTAACTAACATAGATTCCACTTTATTAAGTTTTAATCCAGAATAAAATTGTTCACTTTCAGCCATAGGGGTTCTGTAATCTTTCTCTCCAGTAAGTAACATTGTTGGAGTCTTAACATTTCCAACATATGAAATTGGCGATCTTTTCATATACTCCTCAACATTATCCCATGGAAGCCCAGTAAACCAATATTTGTAAAAGTAGGAGATGTTATCAGCATAAAGAACAAAACTATACCAATTGATAACAGGCTTTGCAACAACAGCTGCATTAAAGCGATTTGTTTTCCCTACTATCCATGAAGTAAGTACTCCTCCTCCACTTCCTCCAGTGACAAATAAATTATTTTTATCAATATATTCTCTTTTTAAAACATGGTCTATTCCTGACATCAAATCGTCATAATCCTCACTAGGATAATTATGATGAATTAGATTAGCAAATTCTTTTCCATAACTTGTACTCCCTCGAGGGTTAGTATATAAAACTACATACCCTTTGCTTGCAAAAAGCTGAACTTCAGCAGAAAATCGAAAACCATAATTACTAAAAGGTCCTCCATGAATTTCTAAAATCAAAGGATATTTTTTTGAAGAATCAAAGTCAGGAGGAGTAACTAGCCAACCTTGAATTTTTCTTCCATCGTATGATGAATTATACCAAACCTCTTCTACCTTGCCAAGTTTTTTGTAGTCAAATAAATCTTTATTTAATTGAGTTAGTCGATTTGTTGAACCGTTATAACCCGTTGCTAAATCCGAAGGGTTATAAACATTTCCATAAGTAAATGCATATCGGCCATTCTTTGAAATAGAATAAGTTCCACCACTATAGGGTCTTCCAGAGGATAATCCTCCCAATTCATCAACAATATCTTTTACCTTTCCTAACAATGAAATTGATGCCATTTTTGTCATTCCGTTATCATCATATTGAAAAAACAAACCTTTGCTATCTCCTTTCCAATTTATATTACCAATATTTCTGTCAAAATCATTTGATATTTTTCTTACATTCTTTCCATCAATATCCATAAGATATAATGATGATTGTTGATACCCTAAAAACTTATCATCATATCCTAAAAAAGCAATTTTTTCTTTATCTGGAGAGATTTTTGGAGAATAATCTGGTCCAAACCTATTAGTTAACTGAGTGATTTTTTCAGATTTTATATCTAAAACGAATATTTCAGAGTTACTAGGTTCAAAATCAGAATTTTCATGAAGATTAGCAGAAAAAAGTATTCTTCTGTTGTCTAACCAAGTAACAGATCCTGGACTTTTTTTATTACTCGTTAATTGTCTTGGTGTTCCTCCCTCAACAGGTAAAATAAAGATTTGATTAGCTCCTTTTTTTCTAAAGCCTGAACCATCATATCTAAAAACCATATCTTCTATTTCAATTGGAGGTTTATTCCACTTTGCTCCATCAGGTTTTTCTGGCATTTTTATAAGATTATTCTTGGTGTCTTTCACAAATGAAGTAAACAGAATATGTTTATCATCATCAGACCATTGAACATTGCCTATTGATGACTGAACATTTGTTAATTTTTGGGTTGAATTAGTATTTAAATTAAATAAATATAACTGTGTTTTACCATCAACATTTGATTTATATAAAAACATTTTTCCAGAATTTGACCACCTTGGAGAAAAGTCATTGTTATTACCTGTTGTAACAGGTCTATTATTAGATCCATCAAAATTAACTAGCCAAATATTTGACAACGATTTATCGGTCATTATATCTTTAAAGTTTCTTTGATATAAAACCTTATCTCCTGTTGGAGAAATTTCTGGACTTGAAATATGTTCTAGAGCAAAAATATCAATTGGGTCAAGTTTTTTTGAATGTTGAGAAAAAGAAAGACCTTGGAAAGCTATTATAATAATTAAAAAAGAAATTTTTTTATTTAATTTAAAACTCATAATAAAACAAATTAAGATTATAAATATAAAAGATATAGAAATATATTTAATTTAATTGTTTTATCTTCTTCATTAAATTTTAAGAATTATAAATCATGAAAAAAATTTTATTATTAACTATAAGCTTTTTCATAATAAGTTGTCAGCCAAAGGAAATAGAACTAACAAAATATTCTATTGAAACCCTAATGACAAATAATAGAAGCTCTGGAGGATACTTTTCTAAAGACGCAACAAAATTACTTTACAGCTCTGACAAATCGGGAATTTTTAATGTTTATGAAATGGATTTAAATTCAAATAAAGAAACTCAAATAACTGATTCGAAGTTAGAATCATATTTTGCAATTTCATATTCTCCCTTAACAAATGAAATTATATATGGAGCTGATAGTGGTGGTAATGAAAACTTCCATTTATTTTTAATTAGAGAGGGACAGTCTATAGATCTAACTCCTGGGGAAGCTACCAAAGCTAGTTTTTTTGGTTGGTCACAAGATGAAAAAGAAATGTATTTTTTGTCTAACTCAAGGAATCCTAAATTTTTTGATGTTTATAAAATGAATTTGGAAAACTTAAAAACTGAAATGATTTTTAAAAATAACGAAGGTTATACATATTATCCATTATCAAACAATGATAAATATCTAGTCTTAAACCTAAATCCTTCAAGAGAAATTGATGAATTATACATATATGAATTTGAAACAAAAAATAAAATAGAAATTTCAAATCAGGAAGCCAATTTTTGGGGTCAAGGTTTTGACAAAGACGATCAAAATTATTACTATAGTACAAACCACGACAGTGAATTTCTTTATTTAATGACTTATAATATTAAATCTGGAAAAAGAAGTTTAGTTTACAAAACTAATTGGGATGTTACTAGAAGTTCTTTTTCTAAAAATGACAAATATAGAGTTGTGACTATAAATCAAGATGCTCAAAATAAATTAATTGTAAAAAGAACTGAAGATGATTTTACAATCGATTTTAAAGGTGTTGATAATATGAATATTAATTCAATATTATTTTCTGATGATGAAAAAATCGCAAGAATATCAGCTGGAGCTTCGAACTCTCCAGGAGATATATATACCTACAATATGAAATCGAAAGAATTAAAGCAAATTACTTCAAATTTAAATCCTGAAATAAATCCAACCGATTTAATTCAGGGAGAAGTTATAAGATATAATTCATTTGATGAATTAGAGATCCCTGCAATTTTATATAAACCAAAATTAGCGAGCATAAAAAATAAAGTTCCTGCGCTTGTTTGGGTCCATGGAGGTCCTGGAGGACAATCTCGAATAGGTTATAGGCCTTTAATTCAATATTTAGTTAATCATGGTTATGCAATACTTGCAGTTAATAATAGAGGTAGTAGCGGGTATGGTAAAACATTTTATGAATTAGATGATAAAAATCATGGAGATAAAGATTTAAAGGATTGTATTTGGGGTAAATATTGGTTACAAAAACAAGACTATATAAAATCAGAAAATGTTGGAATAATTGGAGGAAGTTATGGTGGTTATATGACTATGGCAGCAATGACTTTTGAACCAGAAGTTTTTAGCGTTGGAGTAAATATTTATGGAGTTACAAATTGGATAAGGACCCTAAGATCAATTCCTGCTTACTGGGAATCCTCTAGAAAATCATTATATAAAGAATTAGGTGATCCCTATTCAAAAGACTCTATTAGACTTTATGAGATTTCTCCACTGTTCCATGCAAAAAATATAAAAAATCCAATTATGGTTCTCCAAGGTGCAAATGACCCTAGAGTTTTACAAATTGAATCTGATGAGATTGTTAAAGAAGCTAGAGATTCAGGAGTATATGTAGAATACCTTTTATTTGATGATGAAGGACATGGTTTTATTAAAAAAGAAAACCAAATAGAAGGGTATAAAAAAATTCTAAATTTTTTAAATAACTATTTAAATAAAGTTTAACTAGAAATTAAATATTTAGCCAGTAAGTAATTTTAAGATTAATTGTTCTGAATTTAGGAGCATACCTATAATCTGTAAAATAACTATTATCTGTATATACTAAATATAAATCGGATAAAGGGGCAAACCTCCACTTAAACCTAGAGTTTATTCCCAAAGAATCAGAAAAATTACTGTATTGAATAAAAGTTGCCCAACTGATTTCTTTATTAAAAGTAAAATCTATTTTTGGACTAATCAAAAATAGATTCACTGATTTTTGAGGTTTAGGCAAAAGAATTTTATCAATTCCTAGTTTCAGGCTTGCTTGCATCAATTTATCAACCCTATAATTTAGTTTAGTATCTATTGAATATTTTTCTCCATTATAAAATCCTCCATAATTTATATCAGTTTCAAACCTAAACTTTTTACTACTTGTAGAATTATAACTTATTTGAATTTCTTTTGTATTATAACCACCAACCTTCATAGGAGTTTTATCATTAACCCCTGTTGGATCAAAATCATTTTCTAAAAAAACATATCTATGACTAAATTCAAATTCTAATTGAGATGCATTAATAAAATTAAAATTAAGATTTGTCTGATTATTTCTGTCGGTTACTAATCCCTTTTTATTTGGTTTATCTACATAATATAACCATTGTCCAATTTCAATACTCTGGAGGGTATTTGATTTAGGGTAAATAACTCTAGTATAACTTGAAAAATTCTTTATATAATCTGTTCTTCTACTAAAGCCTAAATCACTTTTAAAATTAGGAGCTGTTTTTGACAAAAGAAATCTTACCTTATTTTTTCTAGTTGTATAATTTCCGCCAAATCCCGTTGAATACGATTCTTTATTTGTAGCAGGTGAAAAAGTATTATGAAACCAGATTTTACTACTAAACTTATCATTTTTTGAAATCAAATTATAATCAAAACCAATTAAACGATTATAATCCTCTTGATCAGTTTCAAAGTTATTTATACCTGTCTGCTGCCTATTAACAAATAAAAATTTGATATTTGATTTACTAAAAAGGTTTTGTTGTAAGGAAAGGACGCTATTATTATTTGCAGAAATTTTATTTGATTCATCTTGAGCTGTTTGCATATTTAAAAACCCTATTCTTAATCTATTATTTAATTTTCCACTAAATCTTAATCCAGCATCAATTTTATTTTGAATAGTATTTCCCTCTAAATCTTTTGCTACTCCAATTCTTCGAGTAAAAAAAGGTTGATTGTCCCACTGATCTCCATAACCAGTAAACAAATCACTATTTTGAATAAAAAATTGTCTTTTTTCAGGCAATCTTACTCCAAATCTACTCAAGTTTATTATCTGATCATCTACTTCAATTTGAGAAAAATCAGGATTAATTGTAAGATCTAAATTTAAACCTGTTCCTATATAAACTTTCCCATCAGCACCATAATCAAAAGAATTTAAAGATTTTTTTGGATCGTAATTAGTTGATTTTAATGTGTTTATATAAGGAATAAAAGCGATAGGGGCTTTTGACTTACCTAAAGCTTTTTCAAACAATAAAGGTTTGGTGTATGATAAATTTACAAATGATTGCTCTTGTGGTACTCTAAAAAGTGTAGAGAACTCATTTGCGCCAATCCTTCTTCTTGAAGCGTTAAATCGCCACATCTTACTGTTATTGGCAAATCTAATTGAATTAAAAGGAATTTTCATTTCTGCTGTATAGTAATCTTTATATATCTTAGTTTTTAAATCAAATTTAACATCCCAATCCATATTAGCGTCTCTGCCAAGGGTTCTAGCACCATTAAAAAAAATTTCATCTTTTTTAACTCCAACAGAATTTCCACCAAAAGCATATGCATTTGTTAAATCATTAAATGTATCGATAGTGAAAATAAAAAAGTCTGAGTAACGACCCATATCTCTTCTTAAACTTGAAATAACAGCTTCATCTTCATCTTCATAACATTTTACAAAGACATAAATATTATCATCATCAAATAAAAATTTAATTTCAGTCTGTTTACCCGCTTTTAAAGTATCTGTTGGAAACCATTGCCAATAGCCTGTTTTTAGATCAGCTTTTTTCCATGAAGATTCATTTTCAAGACCATCAATAATCATTTTTTCACTAGTAAATTTAACATAAGTAGTATCTATAGATTTTTGAGAAAAAATAAAATTAATTGTAAGAAAAAATAAGAGAAAAAATCTAATCACTAACTTTAAGTTTAAATGTAATATGACATTTTTTTTTAAAAAAGGTTTAATTATTATAAGCTTTATTTAAAATTTTTGCAAATTTAAAACTTAAATACTTGTATAAAAATGTTTTGT
>TARA_B110000003_G_scaffold73460_1_pt1 | contig 10776 bp, 8 predicted proteins | sample TARA_B110000003 | Tara Oceans TARA_B110000003 (sample SAMEA4396424) | marine metagenome | biome: Westerlies Biome; feature: [SRF] surface water layer (ENVO:00010504); material: water (ENVO:00002006), including particulate matter (ENVO:01000060) such as... | depth 5 m
TATATGAGTAATCATGGAGTTAACATCATCCTTAAATTCTATAAGCAGTGCATTCCAATCTAGTAAAGATAGTTTATTTAGTACATTTCCTTTACCATGACCATCCAATACTACTAACCAATGAAAGTGGTCGTTAGAACCAGATGAAACCCAATCCTGATTAGATCCTAACTGTTTAGTAGCAGATGATAATTTTATTGATCTAGGAATTGTTATTGATAGATTTTCTTTAGTAATTAAACCATTAGTATAATGGAATGCACTATGTTGTGATGGTAATAATGGTATATCATTAGTTTTATTAATAGGTTCTGTAAATGAAGACATATTGTTGTTTGTTATTATTCAAACTGATAAATAAAAATTTTCAATTTTTTAGTAATTGAAATTAATAATGCAACTTTAGTATTAATAACAGCTTAAAGAAAAATTTATCTGTTCATATATAAATGTCCGTAAGTAATGAAGGTATAGAATATGATATAAAAGACATAAAAATTCATTCCGATAAATATCATTATAAATTTGAAGAATTAAAAAATTTATCAGAAGGGGAAAAAATTAATATCTGGTCTGATACAATATATATAGATTCATCTATGTATGGTACACAATGGTTTTTACGAAAAGCATCCGGTCAAGGTAGAGAAGTAGTAAAAAAATATTTAACTAAAAACTTTGAAGATTATAATCAACTATTATCTATGATGATTGCCGCCGAAGGAACAATAAGATATATAGATGACCGATATAAACAATTATTAGAGTTAATGGAAGCAACCAAACAGTTCATAAATATTATAATACCTGGATTAGAACATACTAGAGAAATATATAAAGATGATGATGATTTATTACTTACAGACGTGATAAATAATATAATATCTAATTTAGATAGTTATATTAAAAGTTATGATAAATTAAAATTAGTATACGATACTAGAGAAGAAAATAAAGTGATGCCTAAATCCTACAATTTTGCAGACAATAGATCAGATCCAGGTACTTGTATGGGTATGTCTTTAATTTTTGGTGTACCAAATATAATAAATATGAATAGACAAAGATCTATTAGTGAATTATAAATATTATTTGCGACGTTTTAATGATATCTTTTTCTTTCTTTGTCGTTTACCTCCTTTCTTATTACCACCTGATGTTTTTTTTGAACAAGAGGTGATATTATCTTCACTAACCCCTTTTTTTGAAGGATCATCTGTGAAAAATTTTGGATCATATTCTCCATCATTTTCCGCATCTACACTATACCCTTTTGGTAAATTTTTGAAATTACAGTCGTGTTCTTTTTTTCTACATACAGCACCTAAACCTTTTTCCAGTCGTGATTTATAAGTATTAGTTTTTTTACCACATAAATATGATACACTGGGTTTACACCAAAGATCACCTTGTTTTTCTTTACCAGCATTAGGACGTGGACGTTCTTCTGTATCTTCTGGTATATTATCACAGCCACCAATCTTATCATCCGTATCATTATCTAGAGAATTCGCCTCTAACAAATTATTTACTGCTGTAGCATCTTGTTCGGAATCACTAATATGTTGCTGACTTCGTTTTGGAGCTGCTCCGTCACTATTCTTATTACTACTATGGGACTTACTATTACTAGATGCATCATTATCTGATGAGGCTGGTGGAGCAGAAGGAGCAGGATTTATAAAAGGTTTGATAGTATCTTCTGCTGAATTATATGCATTTGCTATAACACTTTGTATTTTACCCGTATCTTCCTCTACTTTAATCCAAACATATTTACCTTTCTTTTCAGTTGAAATTTTAACAGGTGAAGCAACCGGTATGGCTGTAGTACCCGATAATTGTAAACGCTTGTCTTTTTTCTTATTTCCAGCAGCATCATCAGATCTATCACCATCAGACTGATTAGGTCCAGAATCAGAACTATCATCTGTTTCATCAGACCCATCAGCAATTGCACCATCTGATCCATCATCTGATCCATCATCTGATCCATCATCTGATCCATCATCTTCCTTTTTTTTACTAACACTAGAGGTTGGTATATCTGGTATATAATCTAATGCAATATCTTTTTGTAATACTTCATCTAATTGAATACCTCTAGCTTTACATAATTGAATAAATCCCATATACAAACATCTTAAACAATCTTTTTCTTCATTACCAGAAACTAGTGATGTATTATTATAAACTTTATCAAATTGTGGAATACATGTAATTAACCCTGTTTGTGGAGGAACTAAAACACCACCAAGTTTTTGTATTTCTACTTCTGTTAATAATGATTCTAATGAATATACATCCTTTTTGAATTCATTACCATCCCTGAGTTTTCCGAAGAACTTTTTGCATCTGTTAGGTTTACATTTTGAAAAGATTTTTGTAAAATCAGTGTCTGATGTAGTTACTTTACTACTATCATCTGGTAAGGGTGTTTGTGTGTCTTTAATTACTTGATCTTCTGGTTCAGATTCCTTAGTTTCTGCACGATATTTACCTTCTTCTCCACCAAACTGATTCATAGCAATAATAGTAGCTGCTTCTATAGGATTATTAGATCCACCAGATGAGGTATTATCATTTACACTAAGCCAATCATAATGATCTCCTGTATAATATAAGTTAATGATATTTGGATCAGAATCCTTTTCATCATTATTTCTAACCCAACATTCACATCCTTGACTAAACACACGTATTTTTATTTTGAACATACATTCAATAAGTTCCAAAATTTCCTCTCCTCCCCAATCCTTTAATTTATTCAATGACGATTTCATTGAAGTAAATCTTATTATAATCGCAGGATCAGAACTTGTCTCATTCGCAATATCATACACACTACACTTTTTATACTCTTCACTATTCATAAAATGAAGTAATTTTACCCTTAATAATTGCATTGCTTCTTGATTTTCACGTGATGGTTTTTTATCCATAATAGATTTGAAGTCTTCATTCCCACCAGGAGCGGTTTTTTTTGCATGAGTAGCAGACAAAACAGAATAATACAAACAGTTACCATCAGCATCTGATCTATTATATTTATAACCTTCAGGTATTTTTCTATTAGTATCAGAATCAGTATAAGTTTTAGGTTTATTATTTTTTGAAACACTTTTGGCTTCGTGAGGAGAAAGGTATTGTTCTAGTTGGGTTTTAGCAAACCTAAGTTTTTTATTATTATCAGATTCATCATCTAATGATTTAAATGAGTCAAAATCACTTTTCAATGCACCAGTAAAGAACCCTTCTTTTTCTGCTAGAGAAACCCACTCTTTTGCGGCTTTATCAGCAGCATCTTTACTATTAACAGCATCTTTACTATTAACAGGAGATATTGTTGAATCATTTATTTGTTCCTCATGTTTTAATGGAGTAGATGGGTCTTGTTTACTAGTAGAAGAATCAGAGTCAGAAATAGGTATTAATGTACTATTACTACCTTCATCTAAATTTTTACCTTCCTCTAAATTTTCTAAAGGTTCACCTGGTTGTAATTTAGAAGTTGAATCTAATTCAAGAGGATCTTTTGGCGGTTCAATTCCTGGTTCAGGTACACCAGGAACAGCTCCTGGATTTTTACCTGTAGATGCTTCATTTATATATGCATATACATCATCAGATGTAGGTGGCTGGTTTTTAACAGCATCATGTTTTGTTTTCTTGTCATTATAATCTGCTAATTCAGCCTGATATTTTGCTGTAGCAGCAGCATCTTCAGAATTCTTCTTATTAAATTCTTCTTCTTGTTTGACACCTTTTTCCATAGCTTTTTGAGTTATTGTATTAGCTTCAACAGTTTCTTTACACAAATTATTTTTATCTGGATGCCAATCAGCAGGAATATTACATTGGTCTTTATCTGATAATTGTATATTATTGATATTACAAAAACCTAAAAATGTTTTATAAAAACATACAGCTTCGTCTTGTAATTTCTTATCTTTATCTACTATATTTCTCCAAACCCATGATAATTGTGGAACAGTCATGATCAAATTCTCTTGTTTTTTATCAACATTTTCTTGTAATGAATCAATAATACCACCACATGATTGTAATCTCTCATCCACAGTAATTTCCTTATTTCTTTGTTTAGTAGCATATATAGGTTCTTGATTATTACTGATTCGTTGTTTATCAGTTATAAGAAGTTGTTTTGTAGAGGGTATAGGTAATTTATTATCTTTTAGTTTAGATAAAAGTTTTTTAGCATTTTCTAGGTCACATGATTTATATCTTTTATTTTTTCCAAACCAACTCTTTTCTTCTTTATCAAGTACAACTTCTTCTGCTCCATCTCTTACATAATCTAAAAATAATTTTTCAATAAGTTTACTAGTGGGATATTTATCTGCAACAGTCAAGGGTTCTGGTTTAGGATTACTGTCAGTTAATTCTATTTCAGAACCAGGTTTAGGTAATTTAGCTTTTTGTTCAGGGGTTAATTTATCATCATCATCATCATCATCATCATCATCATCACCAGTTGCCTTTGTAACAGTTTTTACTAAATCAGTTTCATTCTCACTTGTAAGAGGTTGCATTTTAATTTGTTTCCCCTTAAAGAAATAATTCTCGCTTTTTTTAGGAATATCTTTTAATGATTTAACAGTAAGTTTTTTACTTCTCTCTGACTGTAACTCTTCTGCATCTTTTTTTGTCTTAGTTTTACTAGTCACTAATTTATTTATACTCAATAATAGTTTTTGCATAAGAGTAGGTTTACTAGCTTTAATAACTTCTTCTGATTCTTTTAATTCAGTAGGAGAAGATTCAATAGGTTTAACATCTGTCAATTTTTCTATAGATTGTTCAATATCATCATATTTGGGATTATTTAATAGATAATATAATTTATAATCTTCATCAGTGAGAGAATCTGGAAACATTTTTTTATCCATTATATCAGTTTTATCTAATAAAGGCATAGGTACTGGTGTATGAACCATTTTTTTAAGATCATAATTGATGTTTAATAATTCTAGAGCACCTAAAGTCAATGCAGAAGCATATCCATATTCTTGTAATTTTTTTAGATTATTTTTCTTAACGCGATCTGTAATTTTCTCTTGTCTATCGGAATTACTTTTAGCTGTCATCATTTTTATTCTAGCTCTAATTAGTAATCTACAAGCCTTAATATATTCTTCTTTTAAAAATACATCTTTAAGTCCGACTTTAATTTGGATATTATTCTTATCTTCAGATAAAACATGGTTGAATAGTAATTGTAATTCATCCATATCCTTTTTCTGTCCAGTTGCAATAGCCTTGATTTTTTCTAAAAAAGATATATTTTTAATATAGTAAGTGTAACAAGCTATACGTTTTTTACGATTTCTATGGTATAATATACCATAAGGGTTTTCTGCACTATATTTAAGGTTATCACATTCATCTTTAAGCTCTGCAAGATCACTATCACTTTTTGTACCAGGAGATAAACCGAAATCTTCATTAGTTAGCGCACCACCCTTCTTATTTTTAATACTTTTTTTCCGTAGATTGGTGTTTTTTTTATTTCTAAAGGTACTTCGTCGTTTCTTATATTTTTTTTTTGATGTAGCATGTTTCTTATTATTTTTAGATACCATTTCTATATAAATAAATATATATAATTTTTATTTATTTACTTATATTAATATGACTTGTATAAATTCAAAAGCACCTATAAACATTCCAGATAAAACAACTAGTATATGTGTTGAGAAATGTAGTTTAAAATTTGATTATGGCAAAAGTAGTTTAAGTATTAAAAATAACGGTGATCATCTATCTTTAGGCTATGATGCATCAACAACAAATGTGAAATATAATGCAAATAAATTAGAAGTGAGTGATATAAAAATATTTACGCCATCATTACACAGTTATAATGGTGTAAAGGCAGCTGCTGAAATGATAATTGTACATTCTGGATTTGGAAAAAATCTATTAGTATGTATCCCAATGAAATCAGATCAGAGCGCTAATTCGGTATCAACATTTAGTCAAATTTTAACAGAAAGCGCTGCTAGAATACCTAATACAGGAGATTCTACTTCAATAAATTCTATAACTTGGAGTTTAAATGATTTTGTACCAAATAAAAAACCATTATTTTCATATACATCAAATCTCCCATACTCACCTTGTATGGGAGTATATGACTATATTGTATTTAGTTTGAATGATTATTATATCCCAATATCATCAACTTCGCTTAAATTATTGCAAGGTTCAGATAATAGAAAAGGTTTAATAACTGAACAAAGTTATAGTATTAAAAGTGGTCCAAAAGTTTATTATAATAAAAATGGGGCTGTTAACAATAATTTTTCAGGAGACGACGATGATATATACATAGAATGTCAACCAACGGGAGATGAAGGAGAGACATTATTTAAAAAAGATATTTCATCAAAGAGTAATACCACAGATGAGAAAAAAGATCTACCAACATTAAATGATATAATATCAAACCCAGCATTTGAGATTTTTGTAGGATTAATTTCAGCATACATCTTATTTAAAGGAGGTGAATGGGCGTATAAGAAGCTAAAGAGTAGTGATTAATTAATATTAATAAAATTATTATTAATTAATTTACATATCACCTGAAACAGCAGTAGCACTGCCATCAGATTCTAACACAGGTTTGTATGAAGCAGGTCCAGTAGGAGCAGAAGAAACTAGAGGGGCTCTATTTTTAATAACTTCTTCCTCAAGCGTCATAGGGAACTGATTTTGAGCCATCATATCAAAAGTTTTTCTATTTTCAGTAGGTAATTGATCAATCATAGCAGAAGAACCCGTAGTAACTTTAGATCTACGTAAAAGTTCTACAGCAGCAATAATACCTAAAACAGCAATAACTGGATTAACAGCAGCAAATAATGTTAGAGCTAAGAAAATAACAACAATTGTTCCATATAAGTTATCTATTAATAATGCCAAAGAATGAGGAGTATTAATATGAAAGATGATGTAAACTAAAAATAAAGCACCTAAAACTAATTGGTGGCGTTTTTCAGCTTTCATGAGTTCTTTTAGATTTTCCATATATCATATTATAATATATTTTTTTCGTAAAATAATTATAAAATATAGTTAAACAAATATCAACAGTATTAAATAAATGTCAGACGTAAAAACATATCTAGGTCAAAAAGGATATTCAATATATAAAGATAAACTATCAGTTAAGGAACAACAATGGATTAGAGATGAGTTAATGGTAGCACCTTTTATCCCTAAATCGTTGGGTTATGGTGTAAATCAAAAGTTTCCAATATATCGTGAATCTAAAAATAAATTGTATGTTCCACGATATTTTGGTGAAGAAACATATGGTGAACCAGATGAGACGCGATTAGATGAACCCCAAAAGGTTGATATGAAATTTACTGGTAGTTTGAGGGATTATCAGACAGATATTGTGGGGAAATATATGGAAAGTACAAAAAATGGAGGTGGTTTATTAGAGATACCATGTGGTAGAGGTAAAACTGTGATGGCTTTAAAGATAGCTGCTAATCTAGGATTAAAAACCTTAGTAATTGTCCATAAAACATTTTTAGCTGATCAATGGATTGAGAGAATCCAACAATTTATCCCAAATGCTAGAATAGGTAGAATACAAGGGCAAACTATTGATATAGACGATAAAGACATAGTGATTGGTATGCTCCAATCGTTATCTATGAAAGAGTATCCTTATACGTTTTTCTCAGATTTTGGATTAACGATAGTAGATGAAGTTCATCATATAGCAGCAGAAGTATTTGTGAGATCATTATTTCAAATTGTAACAAAATATGTATTAGGATTATCTGCTACTATGCAAAGAAAAGATGGACTTACTAAAGTATTCAAAATGTTCTTAGGAGATATAATTTATAAAGAAAAGGCTATTGAGAATGAGAATGTGAATGTTAGAATATATGATTATATTAGTAACGATGAAGAGTTTAATGAAACCAAATATGATTTCCGAGGTAATACAGCATATTCATCAATGATGACAAAATTATGTAACTTCAATCCTCGTCGGGAATTTGTAGTAAAAATAGTGAAAGATCTAATTGAAGAAAATCCTAACCAACAGATTATGATATTAGGTCATTATAAAAACCTATTGACATATTTATATAAATCAATAGAGCATAAAAATATAGCAAGTGTAGGTTACTATGTTGGAGGTATGAAAAAAGAAGCTTTAAAAGAAAGCGAAGAGAAACAAATAATAATTGCAACGTATTCAATGGCTTCAGAAGCATTAGATATCAAATCATTAACAACATTAGTTATGGCTACACCTAAAACAGATGTCACTCAATCAATAGGTAGAATATTGCGAACAAAACATAGCAAACCTTTAGTGGTTGATGTAACCGATCAACACGATGTATTTAAAAGACAATGTAATAAAAGAATTAAATATTATCACAAACAAGGGTATAAAATTCAACGCTGTTCAAATAAAAATTATAATGATTTCACAGAAGTTATCGGTAAAAAACGGAAAGGTAAAAAGAAAAATTCTATTATTTTAGAGAATGATAATCCTTTAAAAGGTAAATGTCTTATTAATTTAACATAAACTATTGTTTTTAATGATTTACAGTCCAACTCTCTCCTTTATAGTTATTATAACTTGTAAACTTTCCAGCATCTCCTTCGTAGTTTTCTATAAGTCCACCCCAACTGCGTCGGCAATTTTGCGATCCACCATAAACTTTTACATCCCATTTTCTAGCCGCGCGCCAATTAAACTTGATACCATTAATAGATTTATATTTTCCAATACATTTTTCTGGGACGCCCTTTTCAATAAGTTTTTTCTTTTCCTCCTCTGTAAATAACTCAACAGTATCCATTGGACCTCTAATAGTGTAACTTGTAAATCCATTATCTAATCCTACACAAGGTACTCTATCTCCTGAGTAACTCAAGAATATATTGAGTTTTTTAATTTCCTCTTTAGATTTATCTAATATCGCTTTTTTTTCATCTATATGCCGTTGATTATCATTTTTTGCTTTAAGAGTATAATTATTTTTCTCATTTTCACTAAGATTATGCCAATTTGCTCTCATTTCTTTTATATAATAGTTAAAAGAAGACAATGGTTTATCCAGATCTTTGATAAGTTTTTTTGTTTCATCATTATGTTTTTGAATATCAAAGTATGTAATAGAGGACATGGTTATTGTTATTAACTAACAATATATATAATCAACTCAATTTTATAAACTATAATCTTTTAATACATCTTGGGTTACAGTTAACACTGAGGTTTGTGTATATTTATTATTCATATCTTTTATAATATTATGATGTTGTTCGTTAATTGTTGCATCAATATCATATGTATTAAGGAAATGATTAGTCAAAGCACCTCTATATTCATTCTCTTCTCTTATAAATGCATCAGCTGATGTTTGATCATCTTTACATCCACTTATCATAATAATTTTTTTATTACATTTTGAGAGATCACACATAGTACCAGAATGACATGCATCAATTAGTATGAACAAGGACACATCGTCATTAATTTTATCAATTAATTCAGATTTCAACCAGTCATCTTTAATATACTTGTTATCAACTGAACATAATACTTCATCTCTATTATCATCTTCATCTCCGGAAAAATCAAATACATTACTTCCATGTCCAGAATAAGATAACCAAATCTCTGATTTTGGATTATTATTAGCCCATTCAACCAATAAATTAATCTGTGTTTTAATATTATAACAGCTTGGATATAACAATGATTCTGACGAATAATCATCTCTCATAATCATCATATCATTATTGGAAAAATATAGGTTTGTTAACAAAAACTCTCTAAGATTTATAACATCATTTATACATCCATTTAATTGCGATGTTGAACCAATATAATTGATTCCTATCATAAGCGCTCTTTTATTAGATCCGTATGTAAACATAGATTTCTTATTTTGATCTTCTAGTTCTTCTACATCTATGCTGATACATTTTTTAAAGTATGAAAAAATGATACCCATTTTATACTATATCTACTTATAATAAATTAACCAGAAATATCAATGAAAGATTTCATATTATAATTAAACCCAATCATCAAACGAATAACTTAAAACCCATATAATCCAGAAAGGTGCTATAGTAAGATCTATAGAAGCAAAGATAGCAATGATTAATGCAGTTAAACCCTTTTTTGTTGATTCTCTCTCAATTGAATGTACTGGGTATTTATAAAATATACCGGTTATAAATACTAACATTATGGAAAAATGACGTAACCATCTTTTATTGGTAAATATAGATTTTAATTTATTAAATTTCTCTTTGTTATTAAGTATTTCATAAATGCTTATGATAAAAACCAGAAATATTGATCCAAATTTAATAAATTTATTTTCTGTTATATATGATTCTATTAATTTCATATTATATAATTTATAATAATATAATATAAAATAAAATTAATTTCCAGGACAGTTTATAAACCTTTGATGTGGTACTGGATTTGCTAATGCTAAATCTGATGCACTTAATGTGCCTCCTGTGGAATAAGATGCAGAATAAGGTACATTACTTAAAAATTGTGAATAACCTCCTCGCATACGTTTTCTTCTGGAACGCTTTCTCTTAGTACCCTTTCTTTTGGTGTGGCGTTTTTTCGTAGGACACTTTTTACATTTACATTTGCATTTTTTACCTTTAGATTTACATTTACATGACTTTTTACATAATCTATTACAATACTTACAACAAGTTCTTCTTCTTCTT
>TARA_B110000003_G_scaffold191055_1_pt1 | contig 10753 bp, 8 predicted proteins | sample TARA_B110000003 | Tara Oceans TARA_B110000003 (sample SAMEA4396424) | marine metagenome | biome: Westerlies Biome; feature: [SRF] surface water layer (ENVO:00010504); material: water (ENVO:00002006), including particulate matter (ENVO:01000060) such as... | depth 5 m
CCCCTGATTCGTAGTCAGGTACTCTATCCAGCTGAGCTACGGGTGCATAAGTTGCGATTTACTTTGCCTTTCACCACTTGGCAAGAGCCAATTTTAAATTATTCAATCTATCATTATTAAACTTTAATGTTCATGGCCGCTGAAATTAATTGTTTAGTATAATCAGATTTTGGGTTTTCAAATATGTTTTTATTTGTGTCGGCCTCTACAATATTTCCTTTCGACATAACTATTACTTTATGACTAAGTGCGCGGATAACACGGAGATCATGGCTGATAAATAAATATGCTAAACCATATTTAATCTGAAGTTCACGTAAAAGTTTAATTATTTGGACTTGAACTGTCATATCTAAAGCTGAAGTGGGCTCGTCGAGAATAAGAAGCTTGGGTTTGAGTATCATAGCCCGGGCAATTGCGATTCTTTGACGTTGTCCACCTGAGAATTCATGAGGATAACGATCAATCATATCTTTTTCGAGGCCTACCTCCAATAAGATATTTTCTACTCTGGTTCTACGGTCCTGACCTCTGTCTAACTTATGGACATCAAGACCTTCAGAAATAATTTGTTCAATTGTAAATCGAGGTGATAATGATCCATAAGGATCCTGAAATACCATTTGTATATCGCGCCTAAACGGTTTCAATTGTCTGTTAGTAAGCCCATCTAACTTATTTCCCATAAAAGTAATTTGCCCTTTTGAGGATATAAGACGCATGATAGCTAATGCTAAAGTTGTTTTCCCAGAACCACTCTCTCCAACAATGCCTAATGTTTCACCCTCTGAAATATCTAGGTTTGCATTATTAACTGCTTTTACATTTCCAACAATTTTTCGCATTAAGCCTTTAACAATTGGAAACCATACTTTTATATTCTTAATATTTATGATTTCTAACGCATTAGGTTTTATTGGTTTGGGAACACCTGTTGGTTCTGCATTTATTAGTTTTTTTGTATATGCATGCTTTGGAGAATTAAAAATTTCGTTTGTGGACCCTTCCTCAACAATTTGTCCATCTTTCATAACGCAAACACGATCCGCAATGCGTCTAACAACGCTAAGATCATGCGTAATAAACAACATACCCATGCCCTCAGATTTCTGAATTTGTGCTAATAGTTCTAAAATTTGAGCCTGTATAGTAACATCTAAGGCTGTTGTGGGTTCATCAGCTATTAACAAGTCAGGCTTGTTGGCGAGTGCCATGGCAATCATAATTCGTTGACGTTGCCCACCAGAAAGCTGATGTGGGTAATTAGAAACCCTTTTGTGTGCTTCTTCTATGCCAACCTTTGCGAGTAAATCTAATATTTTCTCTAGAATTTTTGGTCCTTTTAATCCCTGATGAAGCTTTAAACTTTCACTTAATTGGCGTTCGATTGTATGAAGAGGATTTAAAGATGTCATAGGTTCTTGGAAAATAAAACTTATATCATTTCCCCTAATTTTGCGTAAATCTTTACTAGAGGTATTAACGATTTCTTTTTCACAATATTTTACAGAACCAGATATAGTTGCTGCTTTATCAATTAGACTAACAGTAGCAAGAGCAGTAACAGATTTTCCAGACCCACTTTCACCAACCAATGCAACAGTCTCACCTTTTTTTATAGAAAAAGTTACATCTCTCACGGCCTTATGTTCGCCAAAACTTACAGATAAATTCTCTATTTTCAAAATTTGCTTCATTTGAATGTCTTTCGAGGGTCAAAGGCATCTCTAATACCTTCAAAAACAAAGACTAATAACGATAACATTACGGCTAATGTTATGAATGCTGAGAACGCTAACCAGGGTGCTTGGAGATTATTTTTAGCTTGCAATGCTAACTCACCTAGCGATGGATAACTAGGGGGTAGGCCATATCCTAAAAAATCTAAAGTGGTTAATGTTCCAATTGATGCGGTAATTGTGAAAGGTAAGAATGTTAATGTAGCGACCATTGCATTGGGCAAAAGATGTCGGAACATTATCTTAATATCACTTACACCCATTGCTCTAGCGGCTCGAACATATTCAAAATTGCGCGCTCTTAGAAATTCAGCTCGCACGACGCCAAGTAATCCAGTCCAGCTAAACAAAATAACCAAGAATACTAATATTGGAAAGTTTATATTAAACAAGGCAGCCATTATAATAATGACATAAAGCATTGGCATTCCATCCCAAATTTCAACGAGTCTTTGTAATATTAAATCCACCCAACCGCCGAAATAACCCATTACAGCACCTGCAGCTATTCCAATAATTGAACTAAATAAAACAACTATTAATCCAAAGATTGTTGATATTCGAAAGCCATAAATAATTCTTGCAATTACATCACGAGTTTGATCATCAGTTCCTAATAGATGGTTGCCATCTGGAGCAGATGGCGCACGATCAATGTCGTAATTTATTGTGTCAAAACTATAAGGTATAGGTGCCCATAGCATCCATCCTTTTGTGATTTGTTCATCTGATGAAGTTAACGATCCATTATATAAAGAATTTAATGTTTCTTCAGGTTCATCAAGACAGATTTCAAGGCCACCTGTTTTAATCAAGCACTGTGTTTCCATTTCTTGGTAAATTGCTTCTGTTTTAAAATCACCACCAAAATAAAATTCTGAGTAATATTTAAATGCTGGTGAATGTAATTCACTTTTGAATTTAACCAGTAATGGTTTATCATTTGCTATTAATTCTGCGAATAAACATAATATAAATATTGTTCCAAATATCCAAAGAGACCAAAAGGCACGCCTATTAGACTTGAAATTTTGCCATCGCCTTTTTGATAAAGGTGATTTTAATATTTTTTTCATTACGTTTCGCGGCTCCCAAAATCAATTCTTGGGTCAATCCATATATAGGTAAGATCAGAAAGTAGTTTTACTAATAAGCCAATCAAAGCAAAAATATAAAGTGTTGCAAAAAATACTTGATAGTCTCGATTTATGGCGGCTTCATACCCAAGAAGGCCAAGTCCATCCAACGAAAATATAACTTCAATGATTAATGATCCACCAAAAAATATTCCAACAAATAATGCGGGAAATCCACTTATTACTATTAACATGGCATTTCTAAAAACATGACCGTAGAAAACATTAAATTCTGTTAAGCCTTTTGCACGCGCAGTCATTACATACTGTTTGTTTATTTCATCAAGGAAGCTATTTTTGGTTAACAGAGTTAAGGTAGCAAACGCAGCAATTGTGGAAGTTAAAATAGGTAAAGCAGCATGCCAAAAGTAATCAGCAATTCGTTCAAAAAACCCAAAATTAACAGCACCTTCAGAAGCAAGGCCTCTTAATGGAAAAATTTGCCAGTAGGAGCCTCCTGCGAATAAAACAATTAGTAAAATACCAAAAAGCAATCCTGGGATTGCATAAGCTGCAATTATAATTCCTGAAGTCCACACATCAAATGCTGAACCATCTTTAATTGCTTTGCGAATGCCTAAGGGTATAGATACCAAGTATGCTAATAAGGTGGACCACAAACCTAAGGTTATAGATACTGGCATCTTTTCTAATATTAGATCAATTATGGTTATTGACCTAAAATAACTTTCACCAAAATCAAAGCGTATGTAATTCCATAACATAGTAAGGAATCTTTCAACTGGAGGTTTATCAAAACCGAATTGCTTCTCTAAGTCTTCAATTAATTCAGGAGGCAATCCACGAGCCCCTTTATATTCATTATTTTCTGATTGATTATTTGAATCATCTCCGCCGCCCGTGAACCGATCAGTCGCTCCTGCACTACCGTCTTCCATTTGTGCAATTATTTGTTCAATTGGACCACCGGGTACAAATTGAATTAGCACGAAGTTTATAAGCATAATTCCTATCAAGGTTGGAATTATTAAAAAGAGTCTCCGGAGAATATATGCGCCCATTTATTTAAAAGCACCTTTTGCAATCAGGGCATCATATTTTTCCTGATCAAACCACCAAGTGCTCACAACGCCAAGATCATACTTGGGTTTAATCTTAGGGCGACCAAATACATCCCAATAAGCTAAGCGATCTGCTGCTAAATGCCAATTAGGAATTCGAATATGATAAGCCCTTAAGATACGATCAATGGCGCGTACTGCGATATGCATCTCATCCCTAGTTTTAGCACCACCCACTTTTTTAATTAAGTCGTCTACAGCTGGGTGCCCAAAACCAGATAAGTTTGCTCCCCCAAGTTGATCGATACCAACAGTGCCATATAACTGGGCAATTTCCTCACCTGGACTCGAACTTGTTCCGTAACCAGCAACAAGTACATCAAAGTCATAGTTTTTCATTCTCTCAATCATTTGCGCTCTATCAATTTGGATAAATTTTGCATCTATTCCCGCACGTTTCATGGTATCTATGATTGGTGTTAAAATATGTAAGAAATCGTCATTATCATCAATGAATTCTATACTAAAAGTTTCACCCTGTTTATCTTTTAGAATACCATTCTCTAAAACCCATCCTGCATTTTCTAACAATTTACTTGCTGTGCTTAATGCTTTTCTGTCAAATTTATTTTGCTTCATTACAGGAGGGATATAAGCTGGGTCTTCAAAAATAGTAGGTAATAATTGATCACGGTATTTCTGAATTAAGCTGAGTTCATCAGTTGTTATCATTCCGTCAGCTTGCATAAGAGAGTTTTCCCAAAAACTATCTGAACGTGTATATGAATCATAAAAAACAGTTTTGTTAGTCCATTCAAAATTAAATAAATGTTGAAGTGCTTCACGTGTTTTAATATTTTTAAATTGTTTTTTACGCAAGTTTAGCCAAATTCCTTGATTTGATTGCGGAGAGCCATCAGGAAGTTGTTCAGCTTTAACCCAACCTTTTTGTATCGCTGGAAAGTCATATTGAGTTTTCCATTTTTTTGAAACATTTTCTTCGCGAACTAAATAAGCGCCACTTTTAAACGCCTCAAAGCTAACATCACCATCTTTAAAATATTCGTACCTTATACAATCAAAATTTCCTGTTCCAACATTTGCTGGATGATCCTTCGCCCAATAATTTTTTATTTTACAATATTTAACAAATAAGCCTGGTTCAAAATCAGTGATTGTATAACCGCCTGAACCAACTGGAATGTCTGTACCTGACTTTCCAAAATCACGATCTTTCCAATAATGTTTTGGTAATATTGCTAATCCACCAGCATATTGTGGTAAATCGCGCATATTTGCGCCTTTTTTAAAATTAAACTTAACTGTTTTGTCGTCTATAACTTCGATGGCATCAAAATCTTTAAAGAAAACGTTTTTGTAAAAAGGATGCCCTTTTTCTTCTAGTATATTGCGTGTAAATTCAACATCATACGCAGTAATTGGCACACCATCTGAGAAAGTAGCATCTTCGCGAATTTTAAAGATTACCCATGAACGATCTTTTGGATATTCCATACTTTCAGCCATATATAAATAAGAACTATCAGGTTCATCAGCAGATGAGGTCAATAAGCTATCAGATAACAACCCTAAACCTGTAACGCGTGCACCTTTTAAGATATAATTGTTAAAGCTATCAAAAGTAGAACCACCTCTTGAAGGGCGTAATCTAAGTGTACCTCCTTGGGGTGCATTTGGGTTTACGTATTCAAAATGCATATAGTCTGCTGCGTATTTTAAATCTCCATATGCTGAGATACCATGTGTATTAAATGTTTCTTCGGCATTTGTGGTGCTCCCTAGTGTTAAAAATAAGCTAAAAATTATTTTAGTGGCTGTTTTACTATATCTTTGCATTTTATGACTCCATTTTTTTTTATATTATGTGATTTTGAGCAGAGCTCAACACAAAGAGACATTTAAATGCCAATTAAAAAAACCGCCCCACTGGGACGGCTTTAAAAAAATAAGTTCATTTATACTATTTTATAGTTTGCAAGTACGCGATTATATTTGCTCTATCGGTTTCTTTTTTAATACCAGCGAAACCCATTTTTGTACCTGGTGCATATTTTTTGGGATTTTTCAAAAATCCATCTAAGGCTGCTGTTGACCAGCCACCCTCAAGACCTGCTAAAACAGCAGAGTAGCCAAAGCCATCAATGGATCCTATGTCACGATCTACAACATTATATAAATGTGGACCTGTACCATTTGCTCCATCTGCAAGCTTGTGACAGGCTTTACATTTTGAGAATACTTTTTGCCCTTTGGAAATATCAGCGACTAATAGTAAATCTTCCAAATTTGATTCGACAACAACAGTTTCTGTTTCCACCACAACGTTATAAATAGACGCTGGTGATAGTGATGCGCTTTCAGAGTGAGAATCTCCGTGACCGCTGTCACCAGATTCTACATGATAAAGAGTTTCTGCGCCCCAATTAATCATTAAAAAGAATAATAAAGCCCCGCATACTGCTCCAGTGATTTTTGTGAATTCCATGTTGTCCATAGCTGTGCTCTCCGTAGGCTTTGGATTCTTTAATTTATCTGTTGCCCTTCTAGCCTCTTCCAATGTTAGAATGCAAGCTGTAGAACCGCGACTAAACGACCATATTAAAAGGAACGTGAAATGTCTGATACTACTATCAAAATAGCATTCCAAGGTGTCTTGGGTGCATATTCGCATCAAGCTTGTTTTGAAGCGTATCCTGAGGTAAATGTTTTGCCATGTAATAGTTTTCAAGCCGCAATTGATGCAGTTTCAATGGGGAATGCAGATTTGGCCATGTTGCCAGTTGAAAACTCAACTTATGGGCGAGTTGCTGATATTCACCAGTTACTTCCAAATTCTGGATTGCATATAATTGGTGAACATTATGTACGAGTTCATATAAACCTTCTTGGGTTACAAGGTTCAAAATTATCAGATATCAAATCTGCAATGAGTCATACAGTTTTATTGGGACAATGCCGCAATTATCTCAAAGAGCATAATATTGAATCGATTACTGGTGTCGATACAGCGGGCTCAGCAGAGATTGTTTCAAAAAATCAAAATTTAAATCAGGCTGCTCTTGCATCAGAATTGGCTGGGAAAATTTATGGATTGGATGTGCTTGCGAGGCATATCGAAGATGAATCAAACAACACAACGCGTTTCTTAGTTATGTCCCAAAACACTAAGAGCGTAAAAATAAAAGAAAATAGAATTAAAACATCTTTGGTATTTCGTGTTCGTAATATTCCTGCAGCACTTTATAAAGCTATGGGTGGATTCGCTACAAATGGCGTGAATATGGTCAAGCTAGAAAGTTATATGGTTGATGGGTCATTTACTGCTACACAATTTTACCTAGATATCATTGGCCATCCAGATGAACCTGCCGTCAAACGGGCAATGGAAGAGTTATCATATTTCACAACTGATGTTAAAATTTTAGGTGTATATGAATCAGGTGAATACTAATTATTTCTTATGAGTTAGAGTACCTTTTACCCAATTTTGTATTAGAAATTCTGCTATAGTTCCAGGTCGAGCGGGTGTGATTCCAACGTCATAACCTGCATAGGCTTTTAAGAGTACGTCTTTACTGACCCATTGAGCATCTTCTAACTCATTTTGATCAATAGTAATTTCGCGAGTTATTGCTTTTGCCATACAGCCAAGCATTAGGGATGATGGAAATGCCCATGGCTGAGAAATCACATAATTAACATGACTTATATCAATGTTAGTTTCTTCTTTTACTTCTCTTGCAACTGCTGCTTCCATTGTTTCACCTGGTTCAATAAATCCAGCAAGACAAGAATACATTTTTTCTGGCCATTGAGGTGAGCGTCCTAATAAAATTTTGTTTCCCTGAGTAATTAACATGATTACTACTGGGTCTGTTCTTGGATATTGGGAGGTATTACATTTATTGCAATCACGTTGCCATCCAGATTGGGTTGAAACAGTTTCATTTCCACATTTTGAACAAAATTTATTATTATTATGCCAAGAAAATAATGCCTTTGCTGTAGAAGCTAAACCAGCTTCCATGTCAGACAACTGTGTCATAATAAATCTTAGGTCGTTGAAATTTTGATAAAGTGGTAAATCTGGATGGCTTTGAGAAGTTTGATCTAAAAAGCTAGATTTTATATCGTTGGGTAAATCTTCAGGATTCCAGTTTGAGATATCATGTGCGAAATAGTTAAATTTATCTACCTGTCCTAAAAAGATTGGTGGAACATTCAAACGGTTAATTAATGAATGAGTTGAAGATAAATACACAAGGCCAAAATTATTTTGGTCAATTAGAATTTTCCCGCGCCAAATAATCAAATTTTTTGCACATGATTCGATTTTTGTATCATTAATTTTAGACCGTAAGTGTGCTGCTCTATCAAATTCTGAGCCATAAAAACTTAATTCAGTTAAATCTAACATAGTTTACCTTTGTGCGCTCTCAGCTCTTGATGCTGCTTATATAACGCTTTATATTCATCGTCGAGAGGTTGGCGCGGGCAAGCGCCTCGCCAACCCGGTCAGGTCCGGAAGGAAGCAGCCGCAACGAGCCCCGTTTGGGTCGCTGTCCAGCCTCTCACCTTTTCTTAGTTTTTCAATATATGAAAAATATTAAAAAAATTACAAATAATGTGATTGTTTACAATCAGAGCCTTGCCGTGATGCGTTGCAAGCTTTACGTTAATATAAGTATAATGAAGCTGTGGAGCCAATGAGCGAGATTCCAGAAACCAAAAAAACATCATATCAAGTTTTAGCACGAAAATACCGCCCAGAAACTTTTTCTGATATGGTTGGTCAAGATGCCATGGTGCGTACGTTAAAGAATGCGTTTGAGGCTGATAGAATAGCGCATGCATTTGTTATGACTGGAATACGTGGTACGGGTAAAACAACGACTGCTAGAATTATAGCAAAAGGAATGAATTGTGTCGGTGTCGATGGTACAGGTGGTCCTACAACTGAACCATGCGGACAATGTGAGCATTGCTTGTCAATAATTCAGGGTAGACATGTAGATGTTATGGAAATGGATGCAGCTAGCCGAACTGGTGTTGGTGATATTCGTGAAATAATAGATAGTGTGCATTACTCTGCCGCATCTGCAAGATATAAAATTTATATTATTGATGAAGTGCACATGTTATCGACTAGCGCTTTCAATGCTTTATTAAAAACTCTTGAAGAACCTCCAGCGCATGTAAAATTTATTTTTGCAACGACTGAAATCCGCAAGATTCCTGTGACTGTTTTATCTCGTTGTCAAAGGTTTGATCTCCGACGAATTGAACCTGATGATATGATGGATTTGTTGAAAAAAATTGCTGAGTCGGAAGAAGCGAAAATTTCTCAAGATGCGCTTGCATTGATTACCCGCTGTAGTGAAGGTTCTGCAAGGGATGCTATTTCATTGCTAGATCAAGCTATTGCTCATGGTGCTGGGGAAACTAACGCTGACCAAGTAAGGGCTATGCTTGGGCTTGCTGATCGTGGCCGTGTATTGGATTTATTTGACATGATAATGCGTGGGCAAGCTGATAAAGCGCTAGAAGAACTATCTGGTCAGTATGCTGATGGAGCCGATCCCTTAGCTATATTGCGTGATTTGGCTGAGATTACACACTGGATTTCAGTAATTAAGATTTCTCCCCAAACTGTAGATGATCCTACTGTATCACCCGATGAGCGAGAGCGTGGTAAAGCTGCAGCATCTGATCTGCCAATGAGAGCTATGACACGAATGTGGCAAATGTTATTAAAGGCAATAGAAGAAGTTTCATCAGCCCCCAATGCAATGATGGCAGCTGAAATGGCAATCATTCGGTTAACTCATGTGGCTGATTTACCAAGTCCAGAAGAGCTCATTAAAAAAATACAAAATGATCCTAACCCACCTGTTTCATCTGGTCACAATGGGCCATCAGTTACTACTCACTCTGAGAATAAGGCCCCTCAGCAACAAAACATTCAAGTTCCGTCTAATCTCTCGGGCACTAAATTATCCAACGAGGGGATTATGAGCATTGTGGCTCCCCAACTTCAGGAAGAAGAGCCATTAGTAAAATATAGTGAATTTAATCAAGTTTTAGAATTAATTCGATCACATCGAGATATGAAACTTCTTTACGATGTTGAAACATATGTTCGTGTTGTAAAATATTTACCCGGAAGGTTGGAGTTTGAACCCACCAAGGAGTCACCAAAAGATTTAGCTCAGAGATTAAGTCAGAAGTTACAAGATTGGACTAAATCTCGTTGGGCAATCACTTTGGTAAATGAAGGTGGCGCGGCAACTATTGCAGAGCAAAAATTAGAAGCTCGAGATGATTTACATGCTAAAGTGTCTACTCATCCACTAGTTCGAGCAACACTATTAGCATTTCCAAATTCTGAAATTAGAAATGTTAAATCTCTTAAGGATATGAATATTGATGATCAAATATTACAAGAAGTTCCAGAAGAGGACGATAGTTGGGATCCGTTTGAGGATAATTAAAGGAGAGCATATATGTTAAAAGGTTTAGGTAATCTAGGTGATATGGCTGGTATGATGGCCAAAGCAAAGGAAATGCAATCAAAGGTTGAGGAAGCTCAAGCTAAAGTTTCGGAAATCGAAGTAGATGGTGAGGCTGGAGCTGGGCTGGTTACGTGTAAGGTAAATGGTAAAGGCGAAGTTAAGGCATTAAATATTGATAAATCTATTTTTAGCCCTGATGATAAAGAGATTGTTGAAGATTTAATAATTGCTGCATTAAAAGATGGAAAAGATAAGGCTGATATTAAAGCTAAAGCGGAAATGGGAAAAATAACTGAAGGTTTAAATTTACCTGCTGGTATGAA
>TARA_B110000003_G_C16654048_1_pt1 | contig 10752 bp, 8 predicted proteins | sample TARA_B110000003 | Tara Oceans TARA_B110000003 (sample SAMEA4396424) | marine metagenome | biome: Westerlies Biome; feature: [SRF] surface water layer (ENVO:00010504); material: water (ENVO:00002006), including particulate matter (ENVO:01000060) such as... | depth 5 m
TATTAAAAAAAACAGACATCAAATCTTTAATTTCAATGATACTGTTTTTATCTATTTTAATTTTAATTTCAGATCAAACATCTAATTTATTTAAAAATTTTTTTGAAAGATTAAGACCATGTCATGATGAACAAATTTCTAGTTATATGAGGTTAGTAAAAGATAGTTGTGGAGGCTTTTATAGTTTTTTTTCTGCTCATGCTTCAAACTCATTTTCTTTAGCTTCCTTTTTCTTTTTTGTTTATTATAAAATTATTCAAAGAAAAATTATTCTATTTTTTGTTCTTGCTTCTTTGGTAAGTTATAGTAGAGTTTACATAGGAGTTCATTATCCTTTAGATATAATTACAGGTTCTATTTTTGGATTTGTTTCAGGTTTTATTTTATTTAAATTTTGGATTTTTAGTTTAAAAAGAATAAATACTTCTAATTCTTAAGTAAATGTGGATACTTCTTCTTGAATCTTTTCAATCTAGGAATTGATACAGCTTTTACATAAGGATTATTAGGGTTTTTCCTCTCATAATCTTGATGATATTTTTCTGCATAATAAAAAACTTTTAAAGGTTTTAATTCTGTTACTATTTTATTCTTATATGTATTTTTTTTATTAAGCTTAACAATATAATTTTTAATAATATTTTTTTCTTTTTCAGACGAGTAAAAAGCAATTGATCTATATTGAGAACCATAATCTGGTCCTTGTCTGTTTAAAGTAGTTGGGTCATGAGATCCGAAAAAAACTTCAACAAGTGTTTTAAAGTTTATTATACCTGAATCATATATAATTTCAACTGCTTCTGAATGATTTGTTAATCCAGTTCCAATTTGTCTATATGTGGGATATTTTGTTTTTCCTCCTGCATATCCAGAATATACTTCTTTGACTCCCCTGAGGCTTTCATAAATAGCCTCAACACACCAAAAACAACCTGATGCAAAATAAGCTTTGTTATAATTATTGTTTAATGTTTCCGGTTCCCATACAGGAGTCTTGTTATCTACAGGTTGGTTTTGAGAATAACATGATTGGAAAAATAAAAACAATATTGATGATTTAAGAATAAGTTTATAGTTCATTTTAAATAGTTTAAATTTTATTATTACAAATTAGAAATAAATTTCTCTAATTCATTAACAAATTTATTCCATTTGTAATTAGATTTTGCCATTTTTATATTATCTGTATAATAGTTTAAGTTGTTAAGTAATTTTAAAATGTTTTGTGAAACTTCTTTAGTTGATTTTTTACTTACAATCCCAGACTTGTCTTCTAAGATAGGATCTTTTAAACCATCAATATTTGAAACTAAAACAGGAGTGTTATAGAAATATGCTAAAGGAGTAACCCCGCTTTGTGTTGAACTATGATAAGTTTGAACAATTGCATCAGAAGCACAAAAAAGCTGTTTAGTCATATCATTGTTTATATACTCATCATAAATAGTAGTTCTATTTTCTAATTTATTTTTTGTTATTAATTTTAAGTATTTTTCTTTAGATTCATAAAACTCTCCTGCAATAACTAAATGAATTTTAGTGTTTTTTAAAGGTTCTTCGTTAATTGAATTTATAAGCAGTTCAAGTCCTTTATATTTTCTAATTAATCCATAAAACAATATTACTTTTCTTTCTTTAGGCCATTTTAAAATTTTTCTTGCATCAGATTTTGATATTGGTAATGGAAGATTTTGATTTATTGGATGAAACAATGTTAAAAGAGGTTTGCTGAAATTTGATTCTATTTGATTAGAAACGTTTTTTGAAAGTGTAATAAAGCCGGACATTTTAATTCCAAAAAGTTTATTTAATAAATTATCTAAAAGAAAGCTTTCATGAGGAATCCAATTATCAACCAATGCAATTTTTTTTATTTTATTTTTTATTAATATAGTTATGAAGAAATAAGCAGGAGCAAGAAATGGTGTGTAATATCTAAAAATAACAGCTTTTGGATTTAATTCATTTATTCTTTTAGCAGTTTTGATCCAGGATATAGGATTATAAGAGTTTAAATGTCTTTCAATATTAATATCTGATGGTTTTTTTTCATCACTAAATTGATTTTTTCCAGGAAAGATAAATTTTGGATAAAGTTTTTTAAAAGTTATTATAAAGCTGTTTTTTTCTTTTTTTTGAATTTCTCGAATTAGTTCATGATTAGTATTTGATATACCACCTCTAAATGGATAAGCTGGTCCTATAAGTATAAAATTTTTCAAATAATTATTGATTTAAATCGAGCCCTCTTTTTTTAATATTAAAAAACTAATAGTAATAGAGGTAAATAAATAGATATAAAGAAATAACTTAAATGAAGTTATTTCTCCAATAGAGTTTATAAGGTATAACGATAATAAACTTCTAAAAAATTCAAAAAAAGGAGCCCAAGAATATTTATCCATTAATGATGAGTATCCAAACACAGATAAAAAGATTACAAGGGTATATATTAACTTAATATCAATTTGGAGATTAGAAAAATTGTATAAGAAATAAGTTAAAATAGTGTTGACACATAAAAAATGAAAAACTCCTACTAATTTGAATAAATTAGTATAATTAGGATAATATTTTTCTTGATTTTTTGATTGAGTTTTATATTTAATAAGATTTTCGACATCTTTAGGTCTCCAACCAGTTGGCATAAACCAAATTTTAATTTTGTCTGAAAACTTTTTTGTATGCCATGAATCTTTGGCTAATCTGAAAAAATGTTGAAAATTAATAATTATTGGGTTCCATGTTTGAACAGGCTTTAAAGTACCATAAATCGGTTTTACATTATCTAATTCTTCCTGAAATGTTCCAAAAACTCTGTCCCAAATGCAAAAGATAGCAGATAGATTTTTATCTATATAAATTGGATTTATAGCATGATGAACTCTGTGTTGGGATGGAGTAACAAAAATATATTCTAAAAACCCTAATTTACCGATATGTTGAGTGTGATACCAAAATTGACCAAACAAATGAATAGGTGAAAGAAAAATAATTATTTCTGATGGGACACCTAGAATTGCAGCAGGTATAAGAAATAAGGCATTATATCCAATTATATTTGAAATACTTTGTCTTAAGGCGCAGGCCAAATTAAATTCCTCACTACTATGATGTATAATATGCTGATTCCAGAAAATATTTATTTTATGGTTTAATCGATGGGACCAATAACTTGAAAAATCAATACAGATAAAGGCTATAACATATAAGGTTAATGAACTTTCTAATTGAAATAAGGCAATTTCTTTTTCTAAAAAAGGGTATGAAATTATTATTAATATTATTCCCATAGAGTCCTTTAAAATATTTGTAATTCCAGAACTTAAGCTAGAAATAGTATCCATTAATGTATAAGTTTGTTTTTTTATATAGTAACCATATAAAACCTCAATAAGAACTAATATTAAAAAACCTGGTATTACCCACAATAATATAGTTGCATAAGTGTCCATAATTTATTTAATTATAATCAAATTATAATCCATTCACTATTTCTTAAAAGAATTTCTGCTTTTTTAAATTTGATTGTTTGTATTTCGCCAGTTTTAATATTTTTAATCTTAACTTTTTCATTTCTACCAATTTTAGGTTTTTCTCTTACTATGGTTTCAATAGGATCTCTTTGTTGTTGACTTGCTGAAGCACCAACACTTCTATTTCTTTCAGCTAATTCATCTGAATTTAAAACCTCATCTTTTGAAGTTTTATAGTTTTGTTTTGTTGAAGTTCTTCTTGCTTCTTGAATATTTTGTTGATTAGGAAGGTTTGCTTTAACTAAAAAAGATAATACTTCTTTATTTAAAGAATTTAACATGCTTTTAAATAACTCAAAAGCTTCAAATTTGTAGATTAAAAGAGGATCTTTTTGTTCATGAACTGCTAGTTGAACAGATTGTTTTAATTCGTCCATTTTTCTTAAATGATTTTTCCAAGATTCATCAATTAAAGCGAGAGTAATATTTTTTTCAAAATCTTCAACTAATTGTTCACCTTTACTATTATAAGCTTCTTTTAAATTTGTAATTACATTTAAAGTTTTAAAACCATCTGTAAAAGGAACTACAATTCTTTCAAATTTATTGTTTGGTCTTTCAAAAACTTCTTTAATTACCGGAAATGCAATTTTAGCATTATTATCAGTTTTATTAATATAATGATCAAAAAGATTTTTATAAAGTTTTTTTGTTAAATCTATTTCTGATTGAGTTTCAAAGTCTTCATTATTTATTGGCGAAGTAATAGAAAAGTTACTAATTATTTCAAATTCAAAATTTTTAAAATCATTTTGACCTTTATTTCTATTAACTATATCTTCAGAGGTATCATATAACATGTTATATATATCTAATTTAAGTCGAGAACCTTCAAGAGCATGTTTTCTTCTTTTATATATAACTTCTCTTTGAGAATTCATTACGTCATCATATTCTAAAAGTCTTTTTCTAATTCCAAAATTATTTTCTTCAACTTTTTTTTGAGCCCTTTCAATAGATTTTGTCATCATTGAATGCTGGATAACCTCTCCTTCTTCTAAACCCATTCTATCCATTACTTTTGCAACTCTTTCAGAACCAAATAGTCGCATTAAATTATCTTCTAGCGAAACATAAAACTGAGAACTACCTGGATCTCCTTGCCTTCCTGAACGACCTCTTAATTGCCTGTCAACTCTTCTTGAATCATGTCTTTCAGTTCCAATTATTGCAAGCCCTCCTTTAGATTTAACATTTTCATTTAGTTTTATATCTGTTCCTCTACCTGCCATATTAGTTGCAATTGTAACCATTCCATTTTTACCAGCTTCTGCAACGACATCAGCTTCTTTTTTATGCAATTTTGCATTTAAAACATTATGTTTAATTTTATTTCTATCAAGCATTTTACTCAATAATTCTGAAATTTCAACAGAAGTTGTTCCAATTAAAATAGGCCTTCCTTCATTTGATAATTTAGTAACTTTCTTAATTACAGCATTATATTTTTCACGTTTTGTTTTGTAAATTAAATCTTCTTCATCTTCTCTAGTAATTACCCTATTTGTTGGAATTTCTATAACATCAAGTTTATATATTTCCCAAAATTCTCCTGCTTCAGTAACTGCAGTCCCGGTCATGCCTGATAATTTTTCATACATTCTAAAATAATTCTGAAGTGTTATTGTAGCAAAAGTTTGAGTAGCAGCTTCTACTTTAACATTTTCTTTAGCTTCAATCGCCTGATGTAAACCATCTGAATATCTTCTTCCTTCCATTATTCGTCCAGTTTGTTCATCTACAATTTTCACTTTGTTATCTATAACTACATATTCAATATCTTTTTCAAAAAGAGTATATGCTTTTAATAACTGATTCATAGAATGAATTCTCTCACTTTTTTCATCAAATTCTTTAAAAAGTTTTTCTTTTAATTCGGCCTCTTTTTTTGAATCTAAATTTTGATTTTCAATTTTAGAAATTTCAATTCCAATATCATTTAAAACAAAGAAATTTTTATCATCATTATCTTTAGATAAAGATTCTATTCCTTTATCAGTTAGATCAATTTGATTTGTTTTTTCATCAATAACAAAATATAGTTCTTTATCAATTTTAGGCATTTCTCTATTATTATCTTGCATATAAAAATTCTCAGTTTTCTGAAGAAGTTGTTTGACACCTTCTTCACTTAGAAATTTTATTAACGCTTTGTTTTTAGGTAAACCTCTAAAAACTCTTAATAAGAGTAAGCCTCCATTTTCATTATCACCGGACTTTATATAAGATTTTGCATCAGCTAAAACTTTGTTCATTAGTGATTTTTGATTGCTAACCAAAGAACTAATTTTTGGTTTTAATTGATCATATTCATGCCTATCTCCAAGTGGAGTAGGACCTGATATTATTAAGGGAGTTCTTGCATCATCTACCAAAACTGAATCAACTTCATCAACAATTGCATAATTATGTTTTCTTTGAACTAAATCTTCTTTACTATGAGCCATATTATCTCTTAAGTAATCAAAACCAAATTCATTATTAGTTCCATAGGTAATATCAGCTTCATAAGCCTGTTTTCTTTCATTACTATTAGGTTTATGGTAATCTATACAGTCAATAGAAAATCCATGGAATTGGAATATAGGAGCCATCCAAGCACCGTCTCTTTTTGCTAAATAATCATTTACCGTTACTAAGTGAACACCTTTACCAGTTAAAGCATTTAAGTATACAGGTAAAGTAGCTACTAGAGTTTTTCCTTCACCAGTTTGCATTTCAGCTATTTTACCTTGATGCAAAACAATACCTCCTATTAATTGAACATCATAATGAATCATATCCCAAATTATTTCTTTACCAGCTGCATCCCATTTATTTGACCAAAAGGCATTATTGTTATCTATATTTACATAATCACAGTTATTTGAAAGTAAAATATCATTTTCAGATGCACTGACTTTTAATTTAGAATTATTTAAAAACCTTGAAGCAGTTTCTTTAACAACAGCAAAAGCTTCTGGTAAAATTTTGTCTAAAATTTCATTAATAATTTTATTGGCTTCAACTTCTTTATTGTCAATCTGTTCATATAAATCTTCTTTCTCATTAATATCGTTAGTTTGATTAACTAAATTATTCAATTGACTAATTTCTTTATCAATTTCAGCCCTAGAGTTCCGTATTAATTTTTTGAAATTAATTGTTTTATTACGAAGTTCATCGTTAGAGATTTTTTTTAATGTTTCTTGACATTTATTAATTTCTTCTACAATAGGAGTGATTTTTTTTAAATCTTTCTTTGTTTTATCTCCTACAAACAACTTTAACACTGAATTTAGTATACTCACAATTATTTAGATTTAAGTTCAAATTTAAAGAAAAAAAAAGCCTCTTACGAGACTTTTATATATTAGATTTTTCCAATTTAATATTCATCTTCATTCCAAAGATAATCTTCTTCAGTTGGAAAATCAGGCCAAATTTCTTCTATAGATTCATAAATATCACCTTCATCCTCCATAGACTGAAGATTTTCAACAACTTCTAAGGGAGCACCAGTTCTTATCGAAAAATCGATTAGCTCATCTTTAGTGGCAGGCCACGGTGCATCACTTAAATGAGAAGCTAGTTCTAAAGTCCAATACATAAACTTATTTTTTGCAAAAGTAAATTTAAATTGGAAATATCAAAAAAAAACAAATAAAATTATTTGTTAAGTCTTTTTTAATAGATTGCTTATTGAGATTAAAGAAAGAATTATAATTATTAAAAATGACCATCTAAAAATGATATCACCATATTTTGAATAAAATGTTAAATTTTCTTGTGATGATATTTTCCCTTCAATTGATCCTTTAACGCCATAATCTAATTTTGAAATTACTTCTCCTTTTAAATTAATTATTGCTGAAATTCCTGTATTCACACTTCTTACTATATCTCTTCTGTTTTCAATAGCTCTTAATTTACTCAAACTAAGAAGCTGCCTATGTCCTTCAGTATTTCCCCACCATGCATCATTACTTATAATTGAAAGAAAATTTGCACCAGATTTAACATAATCTGTAACAAATTCTCCATATACTGCTTCATAACAAATTATTGGAGCAGCTTTTGTTTTAATTTTATCATGAATAAAATTAGTTCTGTTTTTTTGAGTAACTCTACTAGCTATAGTTCCTCCAAGATCAATTAGATAATTACCTATTAAAGGTTTTAATATATTTTTATATGGAAGATTTTCAACTCCAACTACAAGTTTTGATTTATGATAAATTTTATATTTTTCATTTAATTGTTCACTTACAGCAGAATTATAATAGTCAACCCATAAACCTTTTTTTATTTTATTTGCAGAAGATGATGGAATACTATCCGAAAAATATAAATTATAAAGTTGAATTCCACTAATTATTTGCGTATTTGGATAATTATGTAAAAACTTTTGTAAAGAAAAATGAAGATCACTTTTTTCATAATTTTTCAATTCTATACCACTTCCTTCTGCAAAAAAAGTTTCAGGTGTAATTATATAATGAGTATTTAAATTAATTTTGTTTATTGTTAATTCCTCTAGCTTATTTAAGAAGTCTAAATTTGTAAAAGAATATTTTTCTTTATAAGGGTCTATATTTGGTTGAATTATAATAACATTAATAGATTTTTTTGAATCATCGATATTTAAAAAAATTAAGATTGAAGAAATTATTGGTATAATAATGCAAATTATAGAGAATAAAATCTTTTTAATAAAAATTAATTTGTTTTTTTTATTAAAATATTCATCTATTGTTTTGAATAATAATACATTAAGAATCAATACCCATAAAGTTCCGCCAAAGACACCAGTATATTCATACCACTGTATCCAATATATAGATTCTGAAAAAACATTTCCTAAATTTAACCAGGGCCATGAAAATTCCGAATTAAGATTAAATTTTTCATAACAAATCCAAAGACATATAAAAAATATAAATCTTGCGTTTTCCTTAAGTATATTTTTTAAAGAGAAAAATATTAGAAATAAAAGAGAATAAAAAAAAGCATTATGATGAATTGCGAATATCATTCCAAAAACTGAGGCATTAATTAACCACCAAGTAGTAATAATATTCCAAATTAAAATTGAAAAAAAAGTGTAGGCAAAAAATCTTATTTTTTTATATTTAAAGTTATCCTTACCTATAGATTTTTCGAGAAAAAACAGAGGGATTAGTGATATAAAAATAAAAATAGGCATGCCATAAGTCGGCCATGAAAAACCTAAAAGCAGTCCAGAAATTAAACTATAAAGTAAATTATTAAGTTTAAATATATTTTTCTTCAAATCTAATTTTTTTACTGATTATGCAATTGCTATATTGGGAACAATTTAATACTTATTATAAGAATGATTAAAAAAAATATTCCAAATTTTTTTACTTCTTTGAATTTTATTTGTGGATGTTTAGCTTCATATTTTGCATTTAAAAGTCTTTTCGAAGCTGCTTTTATTTTGGTTTTAATAGGAGTTTTTTTTGATTTATTTGATGGTTTTTTTGCTAGATTATTTAAAGTTGAATCTAATTTTGGTCTTCAATTTGATTCTATGGCAGATTTAATAACAAGTGGATTAGTTCCTGGTATAGTAATGTATAAGCTTTTTCTTCAGGTTGGTTTAAAAGAAATTGATTTTATATTTAATGTTTTTAATGTTGATTTTATTTTTTCTTTTTCGCCATTAGCTTTAATTGGCTTTATAATCCCTTTAAGTTCTGCGATTAGATTAACAAGATTTAATCTTGATGATTCTCAAAAAGACGAATTTAATGGATTACCAGCTCCTGCTAATGCTCTTTTTATAGTTTCTTTACCAATTTTATATGACGATCCAGTTTTTAATTCAATTAGACCTTTTATCTTTTCTTTTTCTTCTTTATTAGTTATTACTTTTTTATCATCTATTATGATGAATCTTAGGTTTAGATTATTTTCTTTTAAGTTAAATTCTTATAAATTATATGAAAATTTTTATCAAATAATATTTGTTTTGGTTGGAATAGTTTTATTTTATTTTTTTAATTGGATTTCAATACCAATCTTAATTATTGTCTATATAATTATTAATATTTTCAGAAATTATTTTAAATAATTTTTTAAAATTAAAAATCAATTTTCTTTTTTCTTAACTCAAAGTTTTGGCCTAGATATACTTTTCTAACCACTTCATCTTTAGCTAAAACTTCAGGGGTTCCTTTTTTTAAAATATTTCCTTCAAACATTAAATAAGTTTTATCAGTTATTGCGAGAGTTTCTTGTACATTATGGTCTGTTATTAGAACACCAATATTTTTTTTCTTTAGGTGAGCTATTATTTTTTGAATATCCTCAACAGCTATAGGGTCTACACCTGCAAAAGGTTCGTCTAATAATACAAATTTAGGGTTTGTCGCTAATGTTCTTGCAATTTCAGTTCTCCTTGTTTCTCCACCTGATAAAAGATCTCCTCTGTTTTTTCTTATATTTTCTAATCCAAACTCCTCAAGTAATTGCTCCGTTTTAATTTTTTGTTCAACTTTACTAAGATTAGTTAGTTGGAGAACACTTAAAATGTTTTCTTCTACAGTTAATTTCCTGAAAATTGATTTTTCTTGAGCTAAATACCCAATACCTTTTTGAGCTCTTTTATACATAGGAAAGGGTGTGATGTTCTCTCCATCAAGAAAAATTTTTCCATTTTCAGGTTTTATGAGCCCAACAATCATATAAAAAGATGTAGTTTTTCCAGCTCCATTTGGACCTAATAAACCTACAATTTCTCCTTGATTTACTTCAACAGAAATCCCTTTTACAACTTTTAATTTTCGATAAGATTTTTCTATTTCAAAAGCATTTAATTTCATAATATTTTACTATTTTCTTTTTTTATTACAATTTTAGAAATAATTATGCTTATTTCATACAAGATTAGTATTGGAATACTCACAATTATTTGACTAGCTATGTCTGGAGGCGTTATGATTGCTGATAAACTTAAAACTAAAACAAGAGAAATTTTTCTATTTTTTTTAAGAAATTCAGGATTAACAATACCAATTTTAGTTAAAAAATAAATAATTATTGGAAGCTCAAAAATAATTCCTGAAGCTAGGACAGAGGCCCTTACTAATCCGATGTAACTACTTAAATCAAAATCATTAAAAACTTGATTACTTACTGAGTAAGTTCCAAGAAAATTTATCGATAAAGGGGTAACAATATAATATCCAAATAAGACACCAATAAAGAAAAG
>TARA_B110000003_G_scaffold143051_1_pt1 | contig 10710 bp, 3 predicted proteins | sample TARA_B110000003 | Tara Oceans TARA_B110000003 (sample SAMEA4396424) | marine metagenome | biome: Westerlies Biome; feature: [SRF] surface water layer (ENVO:00010504); material: water (ENVO:00002006), including particulate matter (ENVO:01000060) such as... | depth 5 m
ACAGCAAGTTCTGAGGGAAAACTAAAAATATCACCAACTAAAGTAATTAGATCTGCATTTATTTTTTTAGCTATGTCAAGTGTTTTCTCGAAGGATTCTTTTGGGTTTGTTGTTTTCCCGTTTTTAAAATGAATTGTTTGGTTGTAAGCTCCTGCCATTCTTTTACTGTAATTGTTGAAGGGAAATCCTCTGTTATCATCCATGAACAGGTGTGTGTCAACAATGTGAACAACTTTGATATTCTCTTTAATATTTTCAGAATAAAAAGACACTTTTTCATGATCTATATTAAAACAATTATTAATTTTATTTATTTTATTTTTTGCTTTGACACATGAGAAAGAGCTTAGTCCTAATCCAGTAGCTACAGTTGTTGTTTCTTTTATAAATGATCTTCGTTTCATTAAATCTAATTAGATGTTTTTCATGTTTAAAAAATAAACTATAAAATAAATTTAATCTAAATTAAATAACCATGACTCTAGTCATTAATCAGTTTTTAATATCGACTATTTTCAGTGAAATATAAACATCTTTTAGTCATCGAACTATATTTATTATAATAACCTTTAATCGAACTAGTTTTTTTTATAAATTGCTATTTTTAAACTATATAAGCTATAATGAGAAAATATTTAAGTTTTTTATTTCTTTTCTTTATTACATTATATTCATATTCTCAAGAAATATATTGGGAAAACCTAAAGTCTGAAAATAATCAAACTGTATTTAAAACTGACATAGAATTATTAAACAAAAAATTAATAAACACTAAAAATAGTTCAAATACCACCATAAAATTTCCAATAGATGATTTTAATCTCAAAGAATTTAATCTGAATTTAGATTCTGACTCAAAAAAATATGGTAATTCCAATATTCAACTTTTTAAGGGTAATTCTATAAATAAAGAAGACAAAGTTTTTGTAAATATTATTGGGGAAATAATCACTATTACAATAATTCAAACCAACAAAAGGCTTCATCTTTCAAATATTAAAAACAAAAATAAGTTTACTCTAAAAGAAATAGATACCTCTAATGAATTTGACAATATTAATTTAGAAAATGATATTATCAATCATTCCGAACATTCCTCAGAAAAAAAAAACTCTTCAATTAATGATTTAGATCCAGTCGGTAAAACTCCAAACTTAATAAAATATAGAATGGCTATTTCTCCTACTGCAGAGTGGTCGAACTATTATATTGATTTGTATGATGCTCAGGAACTAGGAATTGATAACAAGAAAGCAATAGTAACTTCTGAATTAAATATAGCAGTTTCTGCACTTAATGAAATTACGGGAAGAGATCTATCCATTGTATTTGAATTAATCCCCGACAATCATAAGCTTATTGTTTTCGATACGAATCTTGATGGTTTTACTGCAGGAAATAAAGGTACTCAACTTGGAGAAAACATGACTAAACTAAATAATACAGTTGGATTTAATTCTTTTGATATTGGGCATGTCGTAGATTTAGGTGGTGGTGGAGTAGCATATTTAAATGCATTATGCACTTCTTTAAAAGGTGGAGGTCAAACTGGAGGTGTTAACGGAACTACGTTTCATTTTGTTCTTGCTCACGAGGTTGGTCATCAACTTGGAGCGCCTCATACTTTTAATGCTAATGTAGGAGTTACAACAAATAGAGTAGAAACAGGTGCAGGAGTGACCATTATGGCTTATGGACCAAGAAATACTGAAAATTTATATTATCATGCAAAATCAATTAAAGAAATAACTAGCTTAATAAACTCAAGAACCTGTGGAACAAGTGTTGAAGGTTTTTCAAATTCTGTTCCATTTTATGTAAATGCACCAACTACTTTAAATTATACAGTACCAACAGGAACACCCTTAATATTGGGAGATGATTTTGAAATATCCGATACTGAAGAGGGTAATCAAATATTATTCAACTGGGATCAGATGGATGGAGAAAAAACAGTTTCTCCACCTATAAATACAAGTACGGTAGGACCAGCTTTTGTTTCTAAATTTCCCTCAACAAACCAAGTTAGATATTTGCCAAATATAGAGACAGTTTTATCAGGTTCAACCCAAAATGAGTTAGAAGTTATACCTCGTTTGTCTCGAAATATGAATTTTACATTAACAGCCAGAGACAATAAAACTGGTGGAGGTGCTGTGATGCAAGAAGATTTTGGAATAAATTTTATTCGTTCAGAATTTGGGCCTTTTAGAGTTCTGAGTCAAAATACCAATGGCTTGTCTGTAAACCAAAATGAAGAAATTGAAATTAGATGGAATCATCAAGCTTCTCCTGACACAGACTTTGTAGATATTGATATTTCATATGATGGAGGAAATACCTTTACTTACAACCTTTCAAAAAACTCCCCAAATGATGGATCAGAAAAATTAATTGTACCTGACTTTAATAAGTCTTCTAATGCAAGAATAAGAGTTAAAGCATCTGACAATATTTTTTACTCAATAAATGCTGCTGATTTTACTATTTTGGATCCTTCTTTTAAATTCAATTTAGTTAATCCCCCAACAACTAAATGTTATGATGAAACAACCGAAATATTTATAGATCCACAAGGAGGTGCAGGCGCACCTTACAGTGTGGTGTGGGAAAAGTTAAATGATAATAATCAGTGGATTAAAACTGAAGATTTAGATAATAATCCTAAATCATTATCAAATATACTTCCTGGAAGTTACAGAGTTAAAGTAATGGATAAAGAATCAAATTCGTATGACTCTCCAATTATAATAGCTAATGGTCCAAATAAAAAACTTAGTATAGAAACAACATTTTCAAAAATTGATTTAAGTTGTTTTGGAGACAGTAATGGGAAAGTAGAGGTAAATCCTAAAGGAGGAGTTTTTCCATATACTTTATTATTAAATAATAAAGTAATAACGAGTGGACTTAAAGAAAATGAACTATATGCAGTTAATGATTTGACTGCTGGTAGTTTCACATTACAACTGATTGATGCAAATGGTTGTTTTTCTGAATTAACTAATTTTGAAATTACTCAACCTCAATCCAAATTAAATTTAAAAAGCTTTATAATTGAAAATACTAAAAGTGAAAATGATGGAGTTATTTCAATTGAAATTGAAGGTGGAACCGCAGAATACTCTTATCTGTGGACTGGACCTAATGAATACACTTCAGAGGATCAAAATTTAACAAACTTGAGTGCTGGAAATTATAGTCTAAAGGTTACGGATGCTAGCGGATGTGAATTTTTTAATGAATTTTTAATTGAACAAGATGGTGATTTTAATTATGGCTTATCTATTGTTAATATTTTGTGTACTGGTTCAGAAACAGGAAAAATTACATCAATTCCCTCAGGTGGGAGCGGAGAACCCTTTGCTTTTGAATGGTACAATGAATCTGATGAACTTATTGCAACCAAATCAGAAATAAATAATTTAAAAAGTGGATTATATAAATTAAAAATTACGGATTCTAAAAATCAAGATTTTCCTTTAAAAGAAATTTCAATTGTGGAACCCAAAGATCCTATACAGCTTTTGATTTCCGATAAATTAAATTTAAATTGTAAAGGAGATAATATTGGGAAATTTAAAATAAATATTTCCGGAGGAGATGCACCATATAAATATTTATTAAATGGAGAATTGATACAATCTAATATTAGTACTGATGGAATTAATGAAAAAATTATAGTTCAGGAAAACCTTATTAGTGGTGTTTATAAAATTGAAATTCAAGATTCAAAAGGTTGTTCATCAACTGTTCAAACCATAATTTCAGAACCTGAATATGAAGTCACATTAAAATCATCAGAAATAAAAAATGTTTCAAAATTTAATTTTAATGATGGTTCTATTAAAATTGAAATTGATGGTGGAACTATTAATAACCAACAAACTTACAGTTATAGTTGGACTGGTCCTGACAATTTTAGCTCAACTCTAAAAAATATTTTTAATTTAAAACCCGGAGTTTATAATTTAAAAGTTAATGATATTAACGATTGTTTTATTGAAGAAAATTTTGAAATTAAATCTCCAAATGCATTTGCTTTTAATTCTTTTATCCCAAATTCGCCAACTTGCTTTGAAGGAAATAACGGAAAAATAAATTTTAGTTATGAGGGAGGCTACGGAGCTCCTTTCATAGTTAAATGGTCTAAAAAAATTAACTCTGAATTTATTTCAATTGATGATCAAACTCCAAATGATAATTCTCTTGAAAACATAACATCCGGCACCTACAAAGTTGAAGTTATAGATTCTGAAAATATTTCGTATGTATATGAAAATGAAATTACTGTCAGTTCAGTGGATGAATTTTTGATTGACTCTACTTCAAATATAATATCTGAAACTTGTCCGGGTTCATCAGATGGTCAGTTTACGGTCAATGTAAGCGGAGGGACATCTCCATATAATTATTATTTTGACGATAAATTAATTGCCTCGAACAGAGGTGGTGTATCAAATACTGATGAGTATACTGTTGAAAATCTTATTAAAAGTGAATATACTTTTTATGCTATTGATGCTAATGGATGTGTTACTAGCCCTGTTATAGTTAAAATTGACGGTGATGATCCTATTGAAATTTTAAATCAAGAGGTAGCTGTAACCAACATATCATGTGTAAATGGAAGTGACGGTAAAATTGATTTAATTGTTGCAGGTGGAGATGCATCAGGAAACTTTACTTACCAATGGACAGGTCCTAATGGATACTCTGCTACTACTCAAAATATTGAAAACTTATCTAATTCTGGAACTTATAGTGTAAGTATAACTCAAGGCAATTGTATAGTAACAAAAGATTTTGAACTCGTCGAGCCTGCTGAATTAACAGCCTCAGTGACAAATATAACGCATTCTCAATGTGGATCTGATGGATCATATCAAATCAAAATAAGTGGAGGAACTGCTCCATGGACTGTGGGAGGATATTCGTATGGATCAGTTGGAGAACAATCCACCACCCTTTCATTTGGTAGAAGAAGTGCTGGAACTTATAATCTTACAGTAACAGATTCTAATAACTGCTCCTCTGTTAATCTTAGTGCAAAAGTTTTAGGTTCTTCAAAAACACTTGATATTGCTAATGAAGAAACTGTAAGTTGTGATTCTTCTTTGAAAAATGAAATTAAAATTACTTTAAGTGGAGGAGATTTCTTTTTAGATGGATCTAAAGAATTTTATAAAGTAAACATTTCTGGTCCAAATAAGAATGAAGATTTAAATTTAGAGGAAAATGTTCAGCATTCATTTTCAAACCTGAATGATGGACTTTATACTATAAGTATTACTGAAAGAGACCATACATCTTCTAACGATTCTAATTCTAACGGATGTATTACTAAAGAAGAAATTTACATCTCATCAAATGTAGAGTGGTCTACCTCTGATACAAACAATATAACTTGTGTTGATCAAAATAATATTCCTTCAAATAATGGAATTAGAACATATTATAAGGTTAGAGGAGGTAAATCATTTATTGACGAAAACAATCAAGAGTATTATAAATACGAATTAGATTTCAATGGAACGATAACTGCAGGAAATGTTTTGAAAGACGCAAATTTAACATTTGCTAATTTAGAATCTGGGTCTTATAAGTTAACAATAAGTGAAGCAAATAATTGTATTAGTGAAGATATCTTTGAAATTACACAACCCTCCAAATTAGATGCAACAATTAAAAAAATAACTAATGCATGTTATAATCCTCAAATAAATAATCAAAAAGGGAAAGTAGATTTTTTAGTAAAAGACGGAACAGCCCCTTATAATTTATTTTTAATTGATAGTAATAATAATTCAACAGACACTGGGCTTGAGGGTGGAGATTCAATAGGCCAAAATACAGTTGGTTGGGAATCTTCCTTAGATGGATTGTCTCCAGGAACTTATTCTTTAAAGTTTGTTGATAATAATAAATGCGAGATTATTTCTGATTCTTTTACAATTAACACTTACGATGAATTTGTAGTCAAAGATATTGATAAAACTGATATTTCTTGTGCTGGTGCCAAAGATGGAAAATTAAAAATTGGATCAATAAAAGGAGGTGATTTACCTTATAAAATTATAATAGAATCTTCAGATGAATTTATAGAAAAAGTATTATACGAAGAATCAGAAGATATTATTGTTAAAGATTTAAAAAAAGGAACTTATTCATTGAAAATTGAAGATGATCAGGGCCTTTGTGGAATTTATTTAGAAGATTTTGAAATATTGGAACCATCCTCTGTTTCCATCTCAACCTTAAACACCCAAAATCAAACATGTTTTGATTATGCTGATGGACTTATTGAAATTGAAGTTAACGGAGGATATAAAATTTCAGAAACAGTTTCATATAGTTTAAAATGGTTTAAAGATGATATCAACGATTCTAGTTTAGATAATCTTTATAAAATTGAAAATCTTTCTGCTGGAAATTATCGAGTCGAAGTGGATGCAGTTAGGACTGTAGATGGAATAGAAATTTCATGTTCTTCAAATACATCCTCATTTGAAATAACCAAACCCCAAAGATTATATGCATCAGAAAATTTAGAAAAACATATTGATATTAACTGTAATTCTGAGGCTAACGGACAATTTGAAATATATTTTTCTGGTGGAAAAGCACCTTATAAAATTATTTCTAACGGAGGTGTTGTAGCTGAAGGTTTAACAGAAAACACCTATTTATTTTCTAAAATGATGGCAAAAGATTATAAAATTGATGTTTTGGATGCAAATAATTGTAAGTTTTCTGAATCAATTAATCCTAATACTCTTGAACCTTATGGCTTAATTAATGTAGAATTATTGCAACCAGAAAAAATTCTTGAAATTGAAACAAATTTTTTAAACACAACTTGTTCTGAATCAAATGACGGAGAAATTGAAATATTTATATCAGGAGGTAAAGCTCCTTACAACATTATGTGGAACACTGATATTTCGTTTAGCATCGTTGAGTCAGATGTAGAAAAAGGGTATTTTAAAATTATAACTCCCCCAGGTGAAATTACTGCTACAGTTTCAGATTCCACTAATAATTGCGGTTCTTTATCAAGTGTTATTAACATTAAACAACCTGATGAGCTTTTAATATCAGAGCTCTCAACAAAAAATAATATATGTATTGAAGATTCATTAGGAGAATATGAATTATACATTTCTGGACTAACAAATGAAGAAGCACTAATAAATTATAAATTGGATTGGTATAAACTAGTTGACAATAAATATCAATTTCTTGAAGGTATCAATGTTACACAAAACGGAACCAGTAACTTTACAGCTAAACAACTTTCAAATGGAGATTACAGAGTTTTTGTAAACAGAAAACAATATAGAAACTTTAGGGACGGTGCAGAAGCAGAGTGTTCAACATTTAAAGACTTTTCAATAAACAGTCCTGATAAGTTAATTATTCAGGAAACTATGATAAATAATATTTCATGTGAAAGAAAAGAAGGCAACTTTAAATTCAAAGTTAAAGGAGGAAAGGGACCTTTCAATTTATTGATAGGAGATGAATTATTTAAAAATATAGAATTAAATCCCAGTAATGAATATTTATTAGAAAATTTAGAGATAGGTAATTATACTATTCAATTATATGATGCTAATATTTGTTATTCAGAAGAACTTAATTTTGAAATTAGAGAGATAACTCCAAATTATAACCTATTAGTTGAACAATTAGATACTAATGAGAATGGAGTAATTGAAGGGACTCCTCCTGTCTGTTATGATGAATTAGGTTCATTTTATTTTGAAATAGAGAATAATTTATCATCATCTCCGTTGAGATACTTCTTAAATAATTCAGAAATTTTTCTTAACGATCAAATTTCATTTAAAGGTAATGGTTATTCAATTAATAACTTAGCTCTAAAAAAACACGATTTCAAAATTATAGATGATCAAGGAGCTTGTCATTCAATTGATTTTGAAATCTTAAATACCGAAAAAATAAGATTATATGATGATAATATTTCAAATTATATAGTTCAAAAAATATTTTGTGCAGACGATCAAAAGATAGATCCAAATTTAAATAAAGGAATAATTGATTTAAAAGGTGAAGTTAAAGGTGGAACTCCATTTAGTAATAGAGATTATAAATATCAATTTGAATGGACTGGTCCTAGTTTTTCTAGTAGTAAAGAAAAGATTGAGATAACCACACCAGGAATTTACAATTTAAAAATAAAAGATGAATTAGGTTGTATAGTTGAATATGATTTTGATTTATCAATTGAAAAAATTTCTTCAAATGCGATTGTAACAAATATTTCATGTGAAAATGAACTAGGAAATATTACCACTCAACCCTCTGGTGGTAAAGGCCCATACACTTTTGAATGGTATGAAGCAGATATGAATGGAAATTTGATAAGTTTAATAGGAACTAATATGAATATTCAAGATTTAGATGAGGGATATTATATCAATGTAGTCACCGATATAAATAATTGTATAATTGTTAATGAACATCAAATAATCAATGAAAAAATATATTACATTGAAGAACCAGAGCTTTCAGATTCTTTATGTTTATTGGAAGATGGATTTCTAAATTTGAAATTAGCAAATCCATATAACAATACTTTTGATTTTAAATATAATGGAGAGTATTTAAATAATTCAGTAATTTTTTCAGGTGAAAATTATAATATATATCAAATTGAAATTAATAACCCAGTTGATTTAGCTTCCTTAGTTGTTTCAAATGAATATCAATGCACTCAAACATATGAGTTGAATTTAGGTGTGGGAGCAGTTAGTTTTGATCTTGAAATTAATAATAAAATAAACGACGAAATTCTTCCAAGATTAGCAATTGAAAATGAAGTTTCTATCATTAATAGTTCAGATGGAAAATATTCCCGAATAGAATATGATTTTGGTGATGGTTCTGAAATTATTTCATATAAAAGAGATCAAGATCAAGTAGTTTCTCATAAATATGAAAGTGAAGGTTTTTATGTGATAAATGTTAAGATATATAATAACCAAGATTGTTTTAAAGAACTCGAAAAAACTATTTTAGTTGGAGTTGGCTATACTTTTGAATCTCCAAATGCATTTTCACCATTTCCTGGATCACCTGGTGTTAATGATTTTTTCAGACCAGCTATTTCTGGTTTTATCAACGCTGTATTTAATGTTTATTCAACCTCTGGACTAAAATTATATTCTGAAAATTTTGATTTTACAGATGATATTCAAAATCAATTCTATGATGATATAAACGATCAAAAATTAAAAGGATGGGATGGTTTAAATAGAGATTATTCTGAAAAAATATTTTATTACGAGTTTAAAGGTGTAACGTTAGATGGTACAGAGGTTATAAAGTCAAATTATTTTACAGCAATTATTGAATGAAAAATAAAATAAAAAATTTTATATTAATTTTTTTAATGTTCTCAGCTTCATTAAAGGGCCAAACTTATAATTATTTATCATTGGATGAGTTTGAAATTAATAACCCATCTTATGTTGGGATGAAAGAATCTTCTCATATTTCTATAAGTTCAAAACAATCTTTTGACCTTCAAAGTAAAACTTTCAATAATTCAAGTTTATATGGGTCATTTTTTTTTGATGATCTTAATTTTTTTATAGGTTATGAATTAAGCTCTTTTAATTTTTCTGAGTTTGGGTTAAGTCAATACAACGCTTCTCTTTCATATACTTATAAGTTAAATCTTAATAATGAAAGTTTTATATATCCATTTATTTCTGGAAACATATATCTTCCAAATAAATTTTCTGATTTAATTTTTGAGGAACCTGAACCATTAATTATGCTGGGTTATTATGATGAAAAAAGCTACGTTGATATAAATAGTGGATTAATGTTTAAATCACCAAATATTTTTATGGCATTTTCATTTAATAATTTACTTAAAGCTAAGTTAACGGATGAAGACTCTCCGGACCCGATCAGACTCAAAAGAACATTGGATTTAAACGTAGGATATCAAAACAATATAATCAGAAATACAGCTAGTATTGCTTTTGTTGCTTCATATTTTTATAGACCGTCATCATTAAGTCAGTTTAATTTTTCAGAAATAAGATTAGATCAGATTTTTCTTTTTTTCAACGGATTAGAAATAGGTAGCTTTCAAGAATTTTACTCTAATTCTTTTTCAAAAAAAATGAAAGGATTAGGATTTAATGCAAAAATTAATTTAAACCAATTTGAAATTGGTGTTAATTACAAAACATCAAAAAGTACAGAAATTTCAAATACTGAAAATTATTTGGGTTTAGGTCTCAAGTTTAGGTTTAATTTTAGTAATGATGAAAATTATTTAAAAAAATGGTGATATTCAAAAAAATTTAAAAGAGAAACTATCGAAACAAGATTAGATGATCTTGAAAAAAAGTAAGATATAATTATGAATATTTATTTAAAACATTTGCCTTTTATTATTGCAATTATTTTATTTCTATTTGGAGTTTCAGAGATAAATGATGAAACTGATTTTTTAGATCCTTTTAATGAACCATCTCAATACTATTTTACTGCAACCTTCTTGATTATGTTTTTCCTTTGGAAAAAGAACTACTTTACTCGGAATAAATCGTAATTCGTTATGAATTATTTATTAGGTTATTGTTAATATTATTTAATTAATCCCATACTTTTAATTTGTCTTGCTACATCTAAAATAGATTCTTTTGCAGATCTTGGATTCCATCC
>TARA_B110000003_G_scaffold276165_1_pt1 | contig 10708 bp, 22 predicted proteins | sample TARA_B110000003 | Tara Oceans TARA_B110000003 (sample SAMEA4396424) | marine metagenome | biome: Westerlies Biome; feature: [SRF] surface water layer (ENVO:00010504); material: water (ENVO:00002006), including particulate matter (ENVO:01000060) such as... | depth 5 m
CACACACTTTTGGCGACACATAACTCTGAAGATATTAAGTTTGCGCGGAGTTGTCCCCACGACAGATACAAAGTGGCACAACTTTTGGGTATGAGTGAAGACTTCCCAGATTACCGTTATGTGCCATTTGGTTCCTTAAGTGAACTTGCGCCCTACTTATTTAGAAGATTTGTAGAGAGACTTAAATGGTCTTAAAAATATCTTCAGAAAGATATTTAATGGCGAAGACCCTCAAGAGATTTGGGTATTGGAGTCCACCTCCATCGGGACCACTTCGTCGCAGGTACAAGATAGTTGCCGCTTCCAGAAGTGAAGAAATCAATTATGAAAGAAAGAAGGCCGAAATTACCCGCATTGCTCTTCAACACGTGTATGAAGCACCTTCATTGAGAGAACCAAAGCAAATCACCACAAGACAGATGCGCCTCAAAATGATTCTTCACGAAGCCCTTGATTTGGCGCATTCAATCTGCGAACACCAAGATGCTCAGGAATGTTTGTGGGCATGGGAAATGGTTGACGAAATTGACGATGCTGCCACAAGGGCCGGTGTTCGCTACCATTAATTTCCCAGTCTATATTAAATGGAGTACGACAAACTCAAGGAAAAAGTAAAAAAGATGGGTCTCCGCGTCACCAAAGATGTCAAGGGGAAGCGTGTAAAACTTACAAAGAAAGAGCTTGAATCAAAGTTGAAGAAAAACAAGAATGAGCCAAGCTTGGAAAATCAAGCGAAGAGTGCTAAAAAGTTTATTAAGGTGTGTAAAATGGTTCTTAGGGAGGCTGAACCTGCACAACCAAGAGCGCCACGACAAGCTGTCCGTGTGTCACCAAGAAGGATGGCACCACCTCCACCTCCACCCCCAATGCGCGCTCCTCCAAAGAACGCACGCACCGCTCTTATGGCTGATCTCAGGGCTAACCTCAAGAGGCGTGGTCTTGCCGATAATTAAGCTTTGTAGAATTTTAAACTTTTAATAGGGGTAGAAAGGCATTGCATATTTTGAGGCCCGCTATATGTCATTTTTACGCCAGTGAGCCCATTCTTATCATATGTGTCTACTTTATATCCACTTGTGATAATCAATGATTTAAAACCACCATCCATATCAATTGTAGTTTCATCTTCCGTAGTCTTTGGAAGTGATTCATCTATCACTTGAAGTACACCATCTTCCTTATAATCACATTCATAGAACATATGAAGTCCTGGTGTTTTTGCGAAGGTTTTCTGTCTTTGTATAGCAGCTTCCTCCAACTGTGATTTTTTCATTTCATTATATGCCAGGTATCCTCCACCAATCATGGAAGATACACAGCATAATCCTAAAACGATTGCAGCCATTTAATATTATCATATAAATTTAATTCCAAATCTTTTTGACATGAACCGTTGTACCTCTGGAATTGTTGGCTGACTCCAGAGATACCACCGCGACCAGAAACCCGCCCCACCAATACCAGATAGCTTCCAATCTTCCCTGTCACTCTTATCTATATTACGCATCATTCTGTGTATCATTGCTGGCTGACGTTCAGCCACAATACGTTTTGGAATTTGACCACCATGTCTGAGGACATATGAGCGCATTCGTGAAGGATTCTTGTGTTTGGTGTAGTCGGAATACCCACTGGCACCAAAGTCAACAGTCCTGCCGTCACCGATGATCGCCCTGAACTTCTTTTTACGATCAGGGCTACGAACGATTTTGACGTGCATTCTTACAATTTACTACTAATTTATTTTTGGCACATACTGCAGTAACCCTCCTTTTTCGCTTCTGGGAAGAAGAAGAGACGCTCATCACCACGCTTCACACGGTACAGGTGGTCATACATATGAAGGAGACCAATCGCGAGCATCGCGGTGGAGACAACGGCGCGGTTCATCTTACGCACAGACCACGCATAGTAGAGGATCATCGCGAGGATGGTCAATTGGACGAGGGTCAATTTTGGCATCACGAAGCGTTGTTCAACATCCTTGACTTCATCAGTGGGCTCTGGGGCATACATTTCCATTCGCTTGCCGTAACCTGGCATTTTTATTTTATGCTGAGAAATTAATGTGGCACCTCCTCTGGGTACCAGTGGTTCTTGTACTCCACGACTATCTCAAATCACCAATAGATAGATTGTACTTTCAAAATCCACTCAGGCCACTTGTTGGGATGCGAAACACCCTTGTTGATCTGATTTATCATAAGTTTGAATATCATGTATTAGACTACCCTAATCTTTGGTTTGTTAAGGCAAACTATAACAAGATCCTCTATGAATATGAGAAGGGTCTCGGAAACGCAAAGAAAAAGTACTTCCACAAACTTGATCCATGGTTTAAGAAAAACAACGGGTACTATTACTATGAAGTCAAAGACTTTCCAGAAGTTCAAAAGATTATTGATCAGATACCATGTGTAGATAAAGAGTCTGGAAAGTTCGCTGTGATTGAGGGTCCAATGACTATACCCGCACACCGCGCAGAGAGTAATCTTATGTTGAGGTATCATCTCACCATTAAAGGTGGCAAACACTGTGTACTTTACACATCAAATGGTGGTCATTTACACGAACCTGGGAAAGATTTTTTATTCGACCATTCGCGATTCCATGGCCTTATGAAACGCAGTTTGGAGAAAAGAGTGACCCTCATCCTTGATGTCCATAGATTTTAAGTGTCTGCGACACACAGCCTTATACATATCATTACCACCAACCAGTTCAAGATCATCATTTTGAACAATCCTCTTTGTGAATGGACCAGGTGTTCCATTTTTACAATCCATACAGAGAGCTGAAAGCTTTGTGACATCACTCGCTAATGGAATACAATCAACGACTTCTCCAAACTTTCGTTGCTTGTAGTCCCCGTCAAGACCAGCTATGATCACCGATTTATTGAGAAAGAGACACATTTCCACAAATTCTTTGAGGTTTGTGAAGAATTGGGCTTCATCAATCGCCACAATATCTGCGTTACAAAAAGATTCTTTGATGATACAGTGAGAAATATGCTCAACTTTGAGACATGGAAATTCAACACCATCGTGGGTCTTGAGAACTTCCTCAGGAGATCTCGTATCCTTCGCTGAATTTATGACTACAATTTTTTTGCCGATAACTTTGTAACGCTTAAGTCGGCGAATGAGTTCCGAAGTTTTACCAGAAAACATATTTCCCATAATAATTGTCAGACCCATCTGACCTTTCTGTAAAATAATCTCACATTTTTATAATGGTTGACATTCAAAGGTGTTATTACGATGGACACAAGGGGTGGGTGTCGGCAAAGTCAGGTAGAGTTCGTTTTGGTAACAAAATTTTTTCAAACATTCTAGAAGCTGTAAAGTATCTGCGTCACAAATAACCAGCATAATACATTTTTATCATCACACCACCAGCCATTAATCCCATTATAGAACTTAGTAAACAGCAGTTACAGAAAATGTTACAGGATCTCTCATCTTCTGGAATTGGTTCTTCTTTATCCCAACTCATTGAATTAAATCTACATAATAATTAAGATGCCTCTCACTGATCAGGAGATTTCCAAGAAGGTTAGGGAATTGCGCAGAACCGAGGGTAAAATCTATGCACCCCTCAAATACTTTCGTGGTCTCAGAACCCTAAAGTCTGTGGAGACTCGCTACAAAAAGATGCTCAAGAAGGATTACGCGGATTTCAAGACGGATGAGGGTGTAAAGACTCGCACATCTTCATATACCCAACGATTTAGAAAGAAGTATGGATCGGAAGTGAAGTCGCTCCCAGAGATCGCAAAGGCTACGAAGATACCCCTCAAGACTCTTCAAACTATCTACAATAGAGGTCTCGCCGCATGGAGAACTGGGCATCGTCCAGGAGCTTCTCCACAAGCATGGGGATATGCCCGCGTCCATAGTTTTGTAATGAAGGGTAAGACATATTACACGGCGGATAAAGATTTGCGTAAATAAGTATGTATGACTTCAAGGATTTCTTGGAATGAGTACTTCATGAAGACTGCGGAACTCGCTTCGGTCCGATCTCCATGTGATAGGCTCAATGTGGGTTGTGTCCTCGTAAAGAACAATCGGCTCATAAGTATGGGCTATAATGGTTTCCTTGGTGGTTCTAAGCATACATCAATTGTGAGAGATGGTCATGAACAAGCCACGATTCACGCAGAAATCAATGCGGTCACCGACGCAGCCAAACGAGGTGTCTCCATAGATGGCACCGAAGCCTATATTACACACTATCCATGTCTAAATTGTTTCAAGGCTCTCGCGAGTAGTGGAGTTAAGAAGATTTACTACAAAAATGATTACAAAAACAACCCACTTGTAGAAGAATTGGGGTACGAGATACCCATCATTAAATCACATACCTAAGTCACCCGACCCACCCCAAAAAGTCACACAACTCTCAACTATGAACTCTCAATCTATTGCCACCTACATTGCCAACCTTGAAAAGGAAAACGCCGATCTCAAGAAGCGCCTTCAACAATGTGAAGAAGAAAAAGCCCTTCTTGAGTACGAAACTATGCTCCAATATGCTGAAGTGAGTGATGAGGAATCTACCGCGTCCGACTCAGAGTCAGACTCAGACTCGGATGATAACTATTTTGTCTGCTACAATTTGCCCCTCACGGAAGCTTTTGATGACCTCGCAGCAGAGGAAGAAAATGAATTCAAGAAATCTGTGTATGAAAAGGCCGCCAACATCATCTATCATCTTGATTTCAAGGTAACCCATGGTGAGCAACTTTCCCATTTATATGGGATTGGTAAGAGTATCGTCAGAAAAGTAAATGAATTTCTTGAAACTGGTGAAATTAAGAGGTTCAAGACATTCACTACAAACGAAAATATTGCGGATCAATTGGCGTTACTCGCAGATGTAGAGGAAAACACTCACAAAAGCGAAGCTTACAAAAAGGCTTCCAAGATTATCCGCAAACTCCAATTTGAAGTAACAAATGGTACTGAGATTTCTGAAGGACCTCTCAAGGTTCCGGGTATTGGTAAAGGTATTGCGAATAAGATTGACGAATATATCGCGACTGGTACAATTCGGAAGCTTAATAAAATCTGAGCACATATTACATTAGATGATTTGGGTAGTATTCCTGCTTTCACTCGCGGTGAATGTGTTAGTTGGATACTATATCTCCGCACAAAAAGGGAATGGTACAGGTGGTCCAATCTATGATTTAGGGTTTCATTTTCTCCCAAATTGGGAGCATCATGAACATCTTCCAGATTACCTACTTGCCCTACCCATCCTCTTCCTCCTTTACGCATGGCCCTTATGGTCATCCAAAAAGAAAAACGATTATCTTTTACTCATGACTCTCATGTATTTTGCAAGAGCGGTGTGTAACGCAGTGACTGTGATGCCTTACACAAAGCAAGAGTCTTGCAAGCTTAAACCGAGATTTGCATTTTGTAATGATTATACCTTTTCAGGTCATACAACCCTCAATGTAGTTACCTCAAATTTTGTGGGTGCCCCACTTTGGCCCCTCTGGCCCGCGATTTCATCGGTCGTATCCGTCCTCACTCGGGATCACTACAGCCTTGATATCGTCCTCGCTTGGATCCTCTTCTTCGCTCTCAAGTGTAATGTCGTCCGATGATAAAAGCATCTTTCGGACCTCTTCATATACAACTGTGAGGAGGGCAACCTTGTAGGCGAGAAATCCCATGAGTGTCGCACCATAGTCAAAATCAAAAGCAAATGGAGCATTATTCCACATAGTTTCAAAAATGGCGGTACCCACGGGGGCCAGTAGCTGTTTCTGAAATGGTGAAGATTTTTCAATGTTATCTACCCTTTGTGTTAGTAGTCCAATGTACGCGAGTGACGAAGCCACACCTAATGTAGCGGATACGCCCTCCTCTGCACCATGTGTAATGAAATAGACAGATGAAAGCGCTGTACCGTATCCCAAAGTTGTTCGGCGAATTTTGGTTTTGAGTTTTTCATAGTCTGTTTTGGGGGCATTTGCTTTGACGATAAAGTTGTGGACTTTCCAAACATTATTCATTATTCATATGTGGCATCAAACCTTTATAAAGATTACAAACCCAAGTAAAGTAGAAATGAGTCTCTGTGTTAAGAGACTTACACAAGATGCTATTATTCCAACTCGTGGTTCTGGGGGTGCTATTGGATACGATCTTTACAGCACTGATGAAGTTGTTATCCCTCCCACGCATCGTGCTTTGGTCGGGACAAGTGTAGCCATTCTCATGCCAAATGGTGTGTATGGTCGTGTTGCACCACGATCCGGTCTCGCTGTGAAGCATGGTATTCAAGTTGGTGCGGGTGTTATTGATCCCGACTATACAGGTGAAGTCAAAGTCGTTCTCTTCAATCACGGAGACAAAGACTTTGAGGTAAAGAAAGGGGATCGCATCGCACAACTTGTCCTTGAGCGCTGTGAAACACCCGATGTGGAGGAAATTGGTGTTCTTGAAGAGACGGAGAGAGGTGCGGGTGGATTTGGATCTACTGGCGCCTAAGTTAGCTTTGCTTTTTAATAAATCAAGTAACAGATATGGATCGCCATCACCTACTGTCCCTGTTGGATAAGATACAAGAGAAGTATGAAATCCAAGATGGAGAGTACAAAGAGTTCGCGGAAGCCATTGGTGGGAAGAAGAAATTACCGGAATTTAAAGAAGGAGACCTGGTAAAGGTCAGTTACGATCAAATTGAGACCGAAGTAGATTTTTGTGACGATGAATTTTACCCAAAGATGACTTTAATAAAAACGTGTTCTTTGATATGGAAAGTGATACCCAATGAACATAGATTTCATGGTGGCAGCTCACATGGTGGCAACTCAATTTCAAATGTTTACCTAAACAAATGTGATATACATATTGACGCGATGAACAAAATTGTCAAAGACCACTCCGAGGGTAATTTCACAATGATGTCATTAAGTTCAAATACACAACGAAAATCTTGTATTCGAGTATCTGATATAGAAATTATTTAGAACTTTTTATTGTTATCACAAAACCACATAGATTCCGACGTAGGCATAAATAGGATCCCCTTTCGCATAGTCATGAAAAGCTTTGCGTGTTCTACATTGGGGTACGACCATAACAACCATCGCTCCCAGTAATCTGCACGGAAATAGTCGTCCCAGTCTTCTTGATCACTTTCATCAACCAAGAGCATTCCCCGTTGAATTTCTTGTGGGTCTGTTTCAATACGGAGTTTTTTAGACATCACTGCACCTCTCCGAATGAGATGTGCTCGCATGAGACGGGAATTTCCGTGATCTGTGTAGTCTGGCGCACCCTTGACTCCAAAGTCAATCGCCCGCTTGTTTGGTAACATCACTCTGTACTTGTGTGTGACTGATGGACTGGGCTTGAACACGACGTGCATATATTGTATCTCACTTTTTAGTTTTAATCTTTTTTAACACGACAAACTCAAGATCACCCTTTTTAACTTTCTCGCGGGTCAATGGATTTATGAAAATGACCATGTTACCATTCGCGTTAATAGCACTTGTCATAGACATACGCGCTAATTTACGGAAGGAGTTGGGTGAGAGATACAATTTATTAATCTTGACAGCCTTTTCACCAGATTTGAAATTTTCAGTAGAAATTACGTCGGTGGGAAGGTTCTTCACATTCACTTTCTTCCATTGAATCTTTTTGGTCTTGTTATTTTCATTGGCATTCTTTTTCATTCTCTTTTCATTTTTGATATAGTTTGACGCGTTTGGTCTGTTGTTCCCATTGTTTCCAAAATTGAGTCGGCGTGCGACCCCCGCATTCGCAAAAGACACGCGCATTCTTCGCATGCGTCTGAGGTTGTTTGGGTCTATGACTCGTGACCTGATCTGACCAACGTTATTTTCGTTTGTGTTTGAGTTATTGATTCGTAATCCACGCGCTCCGTTGTAGTTAGCCTCATTGTAATTTGAGTCTGAGTTATTGATTCGGACCGCGTCGTTGTCGGCTGGATTCCTAAACATCTTATAATAATTAAAGATTTAAATTGTATGTTATGAAATGGATAAGTTCATTTTGGAAATTCCAAATGTATTTTCACCGCAGTTGTGCAAGAACATGATAAACAAATTTGAAAATGATACTCAGAATCAAGTGAAAGGTACCCTTGAAGATAAGGGTGGTATTGGATATTTGAATGAAGACTGGAAATCCAGCACCGAATTAAACGTATCTACATCACCCGGCTGGGAAACTGCAAATACTAAAATTAATTACTATATACAAAAGGCTGTTGGAACATATGTTGAACATATAAAAGGCATTATGAAAGATGCCGCGATAGACAAAGATGGAGATATGGATTTTGTACTTGACCATTCATTTTTTCCACTTAGAATTGGAGGCCACTCTATCCAAAGAATCAAAAAGGGTAAACATTATAGATGGCACCAGGACTATATTCCTGGCGAAAATCGGGTTTTTACATGTTTTGTCTATTTAAATACAGTTGAACCCGATGAAGGTGGTACAACTGATTTTATAAATGGGCGGTCTATTAGACCAGAAGCTGGTAAAATGACAATATTCCCAACTACATGGCCATTTATACACACAGGTCGTTTAATTAAAGCTGATGCAAAGTACATACTGGTTACTAATATATATAGAGGGTAACGATCATTTCAAATTATGAAGACATATATATCATATGACGGTATTCAAATCAAAGTTGGTGAAAATGCCAAGGAAAATGATGACCTGACCTTATCAAGCTATCCCCGAGAATGGTGGATGCACATTGATGGTGGCCCGGGTGCACATGTAGTTATATGTCATGAACAAGATACTGTACCAAAGGAGACAAAGAGGGATGCAGCTTTACTCGCCATACATCACAGTAAACCTGGAAATGCGAAGATGGTGAGGGTAAACCTCATACGCGTCGGTCAAGTGATGAAATGTGATAGACTAAAGAATCACGGACAGGTGTACTTGGATGGCGAGGTCGTGCAACTCACCATGTTTCCAAATAAGGAGAGGAGCAGACTTGATAGACTCTTAACTTAAAGTTTATACACTTTAATCATTTAAACATGGATTACATTCTTGAAATTGATAATGCCGTTAGCAAAGAATTTTGCGAAGATGTCATTTCCCGTTTTGAAAAGGATGAAAGAAAGGTCACGGGATCAACAATTGGCGGAGTAAACGAAAATGTTAAAAAAAGTATAGATTTGGCAATTTCTACACCAGAACCAAGAAAGGATTGGGAGGATGTTATCACTGAAGTGGGTAAATGTGTAAATAAGGCACTCGAGGTCTACCAGACTCATGTAGAAGACGAGGGATTAGATAGGGGTCTCTCTATACACAAAACAATAAACGGTGTTACAATTGGTCTTCCTCAAATACAAAAAACCGAAAAAGATGGATTCTATACATGGCATCATGATGGATATTTAAACCGCGTTTTTACTTACATACTCTACCTCAACGATGTTAAAGAAGGTATCGGTGGAACTACTGAATTTTTGAATAGGGGACATATACAACCCAAAGCTGGTAAGCTTGTAATATTTCCAGCAAATTTAGCATATATTCATCGTGGTACAAAATTAAAAGAGGGTGTTAAATATCTGATTACAAATTTTATATATGAGGGTCCACCAATTTTGAAACATCCTGGTGTTGAAGCTGAGAGTTTAGGAGCTCATGACACACCCAAATTGAAAAGTGTGGAAGAGGAAACTTCCGAACCAGAAAATGATGAAATATAATAGAAATGAACAGAATTAAAACCATTAATGATCACATCAATCCAAGAGACCTCTCCCTTACCGAAATCGCAAAGCATAACAGCGAACAAGATTGTTGGGTCATAATCAAAGACATGGTCTACGACCTCACAAAATTCCTTCCAGATCACCCCGGTGGTAAGAAAGCAATCATGCTTTTTGCTGGAAAGGATGCGACGGAAGAGTTTGATATGCTCCATCCCCCGAATGTTCTTAAAAAGTACCTGTCACCAGATGTTGTGCTTGGGCCAGTTAAAAAAATCTGATTGTATTATAATGAATATCACTGTTATTATCATATTGTTGATTATCAGTATAGCCGCTGCAATTTTCGCTATGATGTCAATGAGACCAAAAGATGAACCCTCGATGGGACCCTCGGTGAAACCTATAGCGGAACCCACACCCCAGTCGGTGAATGATTTGGATAGACTGTCGGATGGTATCTCAAATAAAATGTCACAACTATAATATAATATGAACCAGGAAAGAATTATGAACATTGTCTTGGTTGCAATTCTTGTTGCGATTGTCTACCTCATCTACACAAAGAGTAGAACTCCATGTGGAACCCAATCTGAAAAGATGTTAAAAGAGCTCTATAGCATTAAGGATGCCCTCATTCCCAAAAAATACATTGAAAAGTATCGCTCTAATGGTAACAACGGTTTAACGATTATTGGTACCGCAATGGAACAAATGGTTGATATTATGATTGCCATCCTCAAACAAAAACCAACCCAGGAAATTGTTGATAGTTTTGTGAGAGAATCCGTCGATGCCACTACTATAGCTGAGGCTATAGAAACTGTTGGTAAGGAAATTGTGAAGGAGATTTCCCAAAATGATGTTTTAGAAACGAAGGAGGTGATTGGTAAGGTTTTAAATAAACAGGGTGAAGTTATTGAAGAAAGAAAAAGAACCATTTATAGACCAAAG
>TARA_B110000003_G_scaffold38326_1_pt1 | contig 10701 bp, 9 predicted proteins | sample TARA_B110000003 | Tara Oceans TARA_B110000003 (sample SAMEA4396424) | marine metagenome | biome: Westerlies Biome; feature: [SRF] surface water layer (ENVO:00010504); material: water (ENVO:00002006), including particulate matter (ENVO:01000060) such as... | depth 5 m
ATTTTACTCTCCCATTAATTTAAATGATTTTTTATAATACATGATTAGAGAAATATAAAAAGTACGCACAAAATAATAATCTAATTTATTTTTCCATTAATGTTGTATAGGTTAATAAATTCCCAAATTTTTTCTGTTGCGCTAATTCCATATCTTTGTTTATTGGGCCACCTGTGACCCATGCCTTCTATTTTATAGAGCTCTACCTGAACATCATTTAAGCAATTTAAATAAGTATCATGCTGAATAGAGATTTCAATATCAAAATAATCTGTAACGATCGAGGTTGGATCATTGTCACACGCATCATATAGCTTCCAATAATCCATAACATTATTGATACTTTTCATTCCTAAGTCTGAATTTCCTTGAAAAGGAACTGTAACATCTATTGTTCCATGAACTTGGAGAATTGAGGTTGGGTGAGTGGGATTACAGCTTTCGTATGTTTGAATACTCATAGAGCCTGTAACAGATGCAATGGCAGCAATCTTTGAACTTAAATTGCATGCAAGGTGGTAGCTCATAAAGCCCCCATTAGACATACCAGTAGAATATATTCTCTCTTGATTAAGATTGTATTTTTGGGATACTAATTCAATAATAGTATTTATAAAATCTACATCATCTACGGTGCTACCAATAGTCCAGCCACCGGAGTTCCAATGGGAACTACTTGATGTTAACACTGTATTGAGCGGCGCTCCTTGAGGATGAATTAATATAAAATTGTTTTCCTTTGTATCAGCAAGATCATTGAAATTTGTATAGGCCATTTGTTCCAAAGCATTACTTCCATATCCATGAAGATTAAAAAGAACAGAACTTAATCCTTCAGCTTCTGGATGTGGTTGTTGAATAAAGTAATATCTATTTAAACCTTTATGAGTTAGTGCACATCTAAGAATTCTTGTTTGATAATTTGAACACTGCTCTGATAAATTATTTTGAGTATCTTCGTTATTATTATCAACTTCAACAGTATCAGAACTTCCTCCACCTCCACCGCATGAAACTAGTAATAAGATTGCTATAAGAAAAAGTCTATTCATTAAAATTAATCATAGTGGATACAATAAAAATAAAAAAGGGAATCATAGACTCCCTTTTTTTAAGTAATAAAAAATTATTCGTAAGTTGCCAATACGACTATTGTTGATGTCTGGATAATCTCTCTATTACTAGCTACCGCTTTACTAAACTTTTTAAATGAATCACTTGCGTAAAGCTGCTCTTGTCCATTCATAGCTGACTTAATGTCGCTAGCGCCAATAAAAGCATAATGAGAATAATAAGAATTATTACCAGATACTTGAGCTCTTAAACCATAAGCACCTTCCATATTTCCAGAAGCTTCCTGAGCCTTAGAAACTTTAGTATATTCTTTTGCATATGATGATGGGTCTTTAACTTTCATTCTAAACACGGTGTATACATTATTTTTTTCAGGATCAGGCTCTCCCCCGCTTATCAGTTTTACATGCAAAGACTGCTCAACAGCTTCTGTGTACGATGATGTTTTTGCCAAAAAAGCTCCAAATGCAGGCTTATAAAACATTTCAGTACCCTCCGCCATTTGATCAGCATTTTCATAGTTGATAATTACAGCATGCGTAGCGTCATCATATCCATTAAATGCATAATGGGTTAGTGATACATATCCTGGGAAGTCTTGACCCCACTCTGAAGCCATTAAATTATCCATTTCCTTTGCATACTCAGGAACGTTAGATACATTAATTGTATAAGTGGCTATATAACCCTGAGCAACAATAAGTTGAGGTAAGATCAGCATTAAAGCAAATACGCTAAAAAAATATTTTTTCATATGTTTCTCCTATTAGAATCTTTTATAACAGTAACACTAAGATTTATAAATATTATAAGAAAAATGTATAAGATTTATACATAAATGGTGCGGTACGCCGGTCTCGAACCGGCGGCCTTCTGCTTGGCAAGCAGACGCTCTACCAACTGAGCTAGTACCGCATTGGATGTGTAATATACCTTTTAAGCAATTGGCTTTCAAGCTCAAATATCGTGTTTAAGATTAGTAATTAAGGCTACTTATTTTACTGACTTTGATTAAGTTGAATTTTGTTTATTTCCTTTAATCCAAATTCACTTTGTTCAAAAAAAGAAATAGATGCTGCATCAGAATCTAGAGGTATTGGAATATCAAAATCGCGATCAATCTCTCCACCAAAAATAGGCCTATCTTCAAAATCCATGTGTTGAACGTGAATATAAAATGGATTCCCAAGTCCGACCATACGTATTACATTAGAATCTTTATCAAGAACTTTTAAAATATATTTATCAGAACGTGAAGGTGCATCAAACATTCTTAATGAACGTGATTTTAGAATACCAATTCTTGAACTATTTATTGAAATCTTATTTTTGCTTGCATTGATACTATAAATTTTGGCTGGTTGATTGACAGAAAAACTATAAGAAGAACTTATGACCTTCTGCTTTAAGCTCTCCTTTGGTGAAGTATCATCTGCATAAATACTGCAAGTAATAATTAAAGTTAAAGATAAATATATTTTTTTTACCATGATGCCCAATTTATACCCCATGAAAAACCTAATGGCCCATTCATGTATCCATAATCATAATTGCTGTAAGTAGATGGATCAGGATCATAATCAAAATCAGTTCCGTCATTCCATATAAAATAAGACTGCAGCATGCCTTCATAAAAATCAGTATTATCAATAACATCATCTTCAGCTGTTATTGTTCCAGTTAAATCTATTGCTTTAATAGTATATATAGCTACTGAATTATCTGCGGGTCTACTAAAAGTCACTCTTTTTTGATTTTCTTTACTTGTATCCTCAACGCCGTCAACATACCATTTAATTGTAATTTGTTCAGTATCGTATTTTATATCGCTTGCATCCACAGTTATAGATTCATTGACTCCTGATGCATCTTCATTAAAACTAATTTTTGCTTCGTCGGTATCTCGATTAAAAGCATAATAAAAACCTTGATTTTGTATAGAACCCACTGCAAAACCTTCAACATTTACTGCTCCATAGCCACCCTCATTACAGGAATCCATTATTGAGCAAAAAGTTGGTCGATAATTATCAAATTCGCCATAATAATTGCCTTCAAATAAACCAACTTTATTGCAATCTGGATTTTTTCTTATAAAAGGATAATTAATTTCTCCAGTGGTTGGGTCCGTCTCTGGAGCCCCCCATTCATTTACCAAGCATGCACAGTCATTGCCCTCTATATATTGATTAGCATCTCTGTCGTAAATTCTTCCATCGCCAGTGTTATAGCAAACCTTGATATCTTTACCTAAAACACTAACTAAATCTTCAATTTTATGATTCCATTTAACAAAGGATACATCTGATTGAGTGGTGGTATTAACACTATCATCTGCGTATTCACTTACATCTCTATCATCATCTGTTCTGTATTCATCGCCCATATAACCATGAGCATGACCAAGTTCATGCATAAGAGTATTTTTTGTTCTTTCAGGATCTGATTCAAGAATTCGTTGAATATTTCTATCTCCAAGATTTACCCCTCTTCCTTGAACTCGTGTAAGAACAGAAACAAGAGTATAGCTTGGAAGAAGCTCATCTAAAATAGCAGTATCCATATCATCTATGCAATACACATCCTCATCCCAGTCATAACATCCTGTTCTTATTCCAACAGGAGAAGAGCCATCTGGCTTTACAGGCTCAGCAGAAATAATTGAAAAGTAGTCTTTATTAAAAAAATCATTTGCATCAGAGTCATTTAATTTATTAACAGATGCTAGCAATGCTCTTCTATATAATTCTATTTCGCCTGCATTATTAAGCGAATCACCAATAAATAGATACTTAGTCCTGCCCATTGCGCTAGGTCCACCTGATAAGTAATAGATCTTATAATCTTTAGGAGATTTTTCACCTCCATCAAAACCATCCTCTGGATCGTCATCTTGTTGAATTCTTAACTCTGACCTATTAGATACAAACCATGCTTCAAAAGTTACAAAATCGTAGTCTTCCCCATCAAAAACTCTAACCTCTGCATCATATAGACCGGCATTTTGGAGAGATAATAAGTTAAAAGCCACTTCACCAGTTGAGGGATTATCAGTATCTGATGTGAAAGTCCCATTGAAAATTTCATCGCCTAATTTGATATCAAAACTCAGTTCACTAATTTGATTATCAACATCATCAACAGTTACTTGAAATGTTTGATTGGCGTCATATAAAAGCGTGTCTTTTGAGGTGTTTGGTGTTGTCACAAATGATATCGAAGGCAAATCATTTACTGAGTTAACTGTAATACTTACAGTAGCAGATTGTGTAACATTTTTTTCTACTGCTGTTACAGAATATTGAAACTGATCGGAGCCAAAAAAGTTTTCATTTGGTTGATAGGTTATGTTACCGCTAGAACTTAGGCTCAAAGAACCATTAGATACTGATGATGTAATCGCATAATTTAGTGTAACTTGTTCATTTGCTGTTGCAGCTAATGATGCAGAATAACTTTCATCTTCATTAACTGTAAATGACGTTAGTCCTATTGATAACTGAAAAGGCGTAGTGGTTGGGGGAGTTCCAGAAGATGGAGTTTCTCCACCGCCACCGCCACCGCCTCCACCACATGAAGATATGATAAATATTAGAGATAATAAATACAGTCTTTTCATAAGTTAAGTATATCAGTCACAAAAAAAAAAGAGGACCCCAGGGTCCTCTTTTTTTTAAATTAATATGTTCTAAAAATTCGATCTAAATCCTAACTTATAAATAGGACCGTGATCTTGAGATAAGAATAACATTTCTGAATATCTAGCATGAAGACGTGTTGTTTCATCATTAATATTCATCATGTCAAAAAATACAGTTGTATTTTCATTGAATCTGTACTGATATGTTGCATCAATTTGAGTTCTAGCTTCAACGTATAAAGGTTGCTCATAGTTACCAAAACCTGCAACAGTCTCGCCTCTATAGTTTGCTGCAACTCTAAATGTATGCTTATCATCTTCATAAAAAACAGATAAGTTACCCGCATCACCAAACCCAGGTAAGATAAATTGTTCACCTATATCATCTCTATCTATATCAACATCACCGCCTGTAATCTTGGTTGCATTGAATTGCATTCCATAAGGAGTGCCTTCAAACAAATGCTGAACAGTAATCTCTAAACCACTAACATCACCTTCTTGAAGGTTGTTCGGTCTTGTAACAGAAAATAGAGCCAATGGGTCTGCCGATGTTGAGTCAATGTAACCTGGGTTACATCTCCACCATCCGCCATCATTACAGTTAGGTGACCCTCCACCATAATCAAAAGCCCAGCCATTATTAAATGTGTCTGGCAATGTTCCACCATGAGCTTGTTTTGCCAAAGCAACCCACATAGCATGTTGGTTATCATTCATCCATCCCTGCGCCCATAAAGCTTGCTGAGATACACAATGTACCCATGATCCAGGCTCACCATATGAAGCAGTACCTGGTCTTCCTGCATCTACCCAATCTTGCATACATGCTCTTGCAGCCATAATATTTTCACCGTATGCAGCGTTTGTTAAACCATTAACTGAAACACCTGATACTGTGGATGAAGAAACAAAATCTGATATTTCTTTTACAAAAATATTTGCAGCAACATAACTTCCTTCCGCATAGTAGTTTTCATATGCTAGATCGTAGTTATTAGATTTAAGTGATTGAAGGTTTGGATTACCGCCACTTGCTGTAGGGTTCCAAAAGTCTGCATTTCCATATGATAATTGTGATCTTTTATCTTGAAGACTTGGTCTTGCAATTGTTTTACTTGCAGAAAATCTAATGACTTCATTTTCACTTAATGCATAAGAAGCAGCAATACTCGGAAGAGTATCTTCAGTACTCCCGAATCTTGGAGCATCAATAATTCCACCTGAAGCTACGTACTCAACACCGTTGATAAAATCAACTCTAATCATATCTGGTCTAGCTTCTAAACTTGTTGATTTTGTATCAGATGATTCGTATCTGACACCTGCAATAATATTTAAAGGCTTTCCTAGTAATTCAGTTTCCATGTTAAATTGAATAAATGCTGATTCTAAGTCTTCTGAAACTCTTTCATTTGAATCAATTGCACCTGGATCAACAGAACCACCAGCAGCAATGAATGCTGCAACGGCTGCATCTTTATCTATATCAAAGTAGTAAGAAGTTCCTAGTGTAGTATTAAAAGCATCCATAAACTCGCCTAAATCTGTTTTAACAAAAAGGCTATCACTGAAATCATCTGCACTCGGACTTTGAATATTGTTAGCATTCTCGTATCGTTCATCATAGAACTTGCTTTTAGTTGTAGACATACCAAAATCAACTGAATTAATTATTCCACCATCAAGGTTGATCCATTCGCCTTTTAATTGATACTGGTTCATTTCATTCTTTTTATATGCATCACGCGCGTATATGTTTGAAATATAATAATCAGAAGCATCAAAAGTATCGCTGTATGCAAAACTATTTATTCCAGAAGCTCCACCATTAGTATGAGTAACTGTAGCTCTTTTGGCTGTCGATATTCCCATTTCATTTGGAAGCTCTGTACCATTTTTAATAGCAGCTGAGTGGTGAGCATCAAATGTAAAATTTAAAGAATCACTCACAACAAATTCAGTATTAAAACCTAGTGATTTATTAGCACTATTAGTGTCACCCCAAATTAATTGATGATCATATGCTCTATTAGCTACAACAACGTCTGTAAACACACCATTGGAATTAACTGTTCCTGATTGTGTATCCCATCCACCGAGCCAAGATCCAAACATAGTACCAACTGAACTAAATTCAACACCACTGTAAGTATAGTCAAAGGTTGAAACAACATTGTCAGAAAATGCAAATTGGAAAGTCAATTGAGCATTCTTTCTTAGTCTGTCATTGTCTTTTATTTGGTAAGCAGTAGGCTCTTGATAAAAAGTTGCGCCATCAGCTCTTGTATTATTATTTGTGATACCAGTCTGGTTTGGAGTAACTCTATTGTAACCTTCTAATGCAGCCATTCTTGACGGTATTAACCAGTTAGATTCTCTTGTACCTTCTTCTCTATTATTTCTATCTTGATATGAACCTGAGAATGAAAAACCCCAATAATCTTTATTCGTTGCATATAGCAAGGATATTTCTGGTGTTTCTGAAGTAGTACTAGAAGTGTCATGAACTGTGCCTACACTTATAGCTACTTTTGTTCCATCAATCATTAATGGTTTAGTGGTTACCATATTAATAGTTGAACCAATACCACCTGAAGGTAATGAGTTATTAGTAGATTTAAACAATTCAACAGCAGATACACCTGGGGATGCAATATCACCAAAGTTAAATGATCTTCCTCCACCCCACTGTCCTGGAACTGTAGGCATCTGCCTTCCGTTTAAAGTAACTAGGTTAAGCTCTGGGCCAAAACCCCTAACAGCTACCCCTGCTCCCTCTAGGTTGCTTCTATCGATACCGACACCAGAAACTCTAGCTAGTGATTCAGCTAAATTACCATCTGGAAACTTACCAAAGTCTTCAGCTGTAATTGCTTCCATAACCCCTACATTATTTCTTTTGATGTCAATAGCACTTATTAAACTACTTTTAATACCTGTGGTAACAATTTCCTCTACTTCAGTATTCTCAGCCTCTTCAGCTTCTTGTGAATACAATGAAGTTGAAAGTGGTAAAAGCACGATTAATGATAATAAATATTTATACACGGATTTCCCCTTAAAAATTAACGAAATTAGTCGCATTTAACTCTTTCGAAAAGTAAATGTCAAGAATAATGTAAAGAGTATAAAAAATGTAAATAATTTACATTAAATTTTAGATGGTATAAACAACTAGTCTTATAGATTTAAGACTAATTGTTTAATAAATGTAGGTAAAAGTTGGTTGGGTTTTATCTAGATTCTTTTGGTCTAGATTCGTTTACAACTAATTTTCTGCCCTCTATCTCAGTTTCGTTGAGAGCTTCTATAGCTGCTTCAGCACCGTCACTCATTTCAACAAAACCAAAACCTCTAGAACGATTTGTCATTCTATCAGTAATAATTTTTGCTGAGGTAACAGTTCCGTGTTCTGCAAAAAGATTTTCAAGGTCTTGGTCGCTCATGCCCCAAGATAAGTTTCCGACGTAAATATTCATAATATCCAATAATTAAAAAAAGTGTATCTTACAGTAAAATTTAGAATAATAGTAAAAAAATTTACTCTTCAATAAACCTTAATGTTTCATCCCCAAATTCCGACCACCACTCAAGACCCATTAAATGAATTTTTTCTATGTTTTCATCGGAATCGTCATCAAGCATTTTATTGATGTTGCCAATTGAAGAGTTAACCCTTAAGTAATTTTTATCTATAATATGTTTAGCAATATCATTATGAATTTCAGAATCAAGCATCATTCCCATAATGTCATTCCTGAGCCAGCCAACACCACCCCATTTAGATGATATTTCACCTTTAATTCGCTGTTTGTTAATTCCAGCTCCAATGCTTAAGACCTTAATATTATCGCTATTAAAATAATCTTTTGCATGATTAAAGCCAATTAAAGTGGGGTTATTAGTAACTACCCCTCCATCAATCATCCAGGAGCCATCTTGCATCTGATATGTAGGAAAATACATTGGAGCTGCACTAGATGCTGAAACTGCATCTATGAAATTAACATTAGGTGTCAGTATACTCGAATGAATAACATGCTTTCTATTTTCAATGTCATAACACAGAGTAAGAATAGGTTTTTTTGATTCTCCAAGAGTTTTCTTTCCGAATATTTCATTCAGAACTTTTACTCTTCCTTTGGTCTCATATCTTGGTCTAGCCTGAATAAGCGATGCCTGATCCCAAAAAAAAGATGTTTCCATAATTCTATCGGTATATTCTTTTGTCCAATAATTTTTTAACGTAGCGGCTGACATTTCATGAAATGCTAAACAAGATGCGTTAAACGCCCCTGCGCTTGTTCCAACAAACATATCAAAAATATCAGATATTTTTCTTCCACTCTGAGCTTCAAGTTTTTTTAAAAAGACTATTCCTGCGATTACACGAACACCACCACCATCAAATGAAATAATTTTTTTAGTTTTTTCTTTTTTTTTATTAAAAAGATTAGAAAACATATTCACCTAAATATTGTAACTTCCTACATTCAGTATAGATATAAAAAAAGGCTCTTATGAGCCCCTTTTTAATTTACATCTAAGATTTAACTTTTAATGCCTGAAGTTGAATTAGAGTCTGAAATTTCTCTAGAAACATTCTTAAGAATGGTGCAACTTCCTTTTGATGTATCTAATGTAAATGCTACACAAGAATTTCTAGATTCACATAAAGCTTGGCAAGCCTCTACATTTGTATATTTTTTAGACGTTTTGACATTAGAAATCTTACCTTTAAACAAGATGTTTTCTTTTGTTTCAAATTTCATGTCAGCAGCTTCTGTTGAAACAGCAAAGAACACAAAGCTTAATGCGGTTAATTTAATTAAATGATTCATTTTAATACCTATAGTTTGGGGGTTAAATTAATGTTTACACTGTAAACATAGAAGATGATACAGTATAATGTATGCACTGTATACATTATGTTTAAAATTAAATATATAAAATTAATTACTTATATTTATATCTAATAATTTACTTGCTTCTTTAATGCTGCCTGCATTGGTTACCTTCAAAAAACCATTTTCTAAAAGAATCTTTGCAGCCTTGCCAGACCTGTTACCACTTCTACAATAAAGATAAATTTCTTCGTCTTTAGAGGTATTTGATGATATGTCTAAAATATCTTCCCACTGGACATGAATTGCTGATTCTAAATGACCAGTTTCCCACTCCTGTAAGGTTCTAACATCGATTACAGTTAAAGCAAAACAATTGATTGACAGGATACTAAAAAAGAAAATTTTTATATTACAAATCATTTAATTCCAATCACTAAGAATGATATCAGAAGCTTTTTCACCAATCATGATTGTAGGTGCATTGGTATTGCCTCCGACCAATGTAGGCATGATTGAAGCATCCACAACTCTTAACCCATCAACCTTATGAACTTTTAATTTATTATTAACAACTGACATTTCATCCAATCCCATCATGCAAGTCCCAACTGGATGATAGACAGTGTCTGCTTCTTCTCGAATGGCTTTCTCAATATCTTCATCGTCATCCATATCAATAGGTCTATAAACATGTTTACTTGTATATTTTGATAAAGGTTCTTTATTCATAATCTTCATCATTTTTTTATAGCCCTCAATCATATCTCTCATGTCATCTGGATGAGATAAAAATTTAGGGTCTATTTTTGGGTCCTCAAAAGGATCAGCTGAATTTAATGTTACCTGCCCTCTTGATTTTGGCCTTAAAAGACATGTGTGACAGCTTATACCAGTCCCCCAAAGTTGTTGTCTTCCATGGTCTACAACCATTCCAGGTGCAAAATGAAGCTGTATATCAGGCACTGAAATATCATTCCTGGATCTTATAAAACCTCCTGCCTCAGCAACAGTTGAAGTAAATAGTCCTGTCTTAGTAAAAATGTACTTCAAAATTTCATAAGGAAACTTAAAGAATATAGTTCCCAAAGAAAAACCTATTAGATTGATTGATTTATATTTATGTACGGAAAGATAGTC
>TARA_B110000003_G_scaffold38526_1_pt1 | contig 10658 bp, 16 predicted proteins | sample TARA_B110000003 | Tara Oceans TARA_B110000003 (sample SAMEA4396424) | marine metagenome | biome: Westerlies Biome; feature: [SRF] surface water layer (ENVO:00010504); material: water (ENVO:00002006), including particulate matter (ENVO:01000060) such as... | depth 5 m
GATCTACCATTTACTAATAAGTTTTTAAGACGTGAAATTTTGTCTGTAAGTCTAATACATAAACCAGTTAGTGAAAATTTCTTATCATCATCATTATTTAAATCACCACCTAAAGCAATATTATTTAAACCATAATCCATATGTTTACGAGCAAACATTTTATACATTTCTTTTTGGATTTGTCTAAATTCATCTGCTAATATTGGATATTCTAATTCAAATACTTCTATTGCATCATCTTTCCCACTTTTAGCATTACTAATTTCTCTACTACTCATAACTTTTTCTATTTCTTTTGCGTTATTACCAAAATGACCTACATTCTCAAAATACTTTTTTACTGAATCACCCATTGACTTGTTGTTCTAGAGAAAAATATTTATCAATTGCTGCTAATCTATCATCAGCATCTACTAACATTGCAAGTGCTTCTTCAGCATTCTTATAAAAATCTCCTGTTGTATGGTCTCCAATTCCTACTGCTCTATCACCAAGTAATTCAAGTGATAATAGAGCTTTTGCTTTATCTGCTAATGCAGATGTACGTAACATTTCTATTAATTTTATCATTTTGTTATTGTTTTTATTTCTTTTTTATTTAATCCTATTGACGTCAATATACGACCTATTTCGTCGGTATCCAAAAATTCTAGGTATTCTCTTGTTTCTTTTGTTGAACATTGCCAATATGATGATAAATGTTCTACTAAATCTTTATTTCGTTGCTTTACTTTAGATTTAATATATTTGCTCCATTTATTATTTTTAGGAATAAATTCTCTATAAGCAGAGTATATTTCCTTTTTATTTTGTGGGTTAATTTTTTGAACAAAATTTACTATGTCTAAAAAATCTGTATTCATAGATAAAAATCTATGTACCATATAGCTATTCCATAACTCCCAATCTTTATCAGAGAAGGAGTTAGGATCTGCTTTAGTTGAGTTGATTTGTTTTAACCAATCCCAAATGTTCTTCATTATTTAGAATCTATAGCACCTGTTAGTAGTATACTTTCTTCTGCTAATTCTTCTCTTAGCTCTAATGGAACACCATCTGCTACTATTTTTTTAGTATAAGGATCAATAAATACTGGGATTGGCATTACTGCATCACTATCAGTACCTGTGATAAATTTACTAATTTTTCTTAGAATAACTCCTGATTCAAATACATTTTTACCTTTTGAATTTAAAAGACCTTCTGTAGTTGTTAAGTCGACATTCATTTGAGGTGCTTGACCACCTGGATTACCTTGTTTCATTTTTTTCTTGTTTTTAATTAATTTCACTTTATTTATTATTTATTATATTCTGGATTAAACTCATTACATTAATTTCTTTGTCAATTCTAAAATTGGCTTGATATAAATGCTCGTTAACTAAAATAGCAACTGTACCTTCTTTACCTGGTATGTACTTAGAAGCATTTTCGTATAAAAATCTAAATAATTCATCAAAATCATCTACATTTGCATCAGCAATAATTTGTCTAATTTTAGTAAATGATGATTTAGGTTTTTCAAGTTCTTTAATTATAGAGGTCATATAGCTAGTACTTACAAGCAAAGAATCATCCAATGTTAATTTGTTCTTATTAGTGCTTGCTTGGATAGTATTAAGCATTTTACGTAAGTCCGGATAGAACTTATTTACAATTTTACCAATGGCTTTAGGTTCATAACTTATGCTTTCCTTATCACAAATACTAGCTAAATGTACAGCGACCTCTTTTTTAGTAGGTGGAACAACTTTAATTGTTTGGCACCTAGATTGTAAGGGATCTATAATCCTTTCTACATAATTACAAGTTAAAATAAATCTTGTAGTTCTAGAAAAAGTTTCTATTATGTTTCGAAGCGACGCTTGCGCTTGAATCGTGAGAAAATCCGCCTCGTCCAAGATAACAACCTTGAGGGGCTTAAATGAAGCAACCGATGCGAAACTAGAGACTTTATCCCTAATAGTTTCGATCCCACGCTCGTCAGAAGCGTTAATATAAATGTGATCACAATCAAGTTTATTAACAATTAATTTAGCTAATGTAGTTTTGCCTGTACCCGCAGGACCATAGAACAAATAATTTTGTATATCATTATTATATAGTTGTGATGCTATAGTAGATTTTAAACTACCATTACCAACATAATCACTTAATTCGGTTGGTCTATACTTTTCGTTTAATAAACTATTTTTTCTAATATTCTCCATATATAGAAAACTTTTGTATTGGTTCAGGTTTGATTTCTTCTTTAGTTGTAGATATAGCATATAATTCACTTTTAAGTGGTGCTAATCTGTATTCGCCCTTAAATCCAGTTTTTACCATATATGCTTCTAAGGCATTTGTTAAAGTTGGATGTGTAGGACCATCAGGTTCATTTGCTACTAATCTCCATTTATCTCCTGGTGGAACTCTACGAGCGATTAAAATATTTTCTTCTGTTATTTTTGTTTTTGACATGGCTATAATATACGAAAAATAAATGGGGGAGACAAGCTCCCCCAATTAATTACTTAGATTCTGCTACAGATGCTTTTTTATAAGCTGTAATTAGATTTTTAATCTTCATTGCTGCTTTTCTTGCTCTCTGTTGTGATGCTTTTGTAGTACCACTGTTTTCTGCTGATAAGGTATTGAAATTTTCTTCAATCGCCTCAAATAATTCTTGTTTACTCATTTTATTGTTTTTTATTTATTTATTTATTAAAATCCTGGATTTACTGGAGGAACTCCATTTCCATGTCCATTTTGTTCAAATTCGTCTGAATCTTTATCGTCAGTTATAGTACATTCTGTTAGTAAAATTGTACCTGCTACTGAAGCTGCATTTTGTAATGCTGATCTAGTTACTTTAGTTGGATCGATAATACCTGCTTCTTTAAGATTAATTACTTTACCTGAACTAACATCAATACCTGCCCATTCATCATCTCCCGAGTCTACTAATTTATATTTACCTAAAAGCTGTGCATCAGTTTTATCATACCCGGCATTAATCAGAATTTGTTCGAATGGTTTACCACAAGCATTATAAACTATTCTAGCACCAACATTATCAACATTAATACTTTCTCTAGCATATAATAAAGCAGCTCCTCCCCCAGGTACAATACCTTCTTCAATAGCAGCTTTAGTTGCATGTAATGAATCATCAATTCTATCTTTCTTTTCTTGCATTTCAGTTTCTGTAAATCCACCAACATGAATTATAGCTACACCCCCTGTAAATTTAGATAATCTGTTTTGTAATTGCTCTACTTCATATGGAGTTTTTGCTTTATCTATCTGAACTTGTAATTCATCTATTCTTTTTTCAATAGCTTCAACTTCTCCTTTACCATCAACAATTGTAGTTTGTTCTTTTTCAACAGTTACTACTCTTGCTTCTCCAAACCACTCCCAACTAAATTTATCAAGTTTCATTCCTTTATCTTTACTGAATACTTGACCTCCTGTTGTAATAGCTATATCTTCTAATACTAATTTTCTTTTATCTCCAAATTCTGGGGATTTAACAGCACATACAGCTAAAGTACCTCTCATTTTATTTACAATTAAAGTAGCTAATGCTTCATTATCAACATCATCAGCGATAATTAATAAGGATTTTCCTTGACTACCTACTGCTTCTAAAATTGGTAATAATTCTTTTACTGAATTTAATTTCCCATCTATCATTAATATAGCTGGGTTTTCAAGTACTGATGTCATTGTATTATTATCAGTAACAAAATAAGGTGATTTATATCCTCTATCAAATTGCATTCCTTCAACAGTTTCAATATAAGTATCTCCTGTTTTTGATGATTCAATATGTACAACACCTTTTAACCCAACTTTATCAATTGCAGTTGAAATTAATTTTCCAACTTCAACATCATTATTAGCTGATACAGTAGCAATTTGTTCTAATTGATCTTCGCTTGAAATATCTTCTGATATGTTATCTTTTAAAGTGTGTAATACTTCTTTAATAGCTTTATCAATGTCTCTTTTTATTTGCACTGCATTATCTCCTTGGTCAAGACTTTTTAATCCATCTTTTACCATTGCTCTAGCTAATAAAGTTGATGTTGTTGTACCATCACCTGCTTTATCAGCTGTTTTTATTGCAGCCCATTTTACTAATTGTACCCCTAATTCTTGATTAGGTTCTTTTAGTACAATATTTTTTGCAACTGTAACACCATCTTTAGTACTTTGTGGTGCATCAAGAATACCTCTTCCAATTACAACATTTCTACCATTAGGTCCTAAAGTTGATACTACAGCATCTGCTAAAATATCAATACCTTTTACTAAGTTTGCTCTTGCATCTGAGCCAAATTCTACTTTTTTCATTTTAAATATCGTTTAAATCGTTAATTTCATCTTTTGTTAAACTCTCTTTTGTTTCTTCTAATACTTCAGATACTACATCTGCTGTATCTCTTTTTACTCTAGCTAATATTTGATTTTCTGGTCCAATTAAATATTCAGTTCCATCATATACTAACTTAGTAAAACCTTGGGTTGGTAAAACTACAATATCTCCTACTTTTGATATTGTTGGTAGAAAACTTCCAAATTGTGTTGGTTGACCAGGGCCAACAGCAATCACTTCTCCTTTTTCGTTTAAATCTTTACCCATGTCTGGGACAATGATTCCACCATATTTTACTTCTTCGTTTTCAATCGGCTTAACGATAACCGCGTTAAATAGTGCTTCTAATTTCATTTGTGTAACTTTTAATGTTTGTTTCTATTAATTTAAAATTCTCAATAATTTGATCTAAGTTATTTGTTTCTCTATTATGTAAGGAGTTCTTTGCAATATACTCCAATGCCATACCTAGATCAGCATAATAACTTTGAGGTTTTGCATATTCTTTAATATTCCCTTTAGATCTAAAATGATCTTGATTAGGAATTACCCGTTCATTAACGGTGTAACAATTATCATCTTTAGTGATAAAATACGGTTCTAAACGTGGATCTTCGATCTTTGTTAGACTTTTAGCTTTTCTTGCCATATAACTTTTATTATTTTATGTTACGTAAATATACGAAAGAAACATCGCTAGGACACGCTTTTCTTGAATTACCTTTATTTAATTTTAATTGATTTTGGTTTAGCATCCTCTGCTAATGGGATAAAGATTGTCAATAAACCATCAACCATTTCGGCTTCAGTTATTGATAAATCAAATTTAGGGGCTATCTTATATCTTAAATCAAAAGATTTTTTAGATAAACCGTGATAAATATACCCTTCGAAGTCATCTCCCTTGTCTTCTGGTTTTTTGTAAGTGATTTTTAAAATATCTCCTTCAATATCAAGAATGACGTCTTTTTTAGTTAGCCCAGTACAGGCAACTTCAAAATGAAGTCCTCTATCATCGTAAAAAATATTTAATGGATGTGGTTGTTTTGAATTTAATGCTGGTGCGAATTGATCTTCAGCATTGAAGTGGTTCCTAAATAGGATGTCGAAAGGACTTAAGTGCCTTTCTAGTAATTGTAATGTACTCATATCATTTGGTTTTTGTGAGGCCGAAGCTCTCGATTAATTTATTTTAAAACATAACTACGCGCCCTAGCTGCATGTTACTTTATTATACATATAATATACGAACGGAAAGTCGCCTTTCCAAGTTATTCTGCATCAAAGAAGAACATTTGCCATAATCTTCCTGATTCTATATCGTGGCCAAAATAATCTTGAGCTGCATGAATTGCATGAGCATCAAATATTACTAATCTGTTATAAACATTACCTGCTACATCAACATTTTCGTAAGGATGTGGATCTACAAATGTGTGTTGATTAAAAGCACTATTAATATCAAATACACTTCCATCTGGTTGTTGTAATTTGTCATGGCTATGTCTAACTTTAGTTTCTTTATGTTGCATTAATCTTGTTCCAGCTGCAACAGGTGCATTTGGGGTTAAATAAATCATACCAGCCCATAATTGTTGATCACAATGATAAACTAAAGAAGTACCAGCTATTGCAGATTGAAATCTTCCATTCATCCCATAATCTTCCCACATTTTCTGTCCTGTGATTTTTAAACCCATTATTTTTTCAAATTCTTCCTTTACACCATCAAAGAAATGTTGTTTTCTTGTACGCATACCTAAGTATCCAGGATCATCAAAATAATATTGCTTTAAAGCATATGCTCTAACGGCATCAGGGTCTTCATAAAAATTATCTACAATCCATAACCTTGTATCTGGTTTTGAATTTACTTTAAATTCATTTGAATGTATTTGTCCATAAGGACTATCTGGGTTGCTGTCTATTTTTGTAATTTCGCTCATAATTTTATTTTATTCGTTTCTAGCTATATAATAAATACTATCTGATTTTTTGTTGTTTAATTCTCCCTTAAATTCTATTTTCATCATGCCTTGTTTTGATAATTTAATATTGCAACTATCCATATCTTTATTATTACTTAATATATCTTTAAATACATTTGAATCAAAAGGCATTTCTATGTCATTATCTTTAATTTGGCCTTGTATTTGGTATGTAATTTTATTAGAAAAACCTTCTTTATCTCCAAATAAAAACTCAACAATAGGACTTCCATCTAAATCTTCTGTTGTTCTAATTAACATTTGATCTACATCACTTAAAGCATTTTTAGCTTTAATTAAATAATTAATATCATCTGCGGATGCGTCTAATTGTACTTCATATTCTTCAGGATCTTCATACCATGTTACTTTACCCATTATTAAGGGATCAGCTAAAGCATAATCTAGTGAATAATTGCTATCTGCTAAGTATAACTTTCTATGTAATTGATTATTTTTTTCAGTAGTAATCATTAATTCACCTGAAGTAATAGATAATAATTTACTTAATTTATGTGTATCGAATATTCCTAATTCACAGTCTTCAAAGTTAAAATCTTCTAAATATACCTTACAGGCTCTACCTTTAACACCTGCATATACAGTTAAAGTATTATCTTTAATTCTCCATTTAACTTGGTTATTTAAACCATTTAAATAGTATTTTTGTATTAAGGATTCTAGTGAGTTTTTATTTATCATAATATATAATGTACGACCTTTACTTTAAATTTCAAAGGAATTTAGTGAATTAATATATGGGTTTAAATCTAAAGACCATTCTAAATCATTAAAAAACCCTTCTAATTTATTTAATAATATAGATTCAAATACTTTTTTTCTATCTGCATATTGGTTTAAGAAATCCTGTACTTTAGATGGTATTTCGTAATCAAAAAATGCTAATGCTTCTATTTTATATGGATTATCTTTTAAATGTATCCATTTAATTTTATCAGCGTTAGTCATTAATGGATATTTTTTATCTAACCTCCATAATTTTAATAAATCATTATATCTAATAGCTGCTTTTACAGCTGCAGGTGCTCCTAATTGTCTTTGTGCTTTACCCTCTTTCTTTTTACTTAATGGTTTTAGTATTTCAGTAAATATTTCTCCAGCTCTAGTATTTCTACCTTGATATTTATCTAATTTTTTTACAGATGTAGGGTTACCTAATTTAGAAAGAGGAATAGTACCATCTAATATTTTTTCTTTAAAAACTTTAACTTGGTCTAGAATATTGTCTTTTTGTTCTCCTTTTAAAACTTGTTCTAAAATATCATTAAAAAATTCCCCTAAAATAGGTGGGAAATTAGCTTTCATAAACTCTAAACCTTTAATATCTAAAGTTTCCTTTTCAATACCTTCTTGTTTAGTAATCCATTGTGCATAACGTCTAGTTGCTCTGAAGTAAGCTGATCTAATAACACATTCGGTTTTCATTTCTAACCTATGAGTTTTAACATTAAAAGCCTCACGTGCTAATCTATTGTAATCCTCATTTATTATATCTTGGTATTTTAATGCTACTTTTTCTAGTATATTATCTTTTTCTTTATCTTCAAATTCTTCAAAATTAGGATATAAATGAAGTAGTAAAGGTTCAGCATTAAAATAATTAGAATCTGTGTCTACATAGGCACAAAGATTAATATCTTTATCATCGCAAATGTACCATGGAGTATCTTGTAAATGTTTCATCTATATTCTTTTACGTCTTTAAAATCTGATCCTGAAATAATGTTAATATCATTTTTTAATTGGTTCCTAACTTCATTATATTTAAATATCATTCTTGATGATTTTCTAAATTCTTTATCATTTAAACCTTTAGATCTTACTTTATTTTCAAGATCCCATAATATACGATTAACTTTAGCCAACTCCAAATATAATACTTTAATTTCTTTACCATTTTTTGTAAATAAATCTATAACACCTGGGTTTAATTTTAGAAATTCAGCTTCAACATTAGCTAGATTATCAGCATTTGTCATATTTAGTTTTTTTATTTCTAAAATTGACACTTTATCTAGTAATTCTCCGTTTGAAATTTCTACTTTCATATTAAAATGTTCTTTCTCCTGGTAAAGGTGGTACTGTTACTGGTTTGTTTCCTGCTGAATCTATATCAGTTCTTTCTGCAACTGTAACTCTAAATTTATCACCTTTAACTTTAAATTCTCCACCTTGTTTTAGCATTTTTTTAAAGAATTTCGTTTGATTTTCACTCCATTCTTCACTTAATTCAATTATTTCTTCTTTAGTTGAGGGCTTTTTATTACCATTTAAATATATAGTTTGATTTGCTCTGATGGATTGTTTTTTTAATGTCATATTTCTAGTTTTAGTTCATTACGTAATACTTTATTCATATGTTTATTAGCGCATAAAGCACTTTCTTGAATAATTCTATGTCCTGATAGTGTAATTGCTCTACTAATCATATATTTTGGTAAACCATACCTAAATGTAGGTAAAGCCGTAGCTCCATATAAAGAATTAAGTAAAATTTTCATTGTATACTGCATTAAATAATAATGCTCACCTTTTACTTTATCACCTTCTTTATATGCTTTTTTCATTTTATTTTTATAAATAACCCTTTCATCAAACCAGATATTTAAAATAGTTGCTAATACTGATTCTTTATCTTGGGTAAAGAAACACCCATTAGCAGAAACTGCTAGATTATTTTGTTCAATCATAGCTATCAATCTTCCAACCTTTACGTGTGTTTGTTTACCCTTTGAATTTTCAACTAATAATATTTCATCAGAATCTTTTTCTTTTAAATCATTAAGACCTAAACGATTATCGCGGTCATCTGCAGGTATGATATGTCCCGCCAAAGTTTCTCTACCTATGTTAATAGACATAATTATACATGGATACAGCGATGTTAAATCTTCATCAAACATATATTTGTATAATCCTGCTTTAGGGCAAAATAAATAACCCCCAGCATATGTTGAGTTTAAATCTTTTTTACCAGATGGTCTATATGGTGGAATTATATTTTGAGATAATAAATAAGCTGATATAGCTCCATCTTGGGTAACACTATTTGAATAAACTTCACTATAATTATGTTTACCTTTATGGGATATATTTTTAGTTAAAGCAATATATTGGAGTTTTTCATCTAATAATTTTAGGATTTTAACATCCATAAAGTTATATTCAATAAACTTATGAATATCAGTTTCAAATAATCGATCCAAATTACCTTCATATTCAATTTTATTTACCCCAGCATATTTTTTTCCAATAGCATCTAATTTATAACTTGGTTCATCCTTCCAACTATATTTTTTATGTAAACGAATATAATCTAAAGACTCAACACCAACAATATCTACAAATTGATCTCTTCTAGGCCAAGTTGATATCCACTTTCCATCTTTTGTTTTAAACCATGATTTTTTTTCAGTAATAACTTTACCTATAGGAGATAAGTAATTAGCAAACTCTTCCCCTAACACATTACAAATTCTATAATATAAATAAGGAATATCAAAATAATCACTATTATAACCAATTAATATATCAGGGTTAATATCCCTAAACATTTCAATAAATTTACCTAATAACTCTTTTTCAGTTTTAACTGGTATTATTTCTTTGTTTTTGTTTTCTCCTGTTTTAGTGTGTGATAATTCTTGTTTTTTATCTAAAATTAATATAGCCCAATGGTCTTCTATTTTATCCCACCAAGCTATAGAGGTAATAGGCATTGGGGCACTTTCAATATATTCTTTAGTTAATGCTCCTCCAATTTCACACTCAATATCAAAAAATAATTCTCTATGACCTGTAGAAGGTTTATCATTTACTCCATATTTTTCAATTAAGAATTTTTGGTGTGGTTTTATATCATGGAAATGTAAAGATTGATTTACAGGATCACCATAATTATAATTCTTCTCCCAGGAAGTGGTTTTAGTTAGTGTTTCGCCTTTTAAACCAACTAATTTACCATTAGGGTCTTCTTTATACGCAGCATTCCACCATTCAATTTCATCATATCCTCCTTCATCCCATAAGTGAATTTTATACTTATTGCCCTTTATTCTAGTAGCATAACACTTTTTATACATTTATATTATTGTTTCAACTTCGTAAAATTTTCCTAATTCTTCATCACTAAAAAATTGATGTAAATCTGGTCTAAAATAATTAATATTTTTCATTACTTTTTTGTCTCTAGATCTATAGACAATATACCGTCCTTCCTTAAGTTTTTCAAAATGACAGGCCTCACCTTGTTCCTTACTTCTTTGGCTGACGGTTTGTATGGC
>TARA_B110000003_G_scaffold82966_1_pt1 | contig 10653 bp, 9 predicted proteins | sample TARA_B110000003 | Tara Oceans TARA_B110000003 (sample SAMEA4396424) | marine metagenome | biome: Westerlies Biome; feature: [SRF] surface water layer (ENVO:00010504); material: water (ENVO:00002006), including particulate matter (ENVO:01000060) such as... | depth 5 m
TTGATAAGGGTAATGGAATTGGCCCAAGGATGCTTATTGCATGATTCTCTTCCACAAATTTCGAGTTAGAATCAATGATGCTACCTTCATAATTAATGGTAACTAGTTTTCCACGTCGAACTAATCGACCACGAACTTTTGGATCTATATAAGTGAACATAACTAAGCTTATTATTTAATTGATAAAGCAGTTTAATCAATATAAATTAATTTATAAACAAATAATCTAAAGTTACTCATATTATGGATACCAATGCGAAAATACCTCAAAAAAAGACTTCACGTCGTCAATTAATTAAAACACTGGGGGCTGTAGGTGCAACCTCCTCCATAAGTGCATGCTCAGATTTTTCCTCAATTTTTAATAAAACATATGATCGTCCTCATTCCAGGACAACATTTTTTGCCCCACGCATAGCTCGAGAAAAAATTATTCGCGTAATTGTTGGTTTAAGACCCTATCGACCCTCAGGTTTTGTGGTAAAGCGTGAACAGTATGATAAGAAAAATATTATTCATAACTATGGTCATGGCGGTGGTGGTATTTCCTTGTCTTGGGGCTCTTCTGCTTTGGCTGTAAATCAAACTGCAGGACTTTCTATTGGTAAAGCCGCTGTGATTGGGAGTGGAATAATGGGTCTTACTTCAGCTAGATTATTGCAGGATGCTGGTTGGGATGTAACTATTTATACTCGTGATATCTCTAGACACTCAGTATCCAATGTAGGTGCTGGGCAATGGGCGCCTACGAGTGTTTTTGAGGAAGGAATTGCATCAAAAACTTTTGAAGCGCAATACAAATATGCTGCTCGTATAGCACATCATGCATATCAAAATTTAGGTGGAGCGCACTATGGAATTCGATTTCTTGAAAATTATTATTTAAGCGATGAACCAACAAAGGAGAATTATTATTTAAGAGAACTTCCTGAATTATTTTCATCTGTTGCTGATCTTGAATCACATGAGCATCCCTTTCCAGTGCCTTTCGTCAAAAGAACTGTCACCATGATGATTGAACCTGCTATCTTTTTGAGGCGGGTTCGTGATGATTTTCTACTTTCTGGTGGTCACTTTAAAATCCAAAACTTTACTAATATAGCTGAAATTTTATCACTCAAAGAGAATACGATTTTTAATTGCACCGGTCTGGGCTCCAAAGCTCTATTCAAAGATGATGAATTAACACCAGTAAAAGGTCAGCTGGTTTTTATTCCTCCAGATCCAGCAATAGACTATCTAACTGTAGGTGGTGGATCAGATGTAACTTATATGTTTCCCAGAAAAGGTGAAATTTTATTAGGTGGGTCAGGTCAAATAGATGATTGGTCACGCCATCCAGAACCTGAAGTAACCGAGAGAATCATTGAAGATAATAAAAATATCTTTGATAATTTGCGAATCTAGACATTTTTAATATGCTCCAATATCTCATGAATCACAAATTTAGTTCTTCGCTCAAGCAGCCAGTGACCAGTATCTAATTCGATATTTTTGTAGGTACCATGGATATACTGATCTTGCTTTAGAATGGCCGCTCTACTAATTGCAGGATCACGATTTCCCCAAATAAATAACACTGGCACTTTAATATCCGCATGATAATCAAACTCTTGTTTCAACTTCATCGCTCGATACCAATTCAAAGTAGCACTCATAGCTCCTGGTTCAGATAATATACTCAAATATTCTTCAGTGTGTGATTTTGGCATCCATTTGAACATTAGCAAACGTAAAATTGCTACTTTACCCAATGCTAAAAAAAATTCTGGTAACCAAGGGAGATTAAAAAATTTAATATAGAGACTCTTTTTTTGTTGTTCTTTATCAGTCCGGAGTGCCTCAAAAAATGCTAATGAATGTGGAATGGATAAAGCTGTCCAAGATAAAATTCTTTTAGAATTTGACATTACTGCTGCCCAACCAATTGCTGCCCCCCAATCATGACCAACAAGATGAAAGCGTTCTATATTTAGTTCATCAGCGATATCAAAGACATCTGCAACCAGTTTAGCAGTGGTATAGTCTTTGATATTTATTGGTCTTGCACCAGGACTATATCCCCGCTGATCATAAGCAATAATCTTATAATCCAGGTTTTTAGCTGCCTCAAAGAAAGGTTGCCAAGCTATTGATGATTGAGGCCACCCATGCAATAAAATTATGGCCTCACCCTTCCCTTGCAAGTTATATATGCGTGCCCTAAATTTTAAATCTTCGATTTTTATTGTGCAAAGAGCTAGAGAGCTATCAATTTGACTATAATTGGGTAACTCCATTGCTCCTTGGGTATGGGATTTTTGCAAATCATATGAGGTATTTTTTCTAATATATAAATACGAAAGAAGAGCAAATAAAAAAAGGGTTAATAAAATAAAATAAAATTGCAACGACATTTTAAAAGTCGATTAAACGCAAACTCAAAGTTCTAATTGCATAGATATTTAGCATGATGCTGGAGATGATCATCTATAAAAGTAGAAATAAAATAATATCCATGCCCATGCCCGACATGCCGATGAATATCTATGGCTAACTCACTGTCTTTACAGGCTTGCTCAAATTTATCAGTATTTAGTTCTCGCTCAAGGAATTCGTCAGCGAGCCCTTGATCAATTCTAATTAGATTTTGTGGTGACTTATAATTACCTGCTAATACAATTTCAGTAGCATCATATTCACTCCAAGCAGATGAATTTTCCCCTAAATAGTTACCAAGTGCTTTGGTACCCCATGGACAATTTATCGGATTACAAATAGGTGCAAAAGCTGAGATCGATCTATACGTATCTGGGTTTCTTAAGCCAATTGTTAATGCTCCATGACCACCCATGGAATGTCCAAATATGCCAAAACGATTTTTATCAACATTGAAGTTTGATGTGATGATACTAGGTAACTCTTTGGTCACATAATCATACATATTATAATGAGTTTGCCAGGGCGATTTTGTTGCATTTACATAAAAACCCGCTCCCAAACCAAAATCATAAGCACCGTTTTCATCATCAGGCACATTATCCCCTCGCGGACTTGTATCTGGGGCCAATATCATTATTCCTAGGTCTGAAGCCATTTTTAAAGCACCAGCTTTAAACATAAAAGTGTCTTCAGTACATGTTAGCCCTGACAACCAAGTTAACAATGGCACACTTGAGTGTTGCTCTTGTTTTGGACGAAACACAGAAAATTGCATATCACAATGATTTACTTCTGAAGAGTGACGATAAACCTCAACATTGCCGGCAAATACTTTATCATTCTTAATACGTTCAATTGACATCATCTATCTCGAAAAGTTAGGTTATTTTTTGCATCACCAATGTGGCATTAGTTCCACCAAAACCAAAGCTATTACTCATCGCTGTTTTTATACCAGCATTATCTAAACGTTCAGTGACAAGCGGCATACCTTCAAGCTCAGGATCTAGATCCAGAACATTAATTGATGGCGCAATAAAATCATTCTCTAGCATCATCAAGCAATGTATTGCTTCTTGGACACCCGTTGCTCCAAGTGAGTGTCCACACATGGACTTACTTGAAGAAAAATATGGGATTTGATCAGAAAATGTGGTGCGCATAGCTTTTAATTCAGTAGTATCACCGACCGGAGTACTCGTGCCATGCGTATTGATATAATCAATTGGAGCATCCACAGTACTTTTTGCCATTTCCATACAACGAATTGCACCTTCTCCTGAGGGAGCAACCATATCATAGCCATCAGAAGTTGCTCCATAACCAACCAACTCAGCATAAATTTTAGCGCCACGAGCTTGCGCGCGCTCTAGTTCCTCAAGCACCAGCATGCCTGCACCAGCAGCAATAACAAATCCATCACGATTAACATCATAAGCTCTAGAGGCTGTTTCAGGTTTTTCATTATATTTTGTAGAGAGCGCACCCATTGCATCGAACAAACAAGCTAAGCTCCAATCTTCTTCTTCACCACCACCAGCAAAAATAATATCTTGCTTGCCCATTTGAATTTGTTCCATTCCCGCCCCAATACAATGCGCACTAGTAGCACATGCTGAGGTTATTGAATAATTTAATCCCTTTATTTTATAGGGTGTTGCCAAGCAAGCTGAGACCGTACTTCCCATAGTTCTTGGTACCATGTAAGGACCTATCCTGCGAACTCCTCTAGCTCTCATGATATCTGAACTGGCAACAATATTTGCGCTTGAAGCACCTCCTGATGAGGCTATTAGCCCTGTCATTGGATGTGATACTTCATCATCCTTCAACCCAGCATCATCAATCGCTTCCTGCATCGCCAAATAAGCATAAGCAGCAGCACCGCCCATAAATCGACGAATTTTTCTATCAATCATTTCATTAATATCTAAATTAATGCTGCCCGATACATGACTACGCATACCACTTTCTTTATACGCTTCATTAAATGTTATACCTGAACGACCCGCTCTAAGAGAATCCAGCACTTCTGCTTTTGAATTCCCCAAACATGACACCACCCCAAGACCAGAAATTACTACTCGCCTCATAATTAATCCTTAAAAATTCTCTGTTGAAGTAAATAAACCTACACGTAAATCTTCTGCTTCATAAATCTTTCTTCCATCCACTAAGACAGAACCGTCCGCTATAGCTAGTACAAGCTTTCGAGTAATAAAACGCTTGAAATCTAATCTAAAAGTTACTAATTTAGAGGTCGGTAATACTTGACCAGTAAATCTCACTTTGTTGACCCCTAAGGCTCGTCCACGACCCTCATAACCCAACCAGACTAAATGAAAGCCAACTAACTGCCATAGAGCATCCAAGCCTAAGCAACCAGGCATAACTGGATCACCAGCGAAATGACATTTAAAAAACCACATATCGGGGTTTATATCTAGCTCAGCCTTAATGACACCTTTATCGTATTTGCCACCCGTATCCGAGATAAGATTGATTCTGTCCGTCATTAACATATCTGGAAGAGGTAACCTGCCACTCTCAGGTTCAAATAAAGTCCCCTTAGCACAGCTTAGAAGTTCTTCATAATTGTATGCATTTTTTCTATCAGCTGGTAATTGCATTAATTTCCCATTTTATAATTGATACCTATATGGTCTTGGCTAATAGTATTGTTTTTTATTATGACAAGAAAAATATTAAACATTGACGTATTTTATAGAATATTGATCAATATATCCTAAAAAATTCAGAGTAATCTATTATATCAGCTGTATTATACTATTTGTTATAGATACTCAAATATATTCATAAGGCCTGAGAGAGATAATACTGTGACTATAGACAACATCAATCTTTTGTATAAAAAACATCGGATTAGAGTAATGTTAGCAATTACCCTAGGATATGGATTCATATATACATGTAGACTAGGACTGTCTATAGTAAAGAAACCATTAATTGATGCTGGCATCTTCACAGTTGATGAATTAGGTATGATTGGGGCTGCTTTATTTTATGGCTATGCTTGTGGTAAATTCATTAATGGTTTTCTAGCAGATTACATCTCTCCAAAGTTATTCTTCTCATTAAGTATATTTCTAGCTGCGTTGATCAATATTTTAATGGGCGTTTCAACCTATCTATGGTTAGCAATTCTTCTTTGGCTTCTAAATGGATTTTTTCAAGGAATGGCTGCTCCCTCAGCAGTTGTCTCTATTACAAATTGGTTTAGTTATCGAGAGAGGGGTCGTTGTTATGGGGTTTGGAATGCTTCGCACTCAATTGGTGAAGGAGTTACTTTTTATATCATCGCTGCGATAGTTGCTGCTTATGGATGGCAATGGGGTTTCATCACGCCAGGAGTTCTTTGCATTGGAGTAGCTGCATGGGCTTATTCTCTCCTTCAAGATGCTCCATCAACATTAGGCTTGCCTGCAGTTAATACATGGAAAAAAGAAGAGACTGCAGAAGCCAAACAAGAGTCCACTACATGGGCTACCCAAAAAATAATATTTGGTATTAAAGCAATATGGATAGTTGCGCTTGCCAGTGCCACGATGTATATCACACGTTATGCAATTAATAGTTGGGGCATATTGTATTTACAGGAAGCCAGAGGTTATTCCCTAACAGAAGCTGCTCTGTTCTTGAGTATCAATACCTTTGCAGGAATTTTTGGCTCAATTGCTTATGGTTTTATCTCTGATAATTTTTTTGATGCAAAACGCCCGCCAGCAAATTTAATTTTTGCTATTGTGGAAATAGGTGCCTTATTGTTAATTTTTTATGGTCCCAGTAATGAATGGATTCAAATGATAGCCTTTGCATGCTATGGATTTACTCTTAGTGGTTTGATGGCATCACTTGGTGGTTTATTTGCTGTTGATATTGCTCCAAAAGGAGCTACAGGAGCGGCTATGGGATTCGTTGGTATCTTTAGTTATTTGGGCGCAGCACTCCAAGAAAATATCAGTGCAACTTTAATTAGTAATAATCTTCAGATAACTCAAGATATAAGGATTTATAATTTTGACGAAGTTATTCTTTTTTGGATTGGTTCTTCGGTCATTTCACTCTTATTGGCTGCGACCTTATGGAATACAAAAATAACAAAATAGACTACATAGATATATTTCTATGAGCTCTGAGCAACGAAAATGGCCTAGCATCAATTTCTGTTGGTCTATCAAACATAGTATCAGCAAGCAGGTTTGCTGAACCCATAGCCAATGTCCACCCTAGTGGACCTTGGCCACTATTGATATATAAACCTTTTATTTTTGTAGCTCCAATAAAAGGTTTACCATCGCAACTCATAGGTCTCAACCCAGCCCATGGTGTCGCGGATTCTGAATCCACTTGAGAGGCAACTTCTGGATAAATAATTTCAAACATCTCGAAAAGTGAAGCTATTCTTTTTTTATCAACAGATACATCAAAGCCTGCAAACTCAGCAGTTCCTACTAAACGCAAACGATTCCCAAGTGGTGTCACTACTACATTCATGGCATCATTTAATACTGGTAATGTTGGTAGGCCCGACACGCCATCCACATTAATTGTGAGTGAGTAACCTTTCGCTGGTTTAACATCTAAATTAACTTTTGCAGATCTGAGGAGCCGTGGACTATTTGCACCAGCAGCAATCACCACATTTGAAGCAGCTATATATTCTAAATCAGTAGTGATACCAATAATTTTATTATTAGCAATAGTTAATGATTTTAAGGGTACGCCATATTTTATTTGGCCGCCTAATTCAAGGAATTTTTTTAATAAAGCTTTACAAAAAAGATGAGCGTCACCAGATTCATCTTGATGATAATGAATACCTTTATACAATTTTGAACTAATTGATGATAAGGATGGAACCAAAGAAACAATTTCATCTGGATTTAATACTGAGCATTTTAAACCCAGTTTATTTAGTGATTTATAGAGATTTTCCTTAATAAAAAAGTCCTCTTGAGTATTAAATATACTTAAAGTACCCTCAGATTTTCGACAATATTGCAGATCATATCTTTCAGCAATTTCTTGAGTTTTTCTTAGTGAATAACTCGTTAAATTAAAATTATCCTTAAGTGCTGCCTTAAAATAGGGCTCTGATGAATAGCGAAGAAATTTTGAACCCCATCCTAATAGAGAAGGAACGGTATTTAACCTCAAACGCATCGAAGAAGATGGATTAAACAGTGATTTTGCCAAGTATTTATATACGCCAGGACTGTTCCATGGATCAGACATTGATGGCGTTAACATACCCGCATTTGCATAACTGGCCCCAAGAGCTGGACCTTCAAGCTCTTCCAATATCGTGACTGATCGCCCTCTTTTTAACAATTCATAAGCGCTGGTAATTCCCATTAATCCAGCACCAATAACTAAGTCTGTCATATCTTTTTTATTCCAAGAAAGCCATCACCAAAATTATAAATAAGACTAGTGGAACAATAAAGCGAATCATAAAATGCCAGAAATTAAACCAATGACTGCTCTCAAATCCAATTTCAATTTCTTTTAATCGCTTAGTGGTAAACCAGCCAAAAAATATTGCCACTAACATACTACCGATAAGTAATAATACATTAGCTGCTAAGAAATCTAATGAGTAAAAAATTGTCTTACCAGCAAATAATGGAATAAACTCCAAGGGATAAAAATCTGACCATGCTCCAAAAGATAGGATTGAGAATATTCCTAAGAACCATGCCAGTGAAGCAGTCAATAAGATGCCTTTTTCGCGCTGCATACTCCATTGATCACTGACCCATGACACCACACTCTCAGCTATACCGATACAGGAGGATAAAGAAGCTGTAATTAACAATAAGAAAAATAATGCACCAAAAAACGCCCCTCCAGGCATTTGACCAAATGCTAATGGGAGTGTCTCAAAGGCCAAACCAGCTCCACTTGTAGGAGTCAATCCATAACCAAATACTAAAGGAAATATAGCAAATCCTGCCAATAGAGCTACCAGTGTGTCTGCAAAAATAAGAATTACAGCAGATTTTGGAATTGAAACGTCATCAGGTAAATAAGAACCAAATACAATTAATGTCCCCCAACCTATACCAATTGAGAAGAATGCCTGACCAACAGCTTGCATAACCATACTGGATGTTACTTTGGAAAAATCAGGTTCGAGTAAAAAACGTGTAGCTGCTAGCAAATCTCCAGCAATAGCACTGTATATCATCATCACGATAAGAATAAAAAATAGGGCAGGCATAAGGATCTTAACTGCTTTCTCAATTCCAGCCTGAACACCTTTTCGAACCACAAAAATAACTAATAAATAAATTACAGTATTCCAGAATAATAATTTCCAGGGATTATTGTTTAGTGCATTGAACATTTCCATGGATTCTCTGGCAGTAATGCCTTCCAATGAACCCGAAGCGGCACGAAAGAAATAATCTAATGTCCAGCCAGACATTACACTATAGTAAGACAAGATAATAAAAGCACAAAAAACTCCAAGGCTCCCAACTAATCCCCAAGAACGAGATGCTCCACTTGCTATAGCAACATTCAAAATACTGCCAGGCGCACTACTTTTACCTCGCCTACCAATTGATAATTCTGTTATTAATAATGGCAATCCAATAATTAAAGCTGCTGCTAAGTAAATGAATAAAAAAGCACTTCCACCATTTTGGCCAGTCACATAAGGAAAACGCCATATATTTCCTAATCCAACAGCAAAACCGACAGAAGCTAATAAAAACCCATAACGTGATGACCATTGTTCTTGCGAAACTACAGCACTTGATGACATTAAATACTCCTATAATTCATGATTTTTAAACTGTCTCATGTTAGGTTAATGAGAATTAGAAAAAAATACTATTAATTAATTTTCCATGTAGGAAATTATCATGAAAAAAACAATTACATATATCTTTGGAATTACTTTAATTGGCAATTTTGTAAATGCAGAAACTTTAATTTATGCAGGTAATATTATTAATGGTGTCTCGAATCAAATCCAATCTAATATGACTATCCATATCAGTGAAAACAAAATCAGTAAGATAGTACCTGGTTTTTCAAAACCCCTAGATGATGATAAAACTATTAATTTAAAATCAAGTACAGTCATGCCGGGCTTAATCGACACACATGTTCATTTAACTGGTGAATACAATGCTAAAAGCCAACTTCAGCGCTTTGTTTTAAATGAAGCAGACTACGCACTAAATGCCTCTCTATATGCCAAAAAAACACTTGAAGCTGGATTTACTGTGGTTAGAAATCTTGGCGATTCTTATAATGCCACCATTGCACTTAGAAAAGCCATCAACAATAAGATTGTGCCTGGTCCTTTAATATTAACAGCTGGAAAAACCTTGAGCTCTACGGGGGGTCATGGAGATTCAACTAATGGTTGGGCTAAATCAATAATGGGTGATCATGGCCCAAAAAATGGAATCGTCAACGGAGCTGATGATGCTAGAAAGGCAGTCAGACAACGCTACAAAGATGGTGCTGATTGGATAAAAATAACCGCAACTGGAGGTGTATTAAGTGTTGCCAAGAGTGGGCAAAATCCTCAATTTACAGATATGGAATTAAATGCAATTGTTGAAACTGCAAATGATTATGGCATGCGTGTGGCCGCGCATGCACACGGTACTGAAGGAATGAAACGTGCTGTACTAGCTGGGGTTGCCTCAATCGAGCACGGTACATATATGGATCGTGAAATTATGCAGATCATGAAACAACAAGGCACCTATTTTGTTCCTACTTTACTTGCTGGGAATTGGGTTGCTGAAAAAGCAAAAATTGATGGATTTTTTCCTGACTTAGTACGTCCAAAAGCCGCAGAGATCGGACCTATAGCTATTAATACATTTGCTGAAGCTTATGAGTTTGGAGTGCCTATCGTCTTTGGAACGGATACAGGTGTATCAGCTCATGGAGACAATGCCCAAGAATTTGCTCTCATGGTGAAAGCTGGAATGCCAGAGATGGAGGCAATACAATCAGCGACCAGCATAGCTGCAGATTTTCTTGAAATAGGTGATACCCATGGAAGTATCACTGAGGGTAAAGTCGCTGATATTATTGCTGTTCAGGGCAATCCACTAGACAATATACGTCTCATGGAAAACGTACATTTTGTAATGAAAGGGGGCGTGGTTTTCAAATAGAATTGGAGTATTGATTTAATCAAGTAACCATCATATAAACTTTTCTTAATTTTTCTTTAAC